>OLNE01002461.1_pt1 | contig 11545 bp, 7 predicted proteins | sample 1672431 | NCBI WGS metagenome assembly OLNE01 (sample SAMEA3136685, study PRJEB25190) | human gut metagenome | reverse complement strand
CAATCCAATAATAATTGTCTCTGCGTTAAATACCTGGGAAATGTTAGATTTAGATGCACCAAGTGCTCTGAGGATACCAATTTCCTTTGTTCTTTCCATTACAGAAATATGAGTAATAATTCCAATCATGATAGAAGAAACAACAAGTGAAATCGATACGAAAGCTATAAGTACTGCAGAAATTACAGTTACCATGCTTGTTACAGAGTTAGCAATTACTGATACATAGTCTGTAAATGTAATTCTTTCATTTTCCGGCACAGTTTCATTATATTCATTGATTGCATTTATAAGATCGTCCTTAGCTTCAAAGCTGTCTGTATAAATGTTAATTGATGTAGGTCTGTCCTTATTGATAGTACCTAACTTAACAAGGGTATCTTCATATGTAGTATTTCCGATATAGTCTTTATAAACCTTTAATAAGGTATCGTCATCTGACTCATTATCAACCCAGTTATCAAGAGCTGCAACCATCATATCTTCATATGACATTCCAGGCATCATCTGCTGCTGGGCTGCAGCTGACTGACTTGCAGCCTGCTGTCCCTGTGAGCTTGCCATAACCAATGTATATGTAGAAACCTTCTCGCTGTCAGGAAGAGCCTTTAAGTAGCCCTTAGCTGCCTCAATCTTATCTTCGTTAGTTGTTACATTGAACTTTGTTCCTGTAATTACACTCTTTTCAGTGTTATCCATCTGCGCCTTTACGACTTCTGACTTAGATTCAATATCATAAATATGATCAGTCATCTTAGATGTGAAACCTACAGGTGTATCAAATGTAGAACCACCGTTTTTACCCTTTGACTTTACAACACCAACAATTTTGAATGGGATTGATTTATCAAGGTAATCTTCTTGGTTAAATGATGTAAGTGACTCCTTGTAAAATGTTCCGTTACCACTGCTCTTGTAGAACTCGCATGTAGGAATCATGTAATATTCCTTACCGATAACTTCAGAGTAGTCAGAAATAATCTGGAAATCACCTGTGTCTACATCTGCCTTGCCTGCATAGTCATCATATTCGTCCTGTGTAACTAAACCTAAGCAATATGCCTGAGCAAGTGTTATAGAATTAGTTTCGTCAAGGAATAAAACTGCTTCGTTATATTCTGTAGGCCATTTACCATCTACTACGTCATAACCATCAATCATAGTAGCGTTAACGCCAGTTCTTTCTCTGTCAGGTGGAATTTCCGCAAAGATTGTAGACTTATCTGTATTACTTCTTCCTATAAGAGAAGACATCATTGTCAAAGTTCCACTTGTAGTACTTCCGTCTCCAGGAGAACTTGCAGAGTCTATATATTCACCATTTGAGTCCTTTGAAAGAACTGTAAATGTCATGTCATATTCATATGAAACACCGTTCTCTCCGATATACTGATGAATATTTGAATCAGGATCATCTATGTACTTCTTAAATGATGACAAATCATTTTTGATAATGTTGAAACCACTTAATCCGCTGACAGATCCATAAATACCGTCTCTGTCTGTCTTTCCTGCGTTCGGATTGCTTGTAAAGCCTGAAGATGTTATGGATGAAAGGTCAACAGTCTGTGACTGAATCATAAGAGGATAAGAACTTAATGTATCCTTCTGCAATGTATCCATGTAGTCATTAACTGCTGTAGAAAGGGAAAGGATAAGTGCAATACCTACAATTCCGATAGAACCTGCAACGGCTGTAAGAATTGTTCTGCCCTTCTTTGTTCTGAGGTTGTTCATACTGAGCTTAAATGCTGTTCCAAGGCTCATTCCAACCTTGTTAGTACATACGCCGCTCTCATTAGATTTCTCATCATCTCCCACAGGGTTGGTATCTGACTTAATCTTACCGTCAGAGATGGAAACTATTCTTGTAGCATATTCCTCTGCAAGCTCAGGGTTATGAGTAACCATAACTACAAGTCTGTCCTTAGATACTTCTTTAAGAAGCTCCATAATCTGAATACCTGTTTCAGTATCAAGAGCTCCTGTAGGCTCGTCGGCGAGAACGATTTCAGGATCATTTACAAGCGCTCTGGCTATGGCAACTCTCTGCATCTGACCACCTGAAAGCTGATTAGGCTTTTTGTTCATATGATCCTTAAGTCCAACCTTCTCTAACGCATCGATGGCACGCTGCTTTCTGTCGGCTGCTGAAACGCCCGAAATTGTAAGAGCCAGCTCTACATTAGACAAAATAGTCTGGTGACCGATAAGGTTGTACGCCTGAAATACAAAACCAACGGAGTGATTTCTGTAGGCATCCCAATCCTTATCGTTGTAATCCTTAGTTGAAACACCGTTAATGAGAAGGTCTCCGGATGTAAAATGATCCAGACCGCCTATGATGTTCAACATAGTTGTTTTACCTGAACCTGATGGCCCAAGTATTGCTACAAATTCGCTGTCGCGGAACTTGATACTTACATGATCAAGAGCATGATTGACAAATCCGCCTGTATTATACTCTCGTACAACATCCTTTAATTCAAGCACGACATCACCTCGTATCTTTCTTATTCTTAATGTGAAATAGTATTGATGATATACATCAATTTGTTACAAATATCATCCCAATCGTAATTTGCATTTACATATCTGAGGCCGTTATTACCCATATTTCTGTTCTTTATAGCATCATGTTCCAGGTTATAAATGGCATTCTTAAATTCTTCATAACTTTCGTAGGCATATCCGCCTTCCGACTTATCTATATGTCCCTTTAAAACCTTACATTCTCCATTAACTATTACAGGTCGTGAAAGCTTAAAACTCTCAAGCACTACCATGGAAAGACTTTCAAATTTTGAAGGCTGAATAAGGGCAACTGCACCTGCAATAGCCGCATATTTATCATCCTCGTCAACAAAACCGAGTGAAATTACATCTTCTCTTCCTTCAACATTAATTTCAGTCTTGCCTACAAGTACAAGCTTTAAATCCTTTGAAGAATCACCCTGTTCTTTCTTATATTGTTCAAAGTAGTCAAGAAGCTGATTAACATTTTTCGATTCGCATATTCTTCCTACATATATAATGTACTTATCAAGGTTGTACTTTTTCTTAAAGCCCTCTACATCAATATGTTCTGGAAGATCAACTCCTACGCCACCTATTTTGTAAGGTATACCGTAGTTCTTAAATACATGGCGAACAAGGTCTCTTTCTTCAGTAGTGTTGAAGAAAAATGCTCTTGGAAGGCTGAACAGCTTTTTAAATGCACCTATATAAAGTTCATATTCATCATGTGCAAGTGGTAAGAGAATTGATTTATCAGCAACTTCAGGAAGTCCCTTTACTGTTGGATAATATAAGTATGTAAAGAATATGAATATATCGTAATCATCCTTGTGATTCTTTATATACTCAACTAAATCAGGAACAAGAGGTCCCTGCTCGTCTATCCATATATCTTCAACTGCTTCCTGCAGTTCCTCATCACCGGAATAATTATTTCTTATGGACATGGATACATTTGAAAATGTATCTATATTTCTCTCAGCAACTACTCCGAATCTTCTTATCTTGACATCGTTAAGCCATTCAATGTCTTCTTTGTATTCATTTTTCCAAGTCATGTAATCCTTGGCCTTAGTTGTAAGAACTTCCACGTTACAGAACTTAGCCATTCTCTCTGCAAGAAAACGACAATGCTGTTCTGCTCCACCGTTTACTTCTTCACCGTATCGTTGAATAACGAAACAAACCTTTTTATTGTGCATCTTTCTCTTTTGCCTCTAACTTCTTTTCTAACTCCATAACCTTGTTTTCAAGAGTATTGATCTGTAAATCCATTCTGTCGATAACATCCCATAATCTGTTAATTTCGTTCTCAGATTTTTCAGAATTTGTCTTTACAACATCATCCAGTTTTCTAAGATCTTTTTCTTTCTGGATAGCATGTTCAATCTTTCTTTTCTGCTCTCCTGCAAAACCTCTTAATGAGTGGTAACACTCCTTAATTTTTTCCTTACCGTCCATACTTTTAACCTCCCTTCCCTCTACCTGTATTTTACCATATTTAGATATTTAAATCCTTTATTTAAGTATTAAATTAATTGATTTGTGTAACATTTTCTTATCAAATATCTGTTATAATGTTTTACACACATTTAGGCTTTTTTTATAAAATTAAGATACATGAATTAAGGGGGAACTATGGCTAATTACAATCCGGCTTCTTCGGTAGCCGAGGAATTTATCAATGAACAGGAAATTCTTGATACAGTAAAATATGCACAAAAGAATAAAAATGATTTAGAGCTTATCCGTTCCATCATAGAAAAAGCAAAGCCTGTAAAGACTGATACTGGATATGTATGTAACGGCCTTACACACAGAGAAGCAAGTCTTCTTCTTGCATGTGAGGATAAAGAAATTAACGAAGAGATTTACAAAATTGCGGAAGACATTAAGTTAAAGTTCTATGGCAACAGAATTGTTATGTTTGCCCCTTTATACCTTTCTAACTATTGCGTAAACGGTTGTCTCTACTGCCCATATCATTTAAAGAATAAGACTATTCCAAGAAAGAAGCTTACACAGGAAGAAATCAGAAACGAAGTTATAGCTCTTCAGGATATGGGACATAAGCGACTTGCTCTTGAATGCGGTGAAGATCCTGTTAACAATCCTATTGAGTATGTTCTTGAGTCTATTAAGACTATTTACAGTATTAAGCATAAGAACGGTGAAATCCGTCGTGTAAATGTAAATATCGCCGCTACTACAGAAGAGAACTACAGAAAGCTCAGAGATGCAGGAATCGGAACATATATCCTTTTCCAGGAAACTTATAACAAGAAAGCATATGAAGAGCTTCATCCAACAGGTCCTAAGAGCGACTATGCATACCACACAGAGAGTATGGACCGTGCCATGAGAGCAGGAATAGATGATGTAGGTCTCGGTGTATTATTTGGTCTTGATAACTATGAGTATGAATTTGCAGGATTACTTATGCATGCAGAACACCTTGAAACAGTTTTCGGTGTTGGACCTCATACAATCAGTGTTCCAAGAGTTAAGCCTGCAGACGACATTGATCCTGATGAATTTGATAACTCACTTTCAGATGACATGTTTGTAAAGATTGCAGCATGTATCAGACTTGCAGTTCCTTACACAGGAATGATAGTATCTACTAGAGAATCTCAAAAAACTAGGGAAAAAGTATTACACTTAGGAATATCACAAATAAGTGGAGCATCTTCAACAAGTGTTGGTGGATATGCAGATAGAGAATTAGGTGTAAAAGAAGAAGTAACTAGTGCCCAATTTGATGTAGATGATGATAGAACTTTAGATGAGGTTGTAAATTGGTTATTAAAAATGGGATATATACCAAGTTTCTGTACTGCATGTTATAGAGAAGGTAGAACAGGAGATAGATTTATGTCACTATGTAAGAGTGGACAAATCGCAAACTGTTGCCAACCGAATGCTTTAATGACATTAAAAGAATATCTTGAAGATTATGCAAGTGAGGATACAACAAAAGTTGGAGAAGAGTTAATAGAAAAAGAAGTTAAGAAGATACCAAGAGATAGAACTAGAGAAATCGTTGGAGAAAGATTAGCAAAAATAGAAGAGGGGGAACGTGACTTTAGATTCTAATCTAAATCATAAGTAATATGGAACAAAGTTTAAATAAAAGAGACAGTTTTACTTCTAATCTAGGATTTATTCTATCATGTGTAGGTTCTGCGGTTGGAATGGGAAATATATGGCTATTTCCTTATAGAATAGGTCAATATGGTGGGGCAGCATTTTTAATACCTTATTTAATCTTTATCGTACTTTTAGGTTCTACAGGACTAATGGGGGAATTTGCATTTGGTAGAATGATGCAATCAGGCCCTATGGGCGCATTTGATAAAGCATTACAAACTAAAGGTAAAAAAGGTGGAAAAGTATTAGGAGTAATTCCTGTAGTAGGGACATTTATAATAGCAGTTGGATATGCAATAGTAGTAGGCTGGTTTATAAGATTTTTAGTTGGATATATAACAGGAAGTGCATTAACAGCAACAGATTCTGGTGCATATTTTGGACAAATAGCAGGCTCATTTGGGAGTGTACCATGGCATTTTCTAGCTTTGGCTATAGTATTAATAGTATCATTATTTGGTATATCTTCAGGAATTGAAAAGATAAACAAAGTAATGATGCCAGCATTTTATGTTTTATTTTTAATACTTTTAGGTAGAGTATGTACATTAGACGGAGCTATAGATGGATTTAAATATCTATGTATACCAAAATGGGAATTTTTATCTCAACCAAAAACTTGGATATATGCATTAGGACAAGCATTCTTTTCATTATCGCTTTCAGGTTCTGGTATGCTTGTATATGGAAGTTACTTGAGAAAAGATAATGATGTAATAGATGGAGCGAGAAAAACAGTATTATTTGATACAATTGCAGCATTAACAGCAGCACTTGTTATAATACCTTCAGTATTTGCGTTTGGTCTAGATCCAGCATCAGGACCACCACTATTATTTATAACATTGCCATCAGTATTTAAATTAATGCCTTTTGGTAGAGTATTTGCGATATTATTCTTTATATCATTAATTTGTGCATCTATAACTACACTTGTATGTTTATTAGAAGTGCCAATTGAAGCTATACAAAATAATTTGCATATAGATAGAAAAATAGCTGTAATAGGTGTATGTATAGTAGCATTTGCTATAGGTTTATTCGTAGAGGACGGAAATATTTTAGGAACATTACTAGATTTCTCATCTATATATATAGCGCCACTTGGAGCATTTATCGCTGGTGTTATGTTCTTCTGGGTAATCGGAGTTGACAAGGCAAAAGCAGAAATAGAAACAGGTTCAAGCAAAACGTTAGGAAATTGGTTTAAACCTACAGCTAAATATGTTTATGTATTTATATCTATATTTGTATTTGTAGTCGGAATATTATTAGGCGGTATTGGGTAAGATTAATATAAATTAAATAATTATTCAAAAAGGGCAGTGCTATTAATTAGCATTGCCCTTTTAAGTTATTAAATTTCTGATATTAATTCATCTATAACTTTTTTTACAGTTTTAATTTTATTTATTTTATAAGCCTCAGCACCACAAAATAAAAGGGCATTATCTATATCACCATTTACCGCATTTATAAGTGCTTGGGATATACAGTAAGGTGTAGATGAAGGATTACATGTTTCCATACAGTTATAGCATTTTTTTATTTTAGGTTTATTTGATTCAAGTTTTTCTAAAAATTTATTGTAAATAGCTCTTCCGGGAAGACCAACTGGACTTTTAACGATTTTTATATCTTCTTTTTTACATTTGATATATGCATTTTTGAAGGTTATATTTGCATCACATTCTTCTGTTGTTACAAATAAAGTTCCAACCTGTACTCCTGCAGCTCCCATATTTATATATTTTTTCACATCAGAGCTTGTTGAAATACCACCAGCGGCTATTACTGGTATTTCTTTGTCGTATTTTTGGCCGTATTCTTTTGTGATTTCTAATATTCTCATAAATTCTCCATCATAATCTATAGAATCTATATCTTCTAAATCATCTCTATGAAATCCTAGATGACCACCAGCTTTTGGTCCTTCAACTACTATCATATCGGCGGTTTTATTATATTTTTTATCCCACATTTTAAGTAATAATTTGCATGCCTTAGCAGAAGATACTATTGGTGCAATTTTAACGTTTGAATTTCCTATAAATTTCGGTAATTTTATAGGAAGTCCAGCACCTGATATTATAATATCAATTCCGGCTTCGATAGCAGTTTTTACATGTTCTTCATAAAAATTCATAGCGACCATAAGATTTATACCTAGAGGTTTGTTATTTGATAATTCTTTTGCTTTTTGTATATGTTTTTTTAATGATTTTAGATTTGTAGAAAGTGGATCTTTATTAAATCCTTCTTCATCATATCCTATATTTATACCTGAAATTACTCCAAGTCCTCCAGCATTACTAACAGCTGATGCAAGATTTTCTCTGGATATTCCAATTCCCATTCCACCTTGAATTACAGGTGTTTTTATAATTAAATCTCCAATTATTAATGGTTTCATAAGTTTCCTCCCTATAGGATATAAAAGGTTTACTAAGATTGAGCTCATTATACTATAAAAAATTATCTAAATAAAGAAAAATATTTTTAATAGGTAAATTATAATGTTTTTTAAAAAAACATAAGTTTTTCAAAATTAGTGTTTTCAATATTTTTATATTCTTTTAGAAAATATTTAAACGGAGATTTTGGAGGAAAATATGAAAAAGAAAACTTTGGGATTATTAGGTGTATTTGCCATCTCAGGTAGTGTGCTTGCAGGATGCGGTGGTGCAGCTTCTAACACTGGCAACACAGGAGATGCAAAGGATGAGGTAATTGTTACAATGCCTACAACATCAGAGCCTGAATCAGGTTTTGATCCTGCATACGGATGGGGCTGGGGAGCACATACACCTATGGAGCTTTATAATATCTATCATTCATTAGATACCTCACCTGTTAAGATGGCTGAATATTCACCATACAAGAACGAAACCGTAAACAAATATATGGATGAGGCTCTTGCTGCAGAAGACCTTGAAGAATCATATGATTTATGGAAAAAGGCACAGTGGGACGGTGCTTTTAATCCCTATGTGGGCATGAAAATGATGCCATGGGCAATATATTATTCTTTAAATACACGTATTATGTTATTATAATTAAATATGTTTTATCACAATAAAGTTTTAAAATAATGTTTAAAAATAACTATTTAAATAAGCTTTAATAAAATATTTTAAACACAGATTTCAGATACATAAAGGAAGGTAAGTTATGAAAATAGCAGTTCTTACAGGCGGTACAAGCACAGAAAGAGATGTTTCAATTGTTACATCAACTAATGTATGCAAGGCTTTAAGAAAAAAAGGACATGATGCAAATGTAATCGATGTTTTCTTCGGTAGTGATGAGTATGCAGATGCAGAAGCATTTTTCAACACAGTAAGTGACCTTGATGCAGAAGCAGAAAAGTTACATGGTTTATCTGCAAATGTAAAAGAAACAATTGCTAAGAGAAAAGCAGACAACGGAATGTTCTTCGGACCAAATGTATTAGATTATTGTGAAAATGCAGATATTGTATTTATGGGTCTCCACGGTGAAAATGGTGAGAACGGTAAGATACAGGCTACATTTGATCTCCTTGGTATTAAGTACACAGGTCCTGGATTTTTAAGTTCAGCAATTTCAATGGACAAATCTCTTGCTAAGAAGGTGCTTATTCCTGCAGGCGTTCCTATGCCAAATGGAACTGAGATTTCAAAGGAAGACGCTGACAGAACAGTTGATATTCCACTTCCACTTGTTGTTAAGCCTGCATGTGGCGGTTCAAGTGTAGGTGTAAGCATCGTTTATACACAGGAAGAATTAAAGAAGGCAATTGATGAAGCCTTTGAATTAGAGGATAAGCTCGTAATTGAAGAATATGTAAAGGGAAGAGAATTCTCTGTAGGTGTAATGGGCGGCAAGGCACTTCCTATCGTAGAGATTATTCCTAACGGTGGTGTATATGACTTTGAGCACAAATATGATCCAAATGGAGCAATCGAAGTCTGTCCTGCTGGATTAGATGAAGAGACAACAAAGAAAATGCAGGCTATCGCAGAACTTGCATGTAAGACAGCCGGAATCGAAACAGTTTCAAGAGTTGATGAATTACTCAGAGAAGACGGAAACATTTACACACTTGAAATCAATACACTTCCTGGTATGACACCTACAAGCTTACTTCCTAAGGAAGCAGCGGCAATCGGTATGAGCTATGAAGATCTCTGCCAGAAGTTAGTTGAAATCTCATTAGAAAATTTCGATACAGAGAAGTTCTGATTTTAGATAATATTTAACACTTAAAACATCTGGATGACATCTAACATTGCCGTCCCTGTTTAATACTTATACATGGGGTAATAAAAATGAATAATATGTTCGTAAAAGACATAATAAAAGAAGTTAAGGGAACTGTTTATCTCCTTAATGGCAATAAAGAAATAATATATGAATATTCAAATATCAGTTCAGAAGATAAGGAATTTGAAAATACATATAAGGCTCTTACAGGAAACATTTTCGATGTTGAGATTGCGAATGTAGTTACAGACTCAAGACTTGCAGGTAAAGACAACGTCTATGTAGCAATAAAGGGCGAGAGAAATGATGGAAATGATTTCATCATTAATACATTTGAAAATGGTGCGGTGGCAGCGATAGGTGAAAGACCTGCAAATGAGCTCTTTAAAGAGGCTGACACAAAGTACACTGTAACTGAAAAAATGGAAGAAGACGATGAAGATATAGATATCGAATTTGTTTTTGATAATTCAGACGAATGTGCCTATATCTACATTGAAGCTGAGTCTTCGGTATATGCACTTGGAAGAATTGCCCATGCATATATGGACATTCTCGACATACCTGTAGTTGGAATTACAGGTAGTGTAGGAAAGACAAGTGCCAAAGAGACTATTGCCAGTGTTCTTGGTGAGAGATTTAACGTTGGAAAGACACCGGGCAATCTCAATAATCTTATTGGCCTTCCTCTCACATGCTTTACATTTGATAAAAATACTGAAATTGCAGTTGTTGAAATGGGTGTAAGTGAGATTGGGGAAATGGACCCTATGACAGATATCGTTAAGCCGGATGTTGCTGTTATTACAAACATTGGTGTATCTCACATGGAGAACTTCGGTTCAAGAGAAGGTATTTACAATGAGAAGATTAAGCTTGCAAATGTTCTTCCTGAGGGCGGAGTTGCAGTTCTTAATTTCGATGATGACCATTTAAAAAATTATAAGAGAGATGGTATCACTGTCCGTTTCTACAGCATGAGCAAAAATGGTGACGGTATTGTGGATGAGGATCAGCTTGTATATGCCGACTCATTTAAGTCAGATGGTTTACACGGAAGCGAATGCAAAATCCGCAACTTAAATATTCACAACAACCTTACAGATGTGGATGTTAAGATAAATGTTCCTGGTAAGCACATGGTTTATCCTGCGCTACAGGCTGCTATCGTAGGTGCTCACTTCGGTCTTAATGCTGAAGACATTGCAAATGGTATTGCTAAAAGAGCAACTACAAACGGCAGAATGAACATAATTGAGACAGAGAAGGGTTATACAGTAATTGATGACTGCTATAATGCAAGCCCTTCATCAATGAAAGCCGGTATTGACACATTAACATATGCTGATGGCAGAAAAATCTGTATCCTCGGTGATATGTTTGAGCTTGGAGAGAAGGAAAGGGAGATGCACGGGCAGGTTGGCGCATATGCCGCAGAACAAGGCATAGACTGTCTGTATTGTGCAGGAAGCCTTTCGGAAGAGATGTACCGAGCAGCGAAGGAAGCTGGAATTTCTCAGGCGGAACATTTCGCAGATACCGACGCACTGCTTGCAGCATTGCCTGAACTTCTGCATCCTGGGGATTCGGTACTGATCAAGGCTTCCCACGGCATGGGGTATGCAAAAATCGT
>OLNE01002460.1_pt1 | contig 11551 bp, 10 predicted proteins | sample 1672431 | NCBI WGS metagenome assembly OLNE01 (sample SAMEA3136685, study PRJEB25190) | human gut metagenome | reverse complement strand
CCTGCATCCGCGTGTGTCGCGGATGCAAGTTAAGGGGGCGAGAGATGGAACAGACAATGCGGCGCCAAGAGCAGCTGCCCGGTGCCTTTAACGGCGCTATTACCAACAGCCAGCAAGGCCGCGTCCGCTGGTATCTGGTCCACACCCCCCATGGAAAAGAGCGCGAGACCTGCGAAAAGGTCCGCCGCATTATCCCGCACGAGCTGATGCAGGACGCTTTTGTGATGCAAAAGGAGTTCTGGTTTAAGCGGGACGGCTCCTGGTCGCTCCAAACCAAACCCATGTACAAGGAATATTTCTTCGTCGCCGCGCGCGATGCCGCCGCGCTCGACAAGGCTTTGGCCCAGTTGAGCTTTGGCTGCCGCATTGCCGGCAGCAGGGAGCGGGCCTATGCGTCCATGCCGGACGATGCGCAGGACTGGTACCGCAGCGTGCTCGACGACGACGGCGTGGTGCGCAACAGCGTAGCCCGCATAGAAGACGGCGTGCTGCACATAGAGCAAGGGCCCTTGGTGGGGCAAGAGGCCCGTGTAAAGAAGATCGACCGTCATAAGCGCTGGTGCCTGGTAGACGTGGGCGAAGGCGACTCCGCTTTTAGGGAGCTGCTTCCGCTGGACGTGCCCAGTAAGACGTAAGGGGACGTCGCACTGGTAATTCATTCGCATTTTGAATTCATCGATTGGGGAATCCCTGGGAACAGGGACGTGGATTTGAACTTGACTACTAACGAAGCGACAAGGCAAAACGCGCCGGTGGGAGCCGCGCTTGTTGCCCAGGCCATGGATCGGCGTAACGGCGCCGGTCGCTACCAGGCTATGCAGGCCGTGAAGGACTGGGACCGCACGCGCCTGGCCTACCGCACCGTCAAGCGCGCCTTCGACATCGTGTTCAGCGGCTGCGTGCTGGCCGTCATCGCCGTGCCGAGCCTGGTGCTGGCGGCGGCCATCCGCCTGGAGAGCGAGGGCAACCCGTTCTATAGCCAGATCCGCGTTGGCCAGACCCACCGCGACGGCAGCCTGTCCACCTTCCGCATGTGGAAGTTCCGCAGCATGTACAAGGACGCCGACGAGCGCCTCGCCGAGCTCAAGGGGCAGAACGAGATCGCCGGCGCCATGTTCAAGATGAAGGACGACCCGCGCGTCACCAAGATCGGCAAATTCATCCGCAAGCACTCCATCGACGAGTTCCCGCAGTTCCTCAACGTGTTCCTGGGCCAGATGTCCGTCGTTGGCCCGCGCCCGCCACTTCCCAACGAGGTAGCGGAATACACCGAGTACGACCTGCAGCGCCTTGCCGTGAAGCCCGGGATCACCGGTTGGTGGCAGGTGACGGAGCGCAACTCTACCGGGTTCGACGGCATGGTCCGCCGAGACCTGGAGTACATCGCCAACCGAGGCGTCATCAGCGACATTAAGATCGTCGTCCTCACGGTGATCGAGGTCATCACCGGCAAAGGTGCGTGCTAGATGCGCATCGCGATGATAGGACATAAGAGATACGGCTCCCGCGAGGGCGGCGTGGAGGTCGTCGTGACCGAGCTCGCCCGCCGCATGGCGTCGCTAGGCCACGAGGTCACCTGCTACGACCGCTCGGGCAGCGATGTCATGACCGGCGACGCCGCGGACGGCCGCGAGCGCACGGTCGACGGCGTGCGCGTCGTCCCCGTGAGGACGATCGACAAGAAAGGGCTCGCGGCGCTGAGCTCCTCGTACTTCGCCACCCTGGCGGCCATCAAGGACAGGCCCGACGTGATCCACTACCACGCCGAGGGCCCCTGCGTGCCGCTACCTTTGGCCAAGTGCGCGGGCATTCGCACCGTGGCCACCATCCACGGCCTGGACTGGCAGCGCGCCAAGTGGGGGAAGCTCGCCAGTACCTACATCAAGATGGGGGAGAAGGCCGCCGCGACTAAGGCGGACGGTCTTATCGTGCTCTCTGAGGGCGTCAGGCGTTACTTCATGGAAGCCTACGGCCGCGAGGCGGTCTTTATCCCCAATGGTGTAGATGCCAAGGGGGCCCTTCCGGCGAGTGTTATCAAGGAGATGTGGAATCTCGAGAAGGACTCCTACCTTCTCTATCTGGGGCGTTTGGTGCCCGAGAAGCGCCCTGAGCTGCTGATCGAGGCATTCAAGGCCCTTGATACCACTAAGCGCCTGGTCATCGCTGGCGGCAGCTCCGATACCTCAGCGTATGAGAAGGAGCTGCGCGCTGCAGCCCAGGGCGACAACCGCATAGTGTTCACCGGTTTCGTCAACGGCGAGCCCTTGGCCGAGCTGTATTCCAACTGCTATGCCTACGTGCTTCCTTCCGATGTGGAGGGCATGCCCATGAGCCTGCTGGAGGCCATGGCCTATGGGTGCTGTTGCGTGACGAGCGACATCCCCGAGTGCGCGGATGTCCTGGCTGATGCGGGAGTGACTTTCCTTAGGGGAGATGCTGCTGCGCTTAAGGCTTCGCTTGAGAGTTTATTGGCCGATCATGCTCGAGTTGCCGCTATGGGCGACGCTGCAAATAAGCGTGTCCTCTCTACCTATAACTGGGGTTCTGTCGTTGCGCGTACTCTCGATCTGTATAAGGAAATTCGTTAGATGAAGATTATCCTTGTTAACAAATTCCACTATCTCAAGGGTGGGTCGGAAACGTATTACTTCGGTCTCGCCGAAGGTCTCAAGGCCGCCGGTCATGAGGTTCATTTCTTTGCCATGGAGGGGGATAACAATCTCCCGTGCGAAGATGCCGACCTATTTGTTTCGGCAAAGGATTACAACGGACCGTCTTCGCTCGCGCAAAAAGTCTCCGCTGCTGCCTCGCTTATCTATTCCAATGAGGCTAAGGAGAAATTCCAGGCTCTGTGTGAGCGGGTACAGCCGGACGTTGTCCATATGAACCTCGTTCATCGTCAGATTACCCTGTCGATCCTTGATGCCCCTTACCTTAAGGAGCATGGCGTCCCCGTGCTCTTCACGGCCCATGACTATATCCTTGTTTGTCCCAACTATCTCATGCTCGATGGTAGAGGAAGCGTCTGCGATGCCTGCCTGGGCGGCAAGTTCTCAAACTGCCTCAAGCGTAAGTGCGTTAAGGGCTCTACGGCTAAAAGTGCTATGGCCTTTGCTGAGGCTGAATATCTTAGGCTGAGCCATGCTTATAACAAGATTGATAAGATTGTCTGCCCCTCGAGCTTCATGGCTCAGAAGACCATTGAGGGCGGACTTGAGTCAAATCGTGTTTCCCATATGACTAATTTTTGTTCTGCGGAGACGCTTGAGCAGGCTCACTCTGATTTTGACGGTACCGATTTCAAGAGCTCGTACCTTCTATTCTTTGGAAGGTTGTCCAAGGAGAAGGGCGTCGATCTTCTGATCGACGCTTTTGCCTCGATTGAAGACATGATTCCCGATTGGCGCCTTGTAATCGTCGGCGATGGCCCCGAACGTGAAGCGCTCGCACAGAGAGTCGAGAACTTGTCCTGCAAAGATCGAATTGAGTTTGCGGGATATCAGACCGGCGCTCCGCTCCAAAACTATGTCGAGAGGGCGTCTCTCGCCATCGCGTGCTCGCGATGGCGAGAGAACATGCCGTACTCGATTGTTGAGGCATTTGCCTCCGGCACGCCCATTGTCGGCGCGCGTATCGGAGGCATACCGGAACTTGTTCGCGAAGGCGAGACCGGGTTTGCTTGCGAGCCAGACGATTCTCATTCATTAGCCGATGCAATTATTCGTGGCGTCGAGTTTATTGGCGACAAAGATACGTACCGCGAAATGCAGCAGAAATGCCGCGACTACGTTCTGAACAATTGCGACCAGTCCAAGTACATCGAGCAGCTTACTAAGCTCTATCAGGAGCTTGTTGATTCCAAGAAGAGGGGATAGACCCATGGCCGAAAAGAAACTCAACGGTACCGTCATCGTAACCTACCGCTGCAACGCGCGCTGCACCATGTGCAACCGCTACAAGGCTCCGAGCCGCCCGGAGGAGGAACTCTCCATCGAGACCATCAAGAAGCTCCCCAAGATGTACTTCACCAACATCACCGGCGGCGAGCCCTTCATCCGCCAGGACCTCAAGGACATCGTGCGCGAGCTCTACAAGAAGTCCGACCGCATCGTGATCTCCACCAACGGCTTCTTCACCGACCGCATCATCGACCTGTGCGAGGAGTTCCCCAACGTCGGCATCCGCATCTCCATCGAGGGCCTGCAGCAGACCAACGACAAGATCCGCGGCCTGGAGAACGGCTACAACCGCGGCTACGCCACGCTCAAGAAGCTCGTCGAGCTCAAGCACCCCGACGTGGGCTTCGGCATGACCGTGCAGGACCTCAACGCACCTGACCTGGTGCCCCTCTACAAGATCTCCGACGAGCTGGGCATGGAGTTCGCCACGGCGTCGCTGCACAACAGCTTCTACTTCGTCGAGGCAAAGAACATCATCCACGACCGCCCCATGGTGGCCAAGAACTTCGAGGACCTGGTCAACGAGCTGCTCAGGTCCAACAGCCCCAAGAAGTGGTTCCGCGCCTACTTCAACCACGGCCTCATCAACTACATCTACGGCCAGCCGCGCCTGCTGCCCTGCGACATGGCGTTCGACACCTTCTTCATCGACCCCTACGGCGACGTCATGCCCTGCAACGGCACCAAGGACAAGGAGGTCATGGGCAACCTCAACGAGGAGTCCTGGGACGAGCTGTGGAACTCCGGCCAGGCCGAGAAGGTCCGCGCCAAGGTCCGCCACTGTGACCGCAACTGCTGGATGATCGGCTCGGTGAGCCCGGCCATGCACAAGTACATCTGGAAGCCTGGCTGGTGGGTGCTCAAGCACAAGTTGAAGGCGCTCTTCACCAAGAAGCCTTACGACATGCATGAGCTCAAAGTGGTGCGTGACTATGAGGAGGGCCGCGTGACCAAGGAGCAGCTCGACGCCTGCTCCACCTGCGATATGTGCGCCAAGATCAACGACGGCCTGTCCGAGGCATCGAAGGCCGATGCTCACGTGTACGAGACGCATGAGGCGCTTTAAATAGATGAAAATCCTGTATCTCACAAATATACACAACCCGTATCGGGATGAGTTCTTTGAGCAGCTTGGCAGCAAATGCGATTTGACTGTGCTGTTTGAGGAGCGCAGCGATCCAACACGAGACGCCAGTTGGTTTGAAGGCGTTTGTGCGAAAAACTATTCCGAGGTGTTTCTTCCTGATAGAGATAATCGCATATTCTCCCGCTCGATGCTTGATCAGATCGCGCAAGGCTGGTCGCTTGTGCTCGTCGGTTGCTATAACAGCCTTAGGCAAATGGCTGCTATCGAGTATATGAAGCGTCGCAAGATACCCTATGTAATAAATTCTGACGGACTCGTATTCAACAATGGAAATGCCGTTAAGCGCGCCATTCGGCGACATGTTCTTGTGGGCGCGGATTCCTATTTAATCGCCGGGGAAACCTGCGTTCCAAGCTTGGCGCGCTTAGCTGGTCAGGCATCTAAAATCGTGCCCTATCCATTGACTTCACTGACGTCGCGTCGCGTTAATGAGCTTGCTGCCTACGACTGCAAGCGCGATCCCCAAACCGTGCTTGTTGTTGGCCAATTCGCTGATTATAAGGGTCTTGATGTTGCTCTTGACGCCGCGAAGGAGCTTGACCAGTGCCTGCACTTTCGTTTTGTGGGCACTGGGGGGAGGTCCGAGGAGTTTATGTCGCTTGTCGAACGCAGCGGGCTCGACAACATTGAAGTGATTCCCTTTTTGAATCAGGACCAGCTAATTAAGGAATATCAAACCGCTGGGCTATTTGTTCTTCCGAGTCGACAAGAGTGTTGGGGTCTTGTGGTTAATGAGGCGGCCGCATGTGGATGCCCAATTGTCAGTACTTGGGGCTCAGGCGCCGCAGTGGAGTTTGTGTCGCATATCTACCCTAAGTTTCTTGCTGAGCCGGATAGCTGTGAATCTCTCGCGTCTGCTATTAGCGCATTCTTTAGGCTTCCCGACAGCGAGAAAAATGACTACTCGCTGTTCCTTAAAGAAAAATCATTACAGTACACGATCGAAGAAATGGTAGAAGCGCACTTAGATTTATTTGCGGAGATAGCTTCATGAGAAGTCAGACGCCTAAATTCAGCATAGTCGTCCCAATGTATAACGTTGAACGTTTTCTTCCAAAATGCCTCGATAGCCTTTGCAGCCAAACGCTCAAGGATATCGAGATAATTATGGTGGATGACGGCTCTCCCGATCGTTGCGGTGAAATTGCCGAGGCATACGCTTTGAAAGACAGCCGCATCCAGGTCGTTCATCGGGTTAACGGTGGTCTTGGCCCTGCTCGAAATAGCGGTATGGAGATTGCTCGCGGGGAGTACATTGGCTTTGTCGACTCAGATGATTGGGTTGACCCGAATATGTTCGAGCGTCTTTATGCAGCAGCTTCAGATTATCAGGCTGATATAGTCTTTACTGGGTTGAGAACCGTGCGCCATGGTGAGGTTGTTTCTGTTAGGGAGCATCCCTTTGCTGGTAAAACTCTTCAAGGTGGCGACGATATTCTTACTTTGCGGGCGTCTTTCTACGGCGCGGCACCTATGAGGGTTCTTGATGATCCTGTTCCAATTTCCGTCTGGGTTGCCGGCTATCGGAGAGATTTCATAGAGAAGCATCATCTAAGGTTCCTCGATATTCGCAGCGAAGACAAGTTCTTTAATACCTACGCATGTCGTGTGGCGAAAACGGTTACGTGTATTGATGGCGCCCCGTATTGCTATCGGAAAGATGACCAATCCTCGATTACGAAGACATTCAAGCGTGGGACGATCGATTCCTTCTGCACGCTATTTCGCGCTCTGGAACAAATGGCCGATGAAGAGTCACCAGCCGTTTGGTACGAATGCCATCTTCGTGAGCAGCGTTGCATTGTCGATTACTGTCGTTCGCTAATTGGGATGATTGAATTTTCCTCGGAGGACAATACTGTCAAAAACACTTATATCGATAAAGTCATGAGAAACCCTGTCCTTCGTCGCGCGTGTTCCGGGTATCCGTGGTGGAAACTCCCTTTTACGCAAAGCGTTTTCTATTTAGTCCTTAAGTTCCGTTCTGTTCGGCTTGCAAGATTTTTAATGCAAATTAAGGGAGAGCGGATATAGATGGCTCCTATCGATTTTTCGTATTTAGTTATCTGGTGATACTCCCAGTTAATTAATTTGCCTTGTTGCACAGAGAAGTAGGTCACCTTTGTTTAAAAGCTTTTTCAAAAAACTTGTTTATGGTCACAAGGCCACATCAGATTCGTTTGTCCGTTACCTCAGATCGCTTGGCATGGTCATCGGCGACGAGGTTCATTTCTATGCACCCATGAAGTGCATCGTCGACACTCAGCACCCGTGGATGGTTGAAATCGGCAATAACGTTCACATAACCGAAGGCGTTACATTGTTGACGCACGGCTACGACTGGGCGGTGCTTAAAGGCAAATACGGTGACGTACTTGGCTCTGCTGGCCACATATTTATCGGCAATAACGTCTTTATTGGAATGAACGCAACCGTGTTAAAAGGCGTTCGCATCGGTAACGATGTCGTTATCGGGGCGAACTCCGTCATCTGCAAAGATATTCCTGATGGCTGCGTTGCCGCGGGAAATCCCGCTCGCGTTATTTGCACTATTGATGAATACCTGGAAAAGCGACGTGCTGCACAGCTTGGTGAGGCTGCCGAACTATACAGATGTTGGCGCCGCAACTCCTCGGAGGGGAAAGCGGGGAACAAGCCTCCTCTGGAGCTATTTCGCGAGTTTTTCTTTCTTTTCGAGAATCGTGGTGAGGCTCACTTTTCCTGCGAAGAATACTCGTATGTAATGGACCTTTGCGGGTGCAGGGCTCTTAGTCAGAACGCATTCCTTTCCAGCGCTCAGCGTTTCGACGGCTACGATGACTTCATCGCATTTCTTGATTCCGAAATAAGCCAAAAGAAGGAGGTCGGCTAATTATGCAGAATACCCTTACAGAGAGTTCGCGATTTGCCGACTTGCCTCTATTCTCCGGCAAGACTTTTACCTTATTCGTGCTCTTTTTCACCGTGGTGATGGAGGCCCTTATCTCCGAGCTTGGCTTTCCTCCGACGATACGGTATATAAACGATTTTCTGATACTGATTATGTTGTTGACGATCCTTGTGGATCCTGCGCATTTATGCGCCAAGGTCGGTGGGCCCGTTATTTGCGTTACCCTGCTTCTTCTCCTTACGTTTTCCGTAAGTTCGATTATTAATGGCGTTAAACCGCTCCTTTATTTATGGGCGTTCAGAAATACGTTTCGCGGTTTTATCTTTTTTTTCGCTTGTGTCAGGTACCTCAAAAAAGATGATCTTCCGGGAATCATGGATGCGCTATTGGCGCTTCAAATCATCAGTTTTTTCTTGGCTCTTTATCAGCATTTTGTTCTGGGTCTCAACATGGACCATACCGGGGGTATTTTTGGGCATGGAAACGGTGCGGGTGTAAATCCGTTCAACGCCCTTCTCTTTGCCTATTATCTCAATGCGTACCTATCTGGCAATCAGAGCTTGAGGAAGCTTGCTGTTGCGCTCATCACTTCCCTCGTCATCGCTGCCGTGGCGGAAGAAAAAATAACCTTTGTGCTTTTTATCGTCATTGCATTGGTAAGCCTTTTGTTTACGAGGGCCAGTGGCAAGCTGCTCGTGGCCCTCTCGATCTCCCTGGTTGCATTGGCTGCCGGGCTGAATGTTCTGCGGACTCTGTACCCGTCGATGTTCGAGATCCTCACGTCCTTCGACGCCATGAATCAATATCTGACCGTTACCTATGATACGGGGTATGTCTTGCCAAGAATCGGCTCTTTCTCGGTTATCAAGAACATGTTCTTCGGTGACAGTCTTCTTAGGATTTTATTTGGTGTTGGGTTTGGCAATGGGGAAACTTCTAGCTTCGCGTTCCTCGTCGGGCCGTATTATGCGCTCTATGGATTTTTGAATTACCGTTGGTTCTCACACCAGTGGATATTTCTCGAGTGCGGCTATCTTGGTTTCTATTGTTATCTCGCGTTCTTCATCGTTGTGCTCCTGACGCTTTTGGCAAGGCGGCGTGCTGCTGGAAAGGACGAGCTCCCGTACTTGACATGCAGTGCAGCCCTTGTCGTCTGCGTCGTCATTTCGATTTGGTACAACGCGACCTTAAAAGTCGACATGTGCTACCTATCTTTTTTTTCAATTGCCATCGGTTTCGTTGCGATGCGTGCACGGGGGAAGGGGGAAACCCGATGAAGCGCTGTGCCTTTATTCTTCCGTGGTTCGGACCGCTCAGGAATTATTTCGATATCTTCCTTAGTTCCTGCTCCATCAACGATGAATATGACTGGATTATCGTCACTGATCATGTGCCGGAGCAGGCCCCAGATAATGTCAGAATACTCCCAATGACGTTCGAGGAATTCCAGCGCGCTGCCCAGAGTAAATTCGAATTCCGAATTGCGCTCGACAGACCATATAAAATCTGCGACTTTAAGCCTGCTCTTGGCTATATTTTTGAAGAAGTGCTTAGCGGCTACGAGTACTGGGGCCACTGCGACTGTGACCTCGTTTTCGGCCGCCTCGCGCCGATTTTGGAGCCTTTGTTCGATGAAGGCTATGAGAAGATCTTCTCGGCTGGGCATCTTACGATTTACCGGAACGATTCGCTGAACAACCGCAGGTTCATGCGGGTCGACAAAGACGGCGTTGATATGCACCGGATTGCCCTGTCTAATCCGGGTGTCTTCGCCTTCGATGAATCGATCTGGGCTCGTAATATCCATACGCTGTTCATGGAGCAGGGCACCGCTATGTACGAAGCCGACCGCTCGTTCAATGTTTCAACCAGCTATTATGGTCTTCGGCGAACAATGTATGATCCCTCCTCTCGTGGCTGGGTGATGGAAAAGGAACATCCTCAGGCACTGTGGCTCGACGCTTCCGGCGTATGCGCCCTTTACCGTACCGGTGGTTCGCTGGAGGTGCGTCGATATGCCTACGTCCATTTGCAGGGCAGGAAGATGGGCGTACCCGATCATCGCGATTGTGATCAATGCCTGCAGATCGCTCCGAACCAGTTCATTCCTATGCCTGCTCCCCGTGCCGGGGATGAGCTACCCGAGGGGCTGCGAACACACTTCATCTCTCTGAAAGCCATGCGCTTGGCGGCGCGAAGGGTAAAGCATGCTCTTCATAAGGAGCCTGAGCCTTCAGCATACGATCCGTATCTTCCGTTTTTGTAAATTAAGGAGAGACACGATGATTCCGAAAATTATCCATTATTGCTGGTTCGGCGGTGCCCCTCTAGGCGAAAAAGAGCTTCAGTGCATAGATTCGTGGAAGAAATTTTGCCCCGAATACGAGGTGCGTCGATGGGATGAATCGAACTACGATATTCGCAAGAACAAATACATGAGTGATGCGTACGACCATCGAAAGTGGGCGTTCGTCTCGGACTATGCGCGTGTCGATGTTGTCCGGGAACAAGGGGGGCTATACTTCGACACAGATGTCGAGTTGGTCCGATCCCCGAACGAGCTGCTTGATTGCGGGCTGTTCTGCGGCTGGGAGAACAGAAACGGGATGAAGGAGAACGCAGTCCCGTTTGATAATTCCGTTGCTTTTGGCCTCGGTTTTGGGGCTGTAGCAGAGCACCCCGTTTTGAACGAGATACTCGACCTGTACGAAAATATCAACTTTGTGAATGAGGACGGCTCTCTTAATCTCTTGGCCTGTCCCGCCTACCAAACCGAGATTCTAAAACGGCATGGCCTGGATGATAGGGAGGCCACCAGACAATCCTTTGAGGACATTGAGGTTTACCCGGAGGATTGGTTCTCGCCGCAGTCGCAATTGACTGGCGAGGTCAGGATGAGCCCGAATACTGTCAGCATTCATCATTTTTCGATGACCTGGATGGCTCCCTCGGTACGACGGGAGCTTGATCTTGAATGGAAGTTGATATCAGTTCTCGGTTATCGGAAGGGTCATGCCCTCGCGCGTCTGCTCACTCTTCCCCCGCGCTCGTTGCGCAAGCTCGGCGGTCTTATTTCAGGAGGTAAATGATGATCGGATCCGAACTCAAGGTTGGTGTCATGACTTGGTTCTCTTATGAGAACTACGGGACCGCCCTCCAAGCCGTCGCGCTCCAGGAGGTCTTGAGGTCGATGGGCTGCACCCCTTCGCTCATTAACTATCGCCCCCGTAGCACCAGGAGCCGCAACGAGCCCGCCGACTTTTCCGATTTGATTGGTAAGGCCGCCGGGAAAATAAAGCGCATTATTATCGGCGACTCTGCGGCCTATTCGTCCCCCGAACGGAGCGAGTTGTTCTCTTCCTTTATCTCGGATCATTGCCTGCTTACCGAGCCTGCAAACTCTTTTCCTGAGCTAAGGCAGGTTGCACATGGCCTCGATTGCTGTATTTGCGGTAGCGACCAGGTCTGGTCCCCCAACTGTTTCGACGAGAACTACTTTCTTCCTTTTAATATGAGCAGGACATTGTCAAGAGGCAAAATCGGGCCTGGCCCCAA
>OLNE01002458.1_pt1 | contig 11554 bp, 9 predicted proteins | sample 1672431 | NCBI WGS metagenome assembly OLNE01 (sample SAMEA3136685, study PRJEB25190) | human gut metagenome | reverse complement strand
TACCGTACGGAATAGGTTTTCGGACAGGGGTTCGATTCCCCTCAGGTCCATAAGAGACCCATGAAATATAGCTTATTTAAGCCATATTTCATGGGTCTCTTTTTCTTTGTATAAAAATATTTATTACATAAGTAAGATAGTAACTTTTCTCTATAAAAAGTTTTCTATTTATGTTACAATAGCAGAGCTACCGCCCCTAGACAGGTACAGGAAGGGGGTGAATCCAACATGGAAACACTTGCATCATTTTTACTTTCTGTTATGGCAAGTATAGTCGCCTACTATATTTGCAAAGGGTTGGACAGGAATAGTAAAAGGTAGTCAGCCGAGGGATTAAGCCACCCTGCCAAAACGGAATAAAAAAGGTCCCAGAATTGCCGATTATCTGGGACCTTTTTGTTTTGCAGCATCCAACATGGATACTTACATCATTTTGCCTACTGGCATTATATCATATGCAATTTTTATTTTCAATATGCATTTTTTTCTATAAGTTGTTATTCTGTATTGCGATATTCCCCCCCCAGATAATTGTTCAATGCGACAATATAATACAATATAATAAAGTCGAAGAATAATAGTGTGGATTCATCATGATATTTGCCAAAACGTGATAGGATTTTTTGTTTGCAAACTTGTTCATCTTATTGTAAAATAGAGCGGATACTTCATATGGAAGAAAAGAGAGGACGAAAGAATGAATGCAAAAGTAAAGGGAATCACCTATGCTCTTATTGGAGGAACATGCTGGGGATTGTCCGGTATCGTAGGGAAGCTCCTTTTTGATACAAGGGGATTGAATGCACAATGGCTTGTGACGGCAAGACTTATTATTGGTGGGCTTATTATGCTGCTCATTGCCTTTTTGCAGAAAAAAGAGAAGATTTTTGATGTATGGAAGAATAAGAAGACGGCATGCAGTATGCTGTTATTTGCAGCATTTGGAATGTTAGCGTGTCAGCTTACGTATTTTTTATGTGTGCAGTATTCCAATCCGGCAACGGCGACAGTGCTTCAGTATACTTCGCCGGTCATGATTATGATTTTATGCCTTTTCCTTGATAAAAAGCTGCCGAGAATAATAGACATCCTTGTTCTGATTGCTGTGGTTGCAGGTGTTTTTCTTATGTCAACGCATGGGGACATCCACACTCTTGCGATTTCACAAAAGGCATTGATCCTTGGAATGATAGCGGCAGTTACGATTGTATTTTATACGGTATGGCCGGTAAGTCTTTTAAGAGAGTTTGGATCCCCGTCCGTTATTGGCTGGGGAATGTTTCTTGGTGGAATCATGCTGGCACCATTTTCAAAATTTTGGGTACTATCCGGAAAGTGGGATGGGTATACGGTAATATTAGTTGGAATCGTTATTATTTTTGGAACCGTATGTGCATTTACCTGCTATTTAAAAGGAGTCATGTATTTAGGACCGGTAAAGAGCAGTCTGTTTTCCTGTATGGAGCCGCTTGTCTCAACAATTCTTACAATCACAGTACTGCACCAGACATTTGCCATGGCAGATCTTGTCGGAATTGCAGTCATTATTATCAGCGTGACTTCGTTAGCAGTAAATGATGTGATTGAAGAAGCAAAGACACATAAAAAGAATCAAACAAAACAAACGGAACAAAAAGAATGAAAAAGTTAGAAAAACGTACTAAAGTATATTTGTTAGATAGAACTAAAATAGCAGATCCGGTAAATTTTTCTTCGTGGAAAGACTTTCTTCCGAAAGAACGATGGGAAAAAACAGTCCGTCCGGTAAGAGAAGAAGACAGGAAAACGGAGCTTGCTGCCTGGCTTTTGTTGTATCATGCCTTAAAAGAGTGGGAAATCCCGGAAGAAAGTATTCGAGCAGACGGGGCATATTGTTATGGAGAGCATGGCAAACCGGAACGAAAGAAGAAAGAAGTCTGTTTTAATCTTTCACATTCTGGAAAGTATGTTATGTGTGTAGTGTCGGATGTAGAAGTCGGTTGTGATATTGAAAAGATTCAGAAAGTAAGATGGAAGCTGGCAAAGAGATTTTTCTCTGAAGGAGAATATGATATTCTGGAAAAGTTAAAAGAAGAAAATCCAGGGGCAGAGGAAGAACTTTTTACCCGGTTCTGGGTGTTGAGAGAAAGCTATGTAAAGAAAACGGGCGAGGGGCTTGGACTCTCGCTTGAGGGCTTGGATTTTTCGGGGATATCAGGTTATAAAGGAAAAAAGAATGGGAAAGCTTTAAAAGAAAGCTTTTTTGAATGGGAATATGACGGATACCGGATTGCGGTTTGTGAGGAAAAAGACGGTGAACCGGAACTTGTTGTATGCAGCCGGACTATTGACAATTGTTTTCTTTAATAATATAATTTGTAACTATGCAGAGCCATGCAGATTTTCAATAAAAAGGAGAGGGACGATGGCAGTAGAAGGAACAAAGATCAAAGAGATGATGGAAGGAAAGACTCTTGAGAAGGATAATATAAAGAAGATGTACGATATGGTGCAGAATGCATCAGAACCGGAAGAGAAGAAGAAGGTTATGAAACATTCTGTTTTTTTTATTGGACAGCTTCCATTAAAAGAGAATCATATTGTTGATTTGGAACAGACAAGAAGAATTGTAAATGGAAGTGTGCCATTTGCAGAAGTAGACACCTATATGGATTATCTGTTAAAGGGACTTTCTACGCAGAAGCTTCTTTTAGAGAAAGAAGATGGCAGCTATGAAGTGAATACGAAGTATGAGAAGTCAGTGATAAAGGTTCGTAAGATTGCCAGAGCATTTCAGCTTGAGCAGGAGAAAGCATTAGAAGCAGGAATCCCTAAAGCAAAGAAGATGTACCAGATGGGAACAAAGTACTATCATTCCGGACAGTACGGAGAAGCGGCAGCTTGCTTTATGAATGCAGTTGAACTGGCAGAATACCGTATGGCTTACTATAGCCTTGGTTTACTGTACTTTAAAGGACAGGGTGTGGACAGATCTCTTGAGAAAGCAGTTTATTATGCCAGAAAAGCGCTTGTAAAAGGTGCGGTGATCGCACAGGAACTTGAGCAGGAGATTTTAGAGGCGATGAACGCTTAAGTTTGTAAGAATGTCTATACATTCTTGAAAGTGATCAGAATCGATAATCAAGATTACTTAAGTGAAAAGTAGTTAAAAAGAAGATTAGTTTAAAACTAGAAAGGATATAGTTGATTATGAAGAAGTTTGCAGTAATTGCACTTGCAGCTGTTTTATCAATGACGATGTTGACCGGATGTGGTAACAGTAAGAAGGCAGCGGAAGCGACAACAGAAGTAAAAGAAGAAACGGTGGATTATTCAAAGGGACTGAATGCGGACGGAACGTTAGAAGGGGTAAAAGCATCTGACTATGTAACAGTTTGTGATTATTCCTCTTTAAAGATTGCGAAAAAAGATATAGAAGTATCTGACAGTGATGTGCAGAGCCAGATTGATTCTATTTTATCTAATTATAAGAAGCAGGTTACAGACCGTAAAGTAAAAAAAGGTGATGTAGTCAATATTGACTATACAGGAACGATCGATGGCAAAGAGTTTGATGGCGGCTCAGCTACCGGTGCGAATCTTACAATTGGTTCTGGAACGTTTATTGATGGTTTTGAAGATCAGCTGATTGGTAAAAAGCCAGGAGAAACTATACAGGTAAAAGTAACGTTTCCGAAGGATTACACGAATGCAGATGTTGCCGGAAAAGATGCGGTGTTTGAAACAAAGATTAATTATATCGAAGAAGAACAGAAACTGACAGATCAGTTTGTAAAAGAGAACTTAGCAGATTCTTATGGTGTTACGTCAGCAAAAGAAATGAAAAAGAAGATTAAAGAAGAGATTTACAAGTCAAATAAGACAGATTACATCTGGAATCATATGATTGAAAAGAGTACGTTCAAAGAAATTCCGGACCAGCTGATCAATGATCGTATCGATGTTCTTGTAGACGGATTAAAGGCAGAGTTAAAGTCATCGAATTATTCTTTAAAAGATTATCTTTCTGCATACGGTATTGAAGATGAAGATGCTTTGAGAGAGCAGTATAAGAGCAGTTGTGAAAGTACAGTAAAAGTATTCTTAGTTGCAGACGCAATCGCAGCAGAGAAGAAGATTGCTGTAACAGACGATGATATCAAAGAATATTTTAATGGGGAAGATACGGCACAGTATGAGAAGCTATATGCTAAACCGTATTTAAATCGTGTCGTATTAAATGATCTTGTATTAAAAGAAATCGAGAAAACTACCACAGTGAAATAATTAATAAAAATCATATGGCTGCATTGGCAATAGACCGATGCAATCATATGATTTTTTTATCTCAGTCGAGAAGACTCCCGCCTCTTTCAGGTGGTGAGTGACAGCAAATTTGTCTCAGTGGGAGTCCAAAATCTCCGACTGAAAGAAAAGTAGCCTGATGACGCAGGGATTTTCCAATAATTCCTTTGATAATACAGGGCATACGACATCACATGCCAGCAAAGTGAATGAGGGAGCCATGACACAATATCCATATTACATAAGTTCTTCTATTAGTACAGCAACTACGCACTCACAATATTATCAGCTCGCAATGGAAGAAGATTCTAATCATGATGGAACAAATGATATTGTTGTATGGTTTTGCTTAAAAAATGGAAAAGAAAATGCATATACATACAGTCCAAACGATGTTCGTAATAATTATTATTTTTACAGTAAAGGAAATGTTATCTACACTGGAGTAGGGCACAAAACAGGAATTACACAGCAGGAACAGCAGCTTTTTGCGAATGCTGTTATTGCTGCCGCAAATGTTACGGCAGTTGATCCGGAAGCCACCTTTCTTGATGATTTTGACCCGGTAGCTTCGCAGGAAGAGTATCGTTATTATATGCCGGACCGCTTAAAAGCATCGGAAGCTGGTGATACATCAAATATTTTAGATGGGGACAATACGTTTTGTATTCGAATCCGCGACTACAACATGGTCGCATCGAACTTAAGCAATACGGACAGTAACGCAAATTCGCTTACAATGGAGCTGTATATCGAAGATGATAAAAATGGAAAAGAGATGAATATCAATGGCGAATCTGTAAAGGTAAGTAAAATTTCAGTGTCCGGAAAGGCAGATATCCTGAAAAAATATTCGGACGGACAGACGATTACAGTTAATCAGGAAGGAAAGTTTCAACTAACTACAGGGGAATGATACCTTCCAGTTTAGCTTAAACGATATGGAAAGCTATTTAAAAGAAACAAATACAACATATAAAAAAGAATGTCGTATTTTTGCGAAAGTAGATAGTAAAGTTACCTTATATGGGGTGCCAGCTAATAAAGAAACCTGGACTTCGGTAAGTTTAAAACCAAGACAGCTTTTTGATTTGGATTAGTCAGAAATATATGATATACTTTACATAAGTCCGGCAGATACTGGTCTGCCGGATTATTTTATGTGGATTATAATACAAAAAGATTGCAAGAAGATATAATATATATAAAGGGGAGAATAAAATGGCAGCTTACACAATCGAAAATGAAAAGTTATCTGTAACTATTGATGCGCATGGGGCAGAACTTAGCAGCATTTATGATAAGGAAAATGACAGGGAGCTTATCTGGCAGGCTGACCCCGCTTTTTGGAATCGCCATGCACCGGTGCTTTTTCCCAATGTAGGAAAGTATTATGGTGGACATTTTACTTATAATGGCAAAGCATATCCAATGGGACAGCATGGATTTGCCAGAGATACGGAATTTGAGCAGATAGCAGCAGGAGAAGATTTCGTAACGTATCGTCTATGTGCTGATGAGGAAAGTAAAAAGAAATATCCGTTTGATTTTGTGCTGGAAATTACGCATAGATTAGAGAACAATCGCCTGTCGGTAGAATGGAATGTGAAGAACGTGGATGATAAAGAAATGTATTTTACAATCGGTGGACATCCTGCATTTAACGTAAATATTCTTCCAGATACAGATTTTGAGGACTATTCGCTTGTGTTTAAAGAAGGAATAGAAACTCTTTCCTATATTCTTATTGATGCAGAAAACGGTACTGCACTCACCGATAAAACACACAAACTGGAACTGACAAATAGCAAATATGCTTTGAAAAAAGATATGTTTGATAAAGATGCCTTAATATTTGATAATGGACAGATCGAATGGGTGGGATTAGCATTACCGAATGGAAAGCCTTATATTGCATTAGAAAGCAAAAACTTCCCTAACTTTGGAATATGGTCGAAACCGGGCGCACCATATGTTTGCTTAGAGCCATGGTGCGGACGATGCGATAATAAAGGATTTCAAGGGGAAATTTCTGAAAAGCCGGGCATCAACACATTAAAAGCCGGGGAAGTTTTTAAAAAGTCCTATGATATCATTGTATATTAATATCACGAATTACCTTGTAGCTGACGCTGCTCCCGTAATTCTGAAACATTCATAATTGCTCATTTTTCTTTGAAAAATGGGCTGCTTAACAGAAAATATTTGTAGTTAATTTGGAAGAATAAAAAGTACTCTCGGAATCTTTTTGTGCTTGATTTTGCAAGAAAGATTCCGAGAGTACATTAAAGTGATAGGAGGGCGAGCTATTGGCAGGAGCAAAGAAAGAAAAAAAGCATATTGTTGTATTTCAGGATGAAGAGGGCAATGTCTTAAAGACTTCCTTTGTTTCGCATGAAGAAGAGGCGATTCCTCCTGAACTTCCCAAAAAGAAAGGCGAATCGGAGCATCATGAAATAAAGTTTCAAGGATGGGACCAGGATATTTCCTGTGTGCAGGGGAATCTTGTGGTAAAGGCGGTTTATAAAGAAGTACCGAAAGAATACCTGGTGATGTATTTCCATGAGAGTGGAAAGTTACTTGGAACAGAAAGTGTTCCATACGGTCAGGCGGCATCACAGCCATATCATCCACAAAAACCAAAGACAGCGGAACACTATTATATTTTTAAAGGCTGGAATAATGATCTTTCTCACATAGAAAAAGATACGATGGCAAAGGCTGTCTTTGAGGAGAGGAAACGCTCTTTTACAGTAGCTTTTTTTCATGAAGACGGCACAGTATTAAAAAAAGAAGAAGTTTTATATGGACAGGAAGCACATGCGCCACAAAGCCCGGTAAAACAGCAGGATGCAGTATGGCATTATATCTTTGAAGGCTGGGATAAAACCTTTGACAGTGTAAAAGAAAATATAGAAGTTCATGCGGTTTTTTCATCTGTTTACAATGAATACAACGTATGTATCTATGAACGATTATCGGAAGGTAATAACGGTTTACAGGATGAACAACTAGAAGAAAAAATAAAAGAAAAGCAATACCATTACGGAGACTTAATAGAGTATCCCAAGTTAAAGAAAAAGGGATATACGTTACGCTGGGATAACCATCCGGAAACAGTAACGCAAGATGAAGAAATTCATGCAAGCTGGGAGTTTTCAAATCCGGCAGGCAGGGTAGCCGAGGTGGAAGGAAATCGCTATGAAATTATAAACCCGTCCATAAAGAATGGAAGTGTCCGGTTATTATATTATATAGAAGATACAAGCCAGATTCAGATTCCGGCGCAGGTAAAAATCGGTGATTATTATTATTTTATAGAAAGAGTAGCACCGAAAGCTTTTTGCGATTGTAGAAAAATGCGTTCGCTTACGCTGCCGGATTGTATTCGGGTTCTGGAAAAAGAAGCACTCGCTGGATGCAGGCGACTAGAGAAGATTACTTTAGGAAAAAGCCGTAATTCCAGACTGCATAGTATAGAAAAAGAAGTTTTTTGTGAAAATGAACATCTAAAGACTATTTATTTAAAAGGAAGAAACTTGCAAAAAGTTTATGCAGATACATTTGCCCGATTAAAAAACGAAGTAGAAGTTCATGTACGTCCGGAAAGCCTGGCGAATATGAACAGGCTGCTTCAAAAAGGAGTAAGGACAGGTAAAGTGAGGATAAGAGCTGGTAAATGAAAGAGCGAATCCCCAAGCTATGCTGGGTGAATATAAGATATAAATGCCGGTATTATATAGTGCTTATACCAAAATAAAAAAATAGGTGACAAATATCAGATATAGTAGGGGGAAGAATAATATCAGATGTGAGATGACTCCCACATCTTCAGGTGGCGAGGAGCAAATTAGTATCAGTGGTGGGAGTCAATCCCCCATCTGATATAGCCTCCGGCAGGATTGCAGAGATGCGCAAAAGAAATATGTCATGCTTTGCATGACGCGCATCTCGCAGCAAGAATGCCGAGGCATTCTTGAATTTCAGGAAAGGAACAGACAGCATATGAAGTTTTTTCATTTGTCGGATCTTCACATTGGATTAAAACTGATCAATCGGGATCTGCGCGAAGATCAGGAATATATTTTTCATCAGATTGCAGAACTAGCAATGCGGGAACGGCCGGATGCGCTGGTGATCGCGGGAGATATCTATGATAAAGCGGTTCCATCAGCGGAAGCTATGGAAGTGCTGGACGGATTTATTGAGGAGCTGACACAGAATCTGCCGGAACTTGTGATCATGATGATCAGCGGAAATCATGACAGTGCAGTCCGGGTCAACTGTTATCGAAGTGTGCTGGCGCGGCAGAGACTTCATATGATCGGTCTGCCACCGGTTCAGCCGGAGGAGAATATTGAAAAAGTAGTTTTGCGGGATGCATATGGTTCCGTGAATTTTTACCTGCTTCCCTTTGTGAAACCATCCATGGTGAAATTGATTACCGGCACAGATGAAAAAGGAAATAATCTGTCTTATGATGAGACGTTGCGACGGATGCTTGCAAGGGAAGAGATTAATATGGCGGAGCGGAACGTGCTGGTCAGTCATCAGTTTTATCTTCCGGCAGGAAAAGATGCAGAGGAAGTAGAACGTATGGATTCAGAAATTCGAACAGTGGGAAATATTGATGAAGTATCGGCAGAAATTTTGCAACTATTTGATTATGCGGCGCTTGGACATATCCACAAGCCGATGAAACTGGGGAGTGAATGCATCCGTTATTGCGGAACAATGCTGGCGTGTTCTGTCAGTGAGGCAGGACAGCAAAAAGGTGTGATCGAAGTGGAACTCGGAGAAAAAGGCGAGGTGCAGACCCGGATACTGCCCCTGCATCCGTTGCGTCAGATCAAGGTGCTGCGGGGAACTGCAGAGGAAATACTGGCACAGGCATGTGAGGATTATGTATCCGTAACACTGACGGACACACCGGATTTTGATACCCAGGACCGGTTGCGGGCTGCATTCCCATATCTTCTGGAAATCCGCAGAGATACGTTATTACAGCGGGACTATGCAGGAGCATTGCGGGCTCAGGAAAAACTGGATCCGTATGAAGTATGCTGTTCGTTTCTGGGGGATGCTCCGGATGAAGAAAAAGCCATATTGCAGGAAATTGTCAATACTGTATTCACGGAAGGAGAGACAAAATGAAACCATTAAAATTAACGATGCAGGCATTTGGTTCTTATGTCACTCCGGGAACAATTGATTTTGAACGAACGGAGCAAAATCTGTTTTTGATCACCGGTGATACCGGTGCAGGTAAGACAACGATCTTTGATGCTATTGTATTTGCGTTGTATGGAGAAGCAAGTTCCGGAATGAATAAGAAGAATGGAAATGAGCTGCAGAGTCAGTATGCAGATCCGCAGATTTCACCTTTTGTGGAACTGACTTTTTCTGAGGGGGATGGCATCAGCCGGCAGAGTTATACCGTGCGGCGTACCCCACGGCATATCCGGCCGGTAAAGCGTGGCCATGGAACAACAGAAGAGAAAGAGACGGTATCCCTCATCCTGCCGGATCAGACAGAATTTTCCCGAAACAAAAAAGAGACGGACGAAAAAATTGTAGAAATCCTGGGACTGACGAAAGGGCAGTTTATGCAGGTGGCTATGATCGCACAGGGTGAGTTTATGGAACTGCTGCGGGCAAAATCAGATGATAAAAAAGTGATTTTTCGGAAACTGTTTCATACGGAACCCTATCAGAAAATAGTGGAAGAACTGAGGATAAGATGCAAAGAAAAGGAGAAGGATATCGGAGAAATCCGAACGGTATGTCAGACCGAGGTAGGACATATCTCTGTGCCGGAAGAATATGAGCGCAGGGAGGAAATACAGGAACTGCTCATCAGGGTTGTGGATTCCAGGCGGTTTCATGCAGAGGATATGGAACTGCTGTTAGGAGAATTACAGCAGATGTGCGGGTATATACAGGCAAGACTACTGGGAATACAGGAGGCCGCAGAAGCGGCAGAACAGGCACGCAGTCAGGCGCAGGAGCGTTTAAACAGGGCAGAGCAGCTGCAGCAGGCATATCAACAGCTTGAGGAGGCGGAAACTGTGTTGCAGCAATGCAAAGAGAACGCCGGAGAGATGCAGAGACTGGAACAGCAGATACGGATAATCCGTAATGCATGGGAGATTTTTGACTGTTTTGAACTGGTTCAGACTAATGAGAAAACCGTAGAACAGACAGAGACAGAACTGAAAAATCTGGAAGAGCGGTTGCCGGAGCTGGTACAGCAGGCTGAAGAAGGCACAAAGCTGGAAGAAAAAGCAGGAGAAGCGAATCGAAAGAAAAACAGTGTGTACAGTCGGGTATCTGAGCGGGTTGGTCAGGCTCTGAAGCAGTTTCAGAAGATGGAAGATACACAGAAAGATCTGGAAGGGCAGCAGAACGATCTGGATCAGGCAAAGCAGAATACCAAGGCGGTGCAGGAACAAAAGGAACAGCTGACAAGGCAGAACTTGAAAAGCTGACGGCACAGATCGCAGACTGGAAAAAGCAGGAGATGGAGAAACAGGCTGCACCGATACAGCTTGCACGCTGGGAAAGTCAGCAGAAAAGTGTGGAGCGTCTGAATCAGGAAGTGGCAGATACAAAAGATCTGGAAGAAGCATGGAACCGTCAGAAGAAAACGGTGGTGACGACACAACAAAAATTCCGTGAGGCGAGTCTGGAATATCGGCAGGAGCAGGAACGATACGAAGCTATGCGCCAGATATTTTTCAATATGCAGGCAGGACTTATCGCAAGGGAACAGCTGAAACCGGGACAGCCCTGTCCGGTGTGCGGATCCCTGGAACACCCGGCCCCCTGTGAACTTGCGGAAGAACACAGCACACTCACCCGGGAAAAACTGGATGAGATGAGTGTTTCCGTAGAAGAACGGAGAAAGGAGCAGGAGAGCTGTGCTTCAAGCGCGGAGGCGGCACTGGAATTGGCAAATGAGAAAGAAAAGCAGCTGAAGGAAGCGTTGGAGCGGCTGTTCGGACATTTGCAGGAGCATGGATGTGAGATTCTGGAAGCAGTGGAACTGGCACTGGCAGAAGCCGTGGTACAGGATGAAATGCAGCAGTTGAAAGAACAGGAACAACAGTTAAATGCAGAGGTTGCAAAACTGAAACAGGCACAGCGTCATCTTCAGGAGGCAGAGGAAGAGACAGAGAAGCTGGAAACACAGTATAAAGCAGCACAGCAGAAAGAACAGGAAATCCATGTTGCTCTGGAAGGCAATCGTGCGGTATTAAAGCAGCTGCAG
>OLNE01002449.1_pt1 | contig 11581 bp, 9 predicted proteins | sample 1672431 | NCBI WGS metagenome assembly OLNE01 (sample SAMEA3136685, study PRJEB25190) | human gut metagenome | reverse complement strand
CAACCTGCTCAAATACGTATGGAGTCTCCATATCGCCAGACGGCTCAAAACGCATCTTAACATGTCCATACTGTCCATGTCCGCCGGACTGTTTCTTATGTTTGCCTTCTACGTCAGAATTCTTGCGGATGGTCTCACGGAAAGGAACCTTCGGTTTGGAAAGCTCTACATCGACTTTATAGCGCTCTTTCAGCATGCTGACAATAACATCAAGATGCTGGTCGCCCATACCATAGATCAGGCTCTGACGGTTAGCACCATCATTCTCAACACGAACAGTCCTGTCTTCGCTCATGATCTTGGCAAGAGCCTGGGAAATCTTATCCTCATCGCCCTTGTTCACAGCCTTAAATCTCTTATAGGTATAAGGTGTGGAAAGAATTGCTTTCGGATAAAGAACCGGATTCGCCTTGGTGGCAAGGCTGTCACCAGTCTGAACACTTACTAATTTGGCAATTGCACCGATATCACCTGCATGGAGCTCTGGAACTTCGATGGGCTTGGAACCCTGAAGAACATATAATTTGTTAAGACGCTCTTCTGTGCCTTTCTCAACATTGAGAAGGGTATCATCAGATTTGATAACACCGGATGCAACCTTAATGAGAGAATACTTGCCGAGGAACGGATCGGCGATTGTCTTCCATACATATGCAGATTTTGTTTTTGCAAAATCATAATTTGCTTCAAAAATTTCATTGGTCTTCTGGGAAATACCGTTGCAGGAACGTTTGTCCGGACTCGGGAAATATCCGCAGATATCATCAAGAAGGTTGGATACACCACGAAGATTGATCGGGGAACCCATGCATACCGGAACGATGCTTGCGTCCTGTACATTTGTTGCAAGTGCTGCGGAAACTTCTGTTACGGAGAACTCATCTCCTTCGAAGTAACGATCCATAAATTCTTCGCTGGTCTCTGCTACAGATTCCATAAGGATATCATGGTATTTCTCCAGATATTCATCCAGGTATTCCGGAACATCACATGGTTCCTTGCCCGCTTTGTCAATATATTTACGACCTGCCTGTTTGACAACGTTTACGTAACCGACAAATTTGCCGTCTTCACGGATCGGGAAATGAAGCGGTGCGATTTTTTTGCCATAAAGTTCGGTCAGTTCTTCTACTACTTTTCGATAGCTGACGTCATCCACATCCATGTCTGTTACGAAGAACATACGTGGAAGTTTATATTTTTCACAGAGGTTCCATGCCTTTTGAGTACCTACCTGTACACCGGCTTTACCGGAAACAACGATGATTGCTGCATCTGCTGCGCTGACAGCCTCTTCTACTTCACCCACAAAATCAAAATATCCCGGTGTGTCAAGTACATTGACTTTTACTTTATCCCATGGTACCGGAATCAAAGTAGTCGAAACAGAAAAATGTCTTTTGATCTCTTCTTTATCAAAATCACTGACGGTATTTCCATCTTCTACTCTGCCAAGGCGGTTAGTCATTCCTGCCAGATAAGCCATTGCCTCTGCTAATGTGGTCTTTCCGGATCCCCCATGACCTAAAAGAACCACATTGCGGATTCGGTCAGTTCTATAAACGTCCATATGTAATACCTCCCTGTTTGTCTAATATGTTCATATTCTACTAAAATTTCTTGCACTTTTCAAGTATTTTATATAATTTTAACAACATTTTTTATTCGAATTGTGTAAAATATTAACGAATTTACTGATTTTATGGCTTTGTTTGACATTTATCATATATTCTTTTAAAATAAGAACATAGTTTAACTTGGAAAGGATAACATACATCATGAAAACCATCGGTTTTATCGGGCTTGGCCTGATCGGAGGATCTATCGCAAAAACGATCCGTAAATTTCATCCAGACTATCATATTCTGGCATATGCAAAGCACAAAGAAACTCTGGCAGCGGCATTAAACTGCAATGCAATTGATGCGGTGCTGGAAGAAAAGGATGAGCGATACCGTACCTGCGATTATATTTTTCTCTGTGCACCGGTAGAATATAATATAGAATATCTGAAGTATCTGAAGGATGTGATTTCTGATGACTGTATTATTACAGATGCAGGAAGTGTTAAGGGACCTATTCACAAAGCCGTAGAAGAGCTTGGCATGGAGCATTGCTTTATCGGAGGACATCCGATGGCCGGTTCTGAACGGTCAGGATTTGAGCATTCATCCGATCATCTTCTGGAAAATGCCTACTATATTCTTACACCAGGAGGAGAAGTTCCACTGGATAAGCTCACTGAGTTTTCAGAACTGATTGATTCACTGGGTTCTATTCCAATGGTATTGACTGCTGAAGAACATGATTTTATCACTGCAGGTGTCAGTCATCTGCCGCATATCATTGCATCCTCACTTGTTAATCTGGTCAATGAACTGGATAATGACGCAGAATATATGAAAACGATCGCTGCAGGAGGCTTCCGCGATATAACGAGAATCGCTTCTTCTTCGCCGGTGATGTGGGAACAGATCTGTGTCGAGAATCATACAAATATTTCCACCGTTCTTGATGAGTATATTCGTATGCTGATCAAGATCCGATGCTCAATTGACAATCAGGATGCGGAAAATCTCTACGATATGTTTGCAAGATCCAGAGACTATCGTGACTCCATCGATGCTACTTCTTCCGGCCTGATTAATAAGACTTATGTGCTGTATATTGATATTGTCGATGAAGCGGGTGGAATTGCTACAATTGCCACAATTCTTGCAATGGAAGGAATCAGTATCAAAAATATTGGAATTATCCATAACCGTGAATTTGAGCAGGGTGTTCTGAAAATTGAATTTTATGAACAAAATGCAATGGAAAAAGGCTGTGCTCTCCTGAAAAAACGTAATTATATAGTATATGAACGGTAGGAAAAACATATGGAAATTAAAAAACAGACAAATTTAAAAGGTACTTTAGATATACCAGGTGACAAATCAATTTCTCACAGAGCAGTCATGTTTGGTTCCCTTGCAAAGGGAACGACCCGTATATCTCATTTCCTTGAGGGTGCAGATTGTCTTTCTACAATTTCCTGTTTTCGCAAAATGGGAATTGACATTGAACGAAATGGTTCAGAGATTCTTGTTCATGGAAAAGGACTGCATGGCCTTCAGGCACCAGATGGAATCCTGGATGTTGGAAACAGTGGAACAACAACCCGACTAATCTCCGGCATCCTTGCCGGACAGAAATTCACTTCTGAGTTGGATGGTGATGATTCTATTCGTACTCGTCCGATGAAACGAATCATGACACCACTTTGTGCAATGGGGGCTGATATTACAAGTAAAAGAGATAATGGTTGTGCGCCTCTCCTGATCCATGGAAGGGAACTTCATGCAATTCATTATGATTCTCCTGTTGCTTCTGCGCAGGTCAAATCCTGTGTCCTTCTTGCAGGTATGTATGCAGATGGTATGACCAGCGTGGCAGAACCATTCCTGTCCCGTAATCATACAGAGATTATGTTGAATTATTTTGGCGCAAATGTTGCTTCTGAGGGAACGACTGCGTCTATCCTGCCGGAACCTGTACTGGAAGGCAGAGATGTAAAAGTACCTGGAGATATTTCTTCTGCTGCGTATTTTATTGCCGCAGGACTTTTGACACCTGGAAGTGAGATCCTTCTGAAAAATGTCGGTATCAATCCTACCAGAGCCGGTATGCTGAAAGTATGTATGGATATGGGGGCTGATATTACACTTCTGAATCAAAGTACGGAGGGAGAACCGACAGCAGACCTTCTGATCCGTACAAGTGCTCTTAAAGGAACGACAGTTGAAGGCGCAATCATTCCGACACTGATCGATGAGATTCCGATGATCGCAGTTATGGCTGCTTTCGCAGAGGGTACAACGATTATTCGTGATGCACAGGAACTGAAAGTCAAAGAATCTGACCGTATTACAGTTATGGTGGATAATCTGAAACGCATGGGTGCTGATATTGAGGGTACTGATGATGGTATGATCATTCATGGTGGCAAACCGCTTCAGGGAGCAACGATTGATTCTCATCTGGATCATCGTGTGGCGATGTCTTTTGCTGTCGCAGGTACGATCTGTGATGGTCCGCTGGACATTCTGAATGGCGACTGTGTAAAGATTTCCTATCCGGAATTTTATCAGGATCTTTACAGTCTGGGTGAAAGTAGAAAAGAATAAATATTGTACAGTATATAAAATATTGATAAAAGGAACCTGTCTTTTACATGAAATGTGTGAAAAGACAGGTTTTTTTGTATTTTGCTGTAATTGTATGCATAGGCTTAGGCATATAGAGACAATCTATTAACAGAAAGCGAAATCTAAAATGATAGATGGAATGCTTCAGACAGAATTTACAGGAGGGCTTTATGAAAATCTTATTTTATGGTACGAAGGATTATGATCAGCGATTTTTTGACCGCCTGCAGCCAGAATATCCGGATATCGAATTAACATTTATTGAATCAAATCTATACAGAGAAACAGCATCCCTTGCAGCCGGTTATGATGGAATCTGTGCGTTTGTCAATGCTAATCTGGGAACAGAAGTCATCGAAGAACTACGGCATCAGGGAATTCGTCTGATTCTGATGCGCTGTGCCGGTTATAATAATGTAGATCTTGCCAAAGCAAAGGAAAGTAATATCAAAGTCCTGCGTGTTCCGGGATATTCTCCGGAGGCAGTTGCGGAACATGCTATGTCACTGGTACTCACAGCAAATCGTCATACACATAAGGCATATATTAAATGCAGAGAAAACAATTTTTCACTAAATGGTCTTATGGGCGTGAATTTGTATGAGAAAACAGCCGGAATTGTGGGAACCGGAAAAATTGGTCTTGCAATGGCCCGCATCTGCAAAGGATTCGGCATGAAAATTTTGGCATATGATCGTTATCCTAACAGAGATTCTGGTTTAGAATATGTTTCTTTAGATAAACTTTTGACTATGAGTGATCTGATCAGTCTGCACTGTCCTCTTACACCAGAAACGCACCACATGATCGACAAGAAATCCATCTCTCGCATGAGGGAAGGTGTAATTCTTGTGAACACTTCTCGTGGAGGACTGATCTGTACAGAGGATCTGATTGCTGGAATCCGCGACCATAAATTCCTGGCAGTGGGGCTCGATGTATATGAAGAGGAATCTGATTTTGTATATGAAGATATGTCAGAATTCATTTTGAAAACTTCTACCGTACAGCGTCTCCTCTCCTTCCCGAATGTGGCGCTTACGTCTCATCAAGGATTTTTTACGGAGGAGGCACTGACCAATATTGCAGAAACGACACTAAAAAATGCAGAAGCTTTCCGGACAGGAATGGAATTAAAGAATGAAGTCTATTTATAAAAAGCTTCTTTTAAAATACGAATCTCTTCTGCCCAGCCGGCATCATCATTCGGAGTCTCCAGAATAAAGGGAATCTCCTGCAGTGCCGGATGTTTTATCACGCGGACAAGAGCATCCACACCAATCTTTCCTTCTCCGATTCGGGCATGACGATCCTTGTGACTTCCGCGTTCATTCAAACTGTCATTGAGATGGATGGCTTTTAATCGAGGCAGTCCTATTACACGGTCAAATTCATTTAAGACACCGTCCAGATCATGGACGATATCGTAACCTCCATCCCAGACATGACAGGTATCCAGACAGATACCCATCTTATCATTTCTTTCTACAAGATTCAAAATAGCTTTCAGTTCTTCGAAATTTCGTCCCATTTCCGTTCCTTTACCAGACATGGTTTCCAGGAGTACTGTCGTGGTCTGCTCTTCTGTGAGAACATCATTCAGGATTTCGGCAATCTTCTGAATGCCGATTTCGGAGCCCTGTCCTACATGACTTCCGGGATGAAAATTGTAATAATTGCCGGGAGTATATTCCATTCTGCGAAGATCATCAATAAAAGTCTCGCGTGCAAATGTCCGAAGCTCTTCTTTGGCCGCACAGCAATTTAAAACATAAGGGGCATGTGCCACAATTTTACCGAAATGATATTCTTCGGCCAGCTTCAGATATTCATGGATATCTTTCGGATTAATTTCTTTTGCCCTGCCGCCTCTGGGATTTCTTGTAAAAAAGGCAAATGTGTTTCCTCCGTTTGCAATCGTCTGTCTGGCCATAGCCGCGTAGCCTTTGGAGGATGAAGTGTGATTTCCAATATATAAAGTAGACATAAAGATTCTCCTTCTGTAATATTTTATATACTTATCTTAAAGTTATTGACGGAATCTGTCAAACTTCATATACTCTTCTTAAATGGAATAATTTGTCGATTTTTGTAAATATTCCAAACAGGAAAGGAGAATATGATGAGTCAGTCGGACAGAGATCCCAGAAAGCGAAAAAGAAAGATCATGAAAAAATCCAGATATTACAGAAGAAGGATGCAGCTTTTGTATGCCGGAATTGGAGGAGGTGCTCTGCTGATCATTTTGCTGACAGTATTTGTTGTAGTCAGAGAAAACAGTTCGAAACAGACGGCATCTGTTTCTTCTTCGCAGGTCAGTGAACGGAACAGTCAGGGAAATGAGGAAGGCAGCGAATCACTGACTGTTACACCGGAACCTGAGATAACTCCGATATCATTGACGCTTAGTGTGGTTGGGGACTGTACATTGGGAACAGATGAAAATTTTGATTATGATACCAGCCTGAATACATATTATGAAAACTATGGTGCAGATTATTTTCTGGCAAATGTGAAAAGCATTTTTTCAGCGGATGATCTGACGATTGCCAATTTTGAGGGGACACTCACAGAATCTACGGAACGAGAAGATAAACAATTTGCTTTTAAGGCACCTGCTTCCTATGCAAATATACTTACAGCAGGCTCTGTAGAAGCTGTAAACACTGCAAATAATCACAGTCATGATTACGGAGAACAGAGCTTTGATGATACCCTGAAGGCTCTGGATGCAGCGAATATCATTCATTTTGGCTATGATGAGACGGCTGTTACCGAAGTAAAGGGCATCAAAGTAGGTCTGGTCGGAATATATGAGCTGAATGATCACCTTGGTCGTAAAGAACAGCTGAAGCAAAATATTGCAAAGGTCAAAAATGAAGGTGCCCAGCTGGTGATTGTCATCTTCCACTGGGGAAATGAGAAAGAAGAAGTTCCTGATGAGAATCAGAAAACACTTGGACATCTTGCAATTGATGAGGGTGCCGATCTGGTATGTGGACACCATCCGCATGTGTTGCAGGGAATTGAAGAATATAAAGGAAAGAATATTGTGTACAGCCTTGGAAATTTCTGTTTCGGTGGAAATGCTTATCCAAGTGATATGGATACTATGATTTTTCAGCAGACATTCACGATCGATCAGAATGGTGTACAGAAAGATAATGTGACAAATATCATTCCATGTTCTATCTCTTCAGACGCAGATTATAATAATTACCAGCCAACACCTGCAGAAGGAGAAGAAGCTGATCGTATCATGAAAAAGATCCAGGAAAGAAGCTCCTGGATCAAGAGTGGTGAAACAGATCAGACAGATGAATCCTCTTCTGTTGAATCTGACGAATCTTCGAATGAAGAAGATTCTGAAAATGAAGAATTTACGGATTCTGATGAAACTGAGGATCCAGAAGCTTGATCTCCGGGATTCTACTTACTGTATATAACAGTTCTTTCAGGAATTCCGTGACCAGCGGATGGGCGTTTCGCTGATCACTCATGATCGCATAACAGGTACGGTATTCCGGGCCGCTCTCCAGCGATACGATCCGACAGTTTTCTTTTTCAGCAAGTTTGCGGGCAAGCGTTGCCGGCATGATCGCCCAGCTGTCCTTAAGATCAAGCAGCTGACGAAGTAATGCCATATTGTCAAGCATGACTTTGACTTCAGGGTTGCTGCCGAACCAGTAATCATGCCACATGAGAAAGGTGTTGCTCCAGGGAATGTATATTTCATCGGTACTGCTCAGCTGTGATGGAAGGATACTGTCCTGATAGCGGGCATTCTTGCTGCAGACAAAAACAAGCTGTTCCTCAAAAAGAGGAATCGTCTGAACTTTTTTGAAGAAGTGGGGATTGGTGATAAGACCAAGATCCGCTTCTTTGTTTTCTATTGCTTTGTAGGAAAAATTGGACTGCATAGTATTGATGTGCAGACTGCATTTGGAATGCTTATTCAGAAAACTCTCGATTACCTGTGGCATGAAATAAAAATTCAGACTATCCACATTTACGATCCGAAGGTGTTCTGAAGGCTGATTAAATTTTATTTTTCCGGTTTCAATCCACAATTGCTCCCATTTTCTTGCTATGGGAATAAAGCGTTCTCCGGCATCAGTAAGTTCCAATGTACGGGATCCTTTACTGCGTATGATCAGTTCTGTTCCAAGTTCTTCTTCCAGTGCAGAAAGACGGTGGCTGAGCGCCGGCTGAGACACAAACAGACTCTCTGCTGCCTTTGATAAAGACGAGCTGGAAGCAATGGTTAGAAATGTATGTATATCCTGATAATTCAATGCGAACCCTCCAATGTTTGCAATATAAAAGTATTTTATATTATATAGATAAAATATCAATTTTACAATATATATCTGCAAGATTATAATAAAAAACAATGAAAAGAAAAGGAATGATTTTAATGGATGAAGCAACCCTGGAAAGAAGGCTGCATCTGAATATGACACTGATCGGCGGATTTATGGTTGGTTACGGAGTTTTGAACAGACATGATATTCTGGGATCCGCACAGACAGGAAATATGTTGTCGCTTGCTATGGATGCAGTGGGAAATGCAGATGAACAATGGATTTTTCGTATCATAGCGCTTGTCATATATATAATTTCCATTTCGGCAACGGTAGTTCTCACACATAAAATGTCAAAACTGAACCTGAAAAAGCTCAGCATCCTGATAGATGCGACTGTTTTACTGATCATCGGGTTCTATCCTGCAGAAATGAATGCTTTTATTGCTTTATTTCCTGTATTTTTTGCAACAGCTTTTCAGTGGTGTTCCTTTAAAGGGGCTGACGGATTTGCAAGCTCTACGATTTTCTGTACGAATAATCTGCGTCAGTGTGTGACAGGATTTACTGAATTTCTGTGCTGCAAAGATAAATCAGCGCTTCACAGGGGGCAATACTTTGGAAAGGTTCTGCTTTGTTATTATGGTGGTGTTGCACTCTCCTTTCTGTCCTGTCAGATTTTGGATCTGAAAGGTTCCTGGTTTGGAATTATTCCAACGGTATCAGCTTTTGTTTTGTGTAAAATGGAACCGGTAGTCAGTAAAGTTAATAAAGAGGATATCCTTAAGGCTTCTGCCTGATGGATATCCTCTTTTATTGTGCACTCTGCAGTGTACATTGCAAATGATTTTTTTATACTTAATTCAGTTTCTTATGCTGCATTATCCTCAGCAGTTGTATTTTCTTCTTCAATCGGCTGAGTCGCATTTTCCACTGCGGATTTTAATACCGCTTCAAGCTGTGACGCAAGTTCATCCGGAAGACCGGCAGCTTTTGCATTGGAAATAAAAGTATCCCAGTTAACATCAGTAAGATATTCTGTCATCGCTTCGTCACTGGAAGCATCATAGGTTTTATCGAGTGATGCAAGATCAGGAATCTCTACGCCATCACTATATTCACCGGTAATAGAAAGTGTAGCAAGTGCAGCACCTGATGTAGTAACCGTCAGATCCAGAGAACTTGTTTCGGTGGAAGCATCAGATGTAAGCTTTAATACTGCTCCGAAGCCAGCCAGTGGATTGGCGGCAGATTCTGTGGTTTCATTAGAAGCAGTTTCTGATGAAGTTGGGAATGTAAGGTTGAAGGTTCCATTGTAATAGCCAGGTTTCTCTGGCTTTGTTTCAAGATTCTCTACATTAATATCAACTGTTTCTGTTCCATCGACAGCAAGAACATAGTTGCCATTAAGAAGACCATCGGCTGTTTTACCGCTTCCAGTCAGGGTAAGGGAAGAACCATCTGCTGAAATGTCAATAAACAGAGCTGAGGTGTCATTGGAAGAAGGTGCTTTCCATGTGAAAATCGGAACTATATCATTAGTTTCTTCATCTTCGACTCCTATCTGGCGTCCGACAATCTGACCTTCTGTATTAACCCATATTTTAGAAGAAAGTAAAGCCTCTTCGCTGGCAGATCCGTCAGCATGAATGCTGCCTAATGTACTCTCAATTGCTGTCTGAAACTCCTGATATTGTTTCTCTCCATCAGAAGGATCGCTCCACTGTTCAAATAATCCTTTGATTTCAGCATCATCTTTTGCAGATGTAAGAATGTTCTCTGTCATTGCTGTAAGAGCTTTTTCAGAAATCAGGCCTTCGTATGCAGTGCAGCTTTCACTGATACCATCAACAGACAGGCTCTCTTCAACAGAAGCACCCTCTTCTACATTATCGATTATAAGGTTTCCGTAACGGTCCAACAGTGTTGTGACAGTTTTGGAATCCGGAAGCATACTGGAAATATCCGAAAGAGCTGTCATATATGTACTTAAGAATTCCTGTGCTTCTGCGGAAGTATCTTCTGTACCAGAGGAAATCGGAGCTGTGATATAAGCTTCAGATAATTCAGGAATCTGTATATACTGCAGCAGGTTGGCAAGATCAACAAAAACATTAAAATCGCATATCTGGCTGTCATTCAGAAGAACTGAGGAAACAACTGCCTCCACTCCGTCTTTGATGGAGACATTACTGTCAAGGCGAATATTCTGCAGCCATGAAACATCGGTACCGCCCATCAATGCACCGACAAGTGCACGACCGGTGTCTTCTACTTTGAGAGTAATGTTGCATTGACTTCCGTTAACGCCCTTTTCATATTGGCTAAGATATTCATCCCAGCTTTCAGGAAGAGCTTTCGTAAGCGTGTTTAGCGCTTCTTTCTCAGCTTCCTTATAGGAAGTTGCTGCGAAGACGGTACTGCATCCGGATATGATCAGTGAAATTCCTAATGCAGCTGCGGTTGTTTTCCTAAAAAAACGTCTGCTTTGATTCATACAAAAATGCCTCCATTCCATATGTTTTGTAAATATATAAACATAGTATCATGTTTTTGTCGAATATACAAGAATATGTGGCGTGTATATTCTGAAAATTCGCAAAAAATGTTATTGTTTACCCCATTCACAGTAATCTGGTGATTGAGAATGGCAGGCATGTTTTGGGGTTATGCGGAAATTAAAGAATCATCCAAAATATGTATTAGCAGCTTAAAGACATTCTACAAGCATCTCAGATGCTTTTTCCAACATTTTAGCGAAACATTCCGGTTCTGTCAGTGCTTTGCCTTTGTTTGCGTCAATACAACCAAGCAGTGCACGATAAGCAGCGTTTTCCGGATATTTTTCACACATAATCTTACAAAGTCTGGATGCAGCTTCTGTCAGTCTGAGTGGTCCATAACTTGTAGGTTCTTCTGGCAGTGCTTTTGCGCTTGTAATCAGATAGACAAGTAATTCAAATTCTGGATTATTCACTCTTCTCCTCCTCTGCTTCTGTAATATGCTCAAAAAAACATATCTCTTCTAACGGAGAACGTTTGGGGCAACGTGGTTCACCCTGGGGATATCCGATCGACATGAGCATTTCA
>OLNE01002443.1_pt1 | contig 11589 bp, 10 predicted proteins | sample 1672431 | NCBI WGS metagenome assembly OLNE01 (sample SAMEA3136685, study PRJEB25190) | human gut metagenome | reverse complement strand
CGCGCCGCCAGCGTTCGTCCTGAGCCAGGATCAAACTCTTTATAAATGGTATTTAATCGCCATTTAAAAGCGTTAAATCTCTGTAATCACTCAGACACAATCGCTTGCGTCCTGTATGAATTACTTGTAAATTTGGAATTGATTATCGTGGGTTTCCAAACCCACGTTCAAGGTTCCACAAGTTTCAGTTTTGTTCAATTTTCAAGGTCCTGCTGCGCTGTCACTTGTTTCGTAACAGCTTGTATATTATATCTCATAAAAGTTCTTTTGTCAAGAACTTTTTTCGATATTTTTTGAAGCCTTTCGGCTTCAAAATCGCCATACAAGCCGTAGCTACAAGCTTTAGCGGCTGTCCCCCTCTCGAGACAGCTTGATTATTATAGCAAGGTGTATGACCTTTGTCAAGCACTTTTTTCGGTTTTTTTGACAAAGTTTTTATTGTACTTTTGGGCAAGGTGTATATTGTGGTGTTGTGCAAATGCGGCACCAAGTGTAGGGGTAAGAGGTGGAAACACACGGCCTCTCCCTTCTCGCAGAGGGGGCTGCTGGGCAATTGTGTGCTGGATAACAACTTCCTTATTTAGTATAGAACTCCCCTGCAGCAGGGCAAAGGTTTACGACTTCTTCTCGTTCGCAGATTCGATAGTGGTCGTAGGTGAACTCTGGCACCGTGACACAAGATACAAGGGTCGCCTCATCCGCTGGGGAAAGGTGTTTCGCTCCGAAGATCGTACCAGCTTTCATCAGCACGCATGGCTCAGCGCCGTCTTCCAGCCCCAGCTTGTATTTTGTTAGCTTGGCGTTGTCGATTTCCCACAGTTCCAGGGTGGAGCCGGCGTGGAAGAACCAATACTCGTCTGCATCCAGCGTGTGGAACTGCGAGGCTTCGCCCTGACCCAGTTCATAGTAGATCACACCATGCGCGGGTCGCTCCTTGGCGCGTTCGCCATCGCGGTACAGTTCGCGGAACGCGCCGCCCTCCACATGAGGCGTCAAATTAAAGCGCTTTACAAAATCCATATTTCTTCCTCTTTTCTTATTAGAACATACTTCGAGTATAGCATTTTGTCACCGGAAAGACAAGCCGCGCTATCAGCTCTTGTTCCATGCACCAGTTGAAGAACACCTTCATGTTCCGCATATAGTTGTTGATGGTCGTGGGCGATATTTTCTTTGCGTAATCTGAGCGATTCTCTGGGTTATTGGAGTTTGCAGGCGCATCTATCGCACAGACCGTGTACTTGCCACGCTTTTGCAGATAGTCAATATAGCTTTCTATATGTACACGTTTAACTTCTTCCGTCCGCTCAATTTCACGCACACTCAGGAATTGCCCGAACAACCGCAGCGTCTGCTCATAGCTTCCCATCGTTTTTGCGGCCAGGCCTTTGCGCTCACAAGCGGCCATAAAAGCCTCAACATCGTATTGAACCATAAAAAATAAAACCTCCTGTATCATCGCGGTCCAGGACCCAATGAATACAGGAAGTTTATCGGTGTAAACACAAATTATTTATAGGCTTATTTCATAATTTCACATTTTTTATAGCGATGAATCCGCGAGTTTATCGGTTTGCAGCGTCCGCCACAAAATGCCGGTTTTGCGGATAGTGGCGGGGTTTATGCGGCCTTATGCTCTCCGCTTTTTGTCCAGGCGGATCTTGTCGGCGATCATCGCGATGAACTCACTATTCGTGGGTTTGCCGCGGAGGTTGTGGATGGTGTAGCCGAAGTAGCTGTTCAGAGTGTCCACATCGCCGCGGTCCCAGGCGACCTCGATGGCATGGCGGATAGCACGTTCGACGCGGCTGGCCGTGGTACCGTTGCGCTTGGCGATTTCAGGGTAGAGACGCTTGGTCACGGCGTTGATGTACTCGTGGTCGGCGGTGGTAAGCAGGATGGCATCCCGCAGGAACTGGTAGCCCTTGATGTGGGCCGGCACGCCGATCTGGTGCAGGATCTCGGTGACGGTAAGCTCATCGGAATCCAGCGAGACCGGCTGCGGGCGGCTGGCACCGCCGGCGGCACGCAGTACCCGGCTGACCAGCACGTTTTCATCGAACGGCTTCACGAAAAAGAACGAGAAACCGTTATCTAAGAGGTCCTGCTCGACTTCCTCGCTCTGGAACGCGCCGGTGACAAAGAAGGTGGTATGTACGCCGCTACTGTTCTTTTCCTCGTAGCGCTGCTTGACGGTGATGGCGTCCAGGTCCGGCATGAAGGCGTCCAGCAGGCAGGCCTGGGGGTGGACGGCCAGCAGGGTCTCCAGGGCGGCGGTGCCGTTTTTGTCGCACACCATCACGGTCACGCCTTTGGCTTCCAGCGCTTCGCGGCAGACTTCCGTCACGATGTCGCTGGTATTGGTCATAACAAACTTGATCTTATCCATCGTCAACTTTCCTCCATACAATGAACAGGTGCCGCACGCTGTGGTGTTTGCCCGTCGTTCTCTTTACTGTGGAAATTTTACCATATTTTTCCATTCATCGCAAGAGGTTTTTCCATTTTTTTCAGCGATTCCCGCTATTTTCGTTCGACACAATTCGTCATTTTCCTTAGATTTGCCGTCATTTTCTAAAAATACAGACATTTTTCGTCCCTGTTATTCACTCCCAGCAATTTTCCAGTTTTTCCAATTTTCCATGTTAGGCGGTTTTCTTGCTGGAAATTTTATGGTCCCGGCATTTTCCCGCTTTCCGCTGCGCCGATGCGTATTTCTACCTTTATATGATAGGGGCGTGTTGTTATCGGCAGCACATTTTGCAGGAATGGTTGTTATCCACGGCATAATTTGCGGTGGGCGCGGCCCAGACTGCGGTGCAGAAAAGTACCCGCGAAAAAATTATAGGGCAGTTTTGTGGGGGTAGTTGGCGGGTTACTATCTTATAAAAAATTTTTCTGCCTGTAATTTGCCTGTGGTTCCCGCAAAAAAAATATAAATTGTGCGGCCGATAACAACTGGCCTGGCTTTTGCTTACTATTGTTATTCACGGCACAGTTTACCGGTGAGGGCGTGGCCGATTGAGAGATTTTGAGGTTGTTATCGGCGGCACAATTTATGGTTTCTTATGATTTCGCTTGCGGGTCACTTTCAAATTCAAACGACTGGTGGGCGGCCCAGGCGGGTATTGTTATTCGCGGCACAATTCGGCGGGGCTGGGTTTAGGCATATACCCCGGCTGGGTTGTTATTCAGCGCACATTTTCCTTTTTGAGGGGTGAGTCTGGCCCGGGCTTTGGGGCTGTGTAGCCTGTTGGAATCGTCCGCACATTTTCCTGCAGTCAGCAGCTCCCAAGGCGAAAGGCAACTGTTGTTATTGGCGGCACAATTCCCAGGGCAGCCTTTTCCGCACAGGGTTGTTATTGACAACACAATTGGGTGTGCAACAGGCTGCGGCGGCCCCGTTGGCTGGGGTTGTTATTCGCTACACATTTTAAAGTAGGGCGTGCCAGCAGGCTATTTTCCGGGATTTTGCACGCAGGATTGTTATTCAGCGCACATTTTCTCATTGCCGATGTGCCCGTATTTATCGCAATACCGCTGATTTTTTGTTTTCTATCAGCAGTTGTTATTGTTTGCACATTTTTACGGTTTACCGCCGCTTTCCCCGCGTATCCACCACAGCAGACAAAGAAAATGCTGGGTTGTTATCCACAGCACAATTCTATGTACAGCGTTTCTCATTCGGTTTCCAAATTGCGTATCCGCCAACAGCCCAGGCAAATACAACTTGGCCGGCAAAATCCTCTCCGCGCCCCCCCTCAAAAAAATTCTCATCCTCCCCGTTGTTATCCAGCGCACATTTCCAAAATCTTAAAAATCCTTTCCAATTTTCTCCGCCCACTATCGCACAGCAAAAATATTTTTTGCGGCAATTTATGCTGTGAATAACAACCGTGGTCCCCTGTTGTTATCCGCGGCACAATTCCAAATTGCCTGTCTGCCCTCCGCAAAATCTTTCGCCGTCCCGAGTGATTGTTATTCAGCGCACATTTTGCCGCATAGCCCCCATTTTGTGCCCAAGTAGGGTTGTTATCCCCCGCATATTGTTGTTCCGGGCACAGATCTGTAGTTATTCTCAGCACAATGCACTTGTTATTCCGCACACATTTCGGTTGTTATCGGCAGCACAGCTTTACCTTATATCTAAATAAAAAAACTAAAGGCATAAAGAGATAAGACCGACGGATACAGGATTTTTGCGGAAAAATCAAAATGTGCTGACTATTACAATAATTGACGAATGAAGCACAATCTGCTATTATTAGCATTACCGTCGTAGGCTGTGCGCCAAAACACCCATTTTGGCACAGCCAAACATAGCTGCGGGAAAAACAGAGGTAACACTATGGCACCCAAAAAACAGCCAAACGCCCCACGGACCAATGACGAGGCTCTGACCCCGGTCGCTACCTACAGCGCCCGGGGCAACCAGACCATTGTGCGCAAATCCAACGACCTGATCCAGAATGCCATGTACAGCCTGACGCTGAGCCAACAAAAGCTGATGCTGCACATTTTCGCTATGATCAAGCCGTCGGATACCGAGCTGCCGCGGTACGAGATGTCGATTTACGAATTCCTGAAACTTTGCGGCGTGGACCCGCACAATGGCTCGATGTACAAACAGGTCAAGAAAAACATCGAGGATATCGCCAACGCCAAGGTGCAGTGGATCCGGTTGGCCGGTACGCAAAAAATCACGATGTTCCGCTGGTTGAGCAGCGCCACCATCGATGAGGGCACCGGCAAGATCGTGCTGACGCTGGACCAATCCTTAAAACCCCACCTGATCCAGCTCAAAGAGTTCTACACGACAATGAACATCACCTACACATTGCCGATGAAGAGCCAGTACAGCATCAAGATCTACGAGCTGTGCAAGAGCTACCAGAACCTCTACCTCGAAAAGAAGAAAAAAGGCGAGCCGCTGGTGTGGAGCATCGAGACGCTGAAAAAGCAGGTGGACTGCAACGCGTCCAACTGGGCCCACGTGCGCCGCACCGTGCTGGACAAAGCCAAAAGTGAGATCAACGGCAAGACCGACATCCTCTTCGACTATGCCGTATACGAAAAAGACCGTCAGCGCGTCATCGCCATCTCGGTCACCATCGAGCCGGTGGATAAGCAGGTGGCCGATCAGAAACTAAACGAGATCACCAAACTGCGCAGCAAGCGTCTGCGCAAAAAGACGACCGCCCTGGAAGTGGCTGAGACAGGCACTTTGGACGATGATCCGAACATTCTGACCCTGGACTATGTCTCAGTGCCCGAGACGACCATCCCCTACTCCTACGGAGCCACACCCGACCTGATGGCCCAGGAGCTGGGCGTGAAGGCCGAGCTGGATAAGCTGGCCCTGGTGCTGGCCCCCGAGGAGCTGGACGCCGTACATGTCATTATCGACGCGATGGTGCGGATGGCCGGTGCCCCCAGCGACAAGATGATCGACGGCGGCAACGCGGTGTTTTTCCAGACCGTGAACAATGTCATCGACAACTGCAAGGGCCTGCGCCGCTGGTTTGAGGGCGTGGCCAGCCGTTACGCGGCCAAGGTCATTCCCACGGCCCGCACCAAGCGTGCCCCCATGCCCTACCTGTACAAGTCCATCATGAACGACCTAGAAGATTACCGCCTATACGTGGCGGGCATCGGGGTCGAAGAACTGCGGGATGAGGACGCCGAGCCGACCGAGAACCAGGCTCCGCCGGTGCCCGACCTGCTGGAGGCGGATTTCGTTGAGGCCGAGCCCGATGCTGCTCCCGCCCAGCTGACGTCTGAGGACGCCGCCACCAAAAAGGCGATGATCGCCGCGCTGGAAAAATTCAGCGATTACGAGAACCTGAAAGCCCGCCTTTCCGGCGGCCAGCAGGAAGCGCTGGAGGACATCGTGCAGATGACCGCCTATTTCTGCCGCCGCAACGTCAAAGGCAAGGACGACGGCATGATCGAGGGCAAGGCCAACATGCAGTTTGTCGGCTCGCTGAACCGGGTTATCGCCCGTTACGGCGACCTTTCACCGCTGTTTGAGGCGCTGGCCGTGACGATGGACTACGACACCTACTGGAAAGAACTGATGAAAAATCCCCGGATCAAGAACCCCAAGCTGGTGTTCCAGACCGAGATCGAGAAAGCTTTGCTGATGCCCGCCGCCGTGCTGGGCGAGTTCCGCGCCCGCCGCGGCCAGGACCCCCTGGGCGCACCGGTGCGGGATAAAGAGGTGGATTGGCTGAAGGCGTTTGAGGAAGTGTAAGATCACTGATTATACGTTTCTGCCATTTTTAACATCGTATCAGCAAAAATTCCGTATCCTTTTGCGGGTGTGCCCACCAGCACATGGGTAACAGCGCCCACCAGTTTTCCGTCTTGCACCAGCGGCGAACCGCTCATCCCCTGCACGATACCGCCGGTGGCGGAAAGCAGGGCCGGGTCGGTGATGCGCAGGGTAAGGTCGCGATTGGCATCCTGACCGCCGCTGCCCACCCGCTCAATGCGCACGGTGTAGTGTTGGGCGGTGCGGCCCGAGAGGGTCGTCCACAGCTCGGCATCGCCGGTGTGTACCTCGCCCGGCGCGGCGATGGGCAGTATCGTCCCGACATTTTGTGCCGGGGCGGTCCAGCGGCCATACAGGCCGGTGGCATCGTTGCCCGTCACGATACCGAGAATGTCCGATAAAAATTCCCCGCGCAGTTCCCCGGCTGTGCCGGGTGAGGCGCTGCGCACACCGGTGACAGTGACCGGCACGATCTCGCCGGAGAGCAGCGTAAAATCCGCCCCGGTGTCCACATCGGAGATCGGGTGTCCCAGCCCCGCAAAGGTGCCCGCCACCGGGTCCACAAAAGTCAGTGTACCGATCCCGGCGCTGGAATCCCGCACCCACAGCCCGGCTTTGTACACCCCCGAGGCATCCGCCCAGGGAGTGAGCTGGGCCGTGTACTCATGCCCGCCGCGGCGGTAGAGGATCGTGACCGCGCTCCCCTGCCCTGTCTGCAGAGCGGCGGATAAATCGTCGTTGCTGTGCACAGGGCGGCCCGCTGCCGAGATGATGAGGTCTCCCAGCCGCAGGCCGGCTTCTTTGGCGGGATTTTCCCGGCCAGACGCGGAATACCGATCCGCAAAAGCCACCACCAGCGCGCCGTCAGAGAACATTTTTACCCCAAAAGGCGTGCCGCAGACCGCAACGCTGCGGGGGCCTGCGGCAGCGGCTGGTTCGATCTGGACAGCCGGATGCGCCTGGCAAAGCAGCAGCACAATTGCCAACAGCAGCGCCGCCAGCCCCACCGCGCCAAAGCGCTGCCGACAAAATTTCCGAGAATTCACGGTCAGTGCCCCCTTTCCCGCTTAGTTTGTGCGGCGCGGAGGCGGATTATTTATACATTCGTCACCCATATGGGCGAGATCAACGACATCGGCGGCATCGGCCTGTCGCTGTTTCAGGGCATTGTGATGATCACCCTGCCGCTGCTGCTGGCTGGCCAGGCAGTGCTGATGTTTGTATTTGCACGCTATGCCGTGTTTAATATTATAGGTCGGGACTACGACGCAGCGGTGCTTTCCAGCGGTATATGTGGTTTTGGCATGGGTGCCACCACCAACGCCATGGCCAACATGCAGGCCACGATACAATGTCAAACGCGCCTGGACGATGCTGAAAAACATCGTACGGACGCGTTTTTTATAAAAATGCAGTAAGCTGTGTGGTCAAACAATAAAAAAGACGTCAAAACATACGTTCTGACGTCAAATTATATGGTGCGGCTAACAGGACTTGAACCTGCACGTCTTGGACACTGGACCCTAAAACCAGCGCGTCTGCCAATTCCGCCATAGCCGCGTAACGTCTATTAGTGTAGCAAGTTTGGCAGGGTTTGTCAATGGGGCGTTTAGCCTGCGGTAGAAACAGAATTGCTTGCTGCCGCACTGCTGGCGTTGGTCGCGCCAGTATCCACATCCGCTACCACGCCGTATTCATCCGTTTCTACAGGATCGGCGTAGACGGCGTAGCGCTGGGTGGTGTGGGTCAGGATGCCGAAAGGATAGCAGGTGTACAGGATGCAGCTGGGCTCCTCGGCGCCCCAGCGCACCTTGTCGATGTCTGTCTCCAAAATCACCTGCATATCGGTGATCTTATAGGCAAAATCGCCCCAGGTGGTCTCCAGGTGAATGATCGCGCCGATCTCGCAGGAGCCGAGGTCGGAGAAGTAGGTACCGGTGTGGGCACCGATAAAGACGGTGCCGTTCTCGCCGGGCAGCACACAACCGTCCTCGGCATGGCAGCCGGCACCGCGGCTGAACTGTGTCTCGCTGTCGCCCAGGTAGAGGTCACAATCCACATTGGTGCCCTCCACCCAAATGCGGCCGAGTTTGTCGCCATAACGTGTGTTTTCGTGAGCCTCACTGGCGGCGGCGACCTGGTTGGCGCGCTTCTGCTTGGCCTCTTCCTCGGCACGGGCAGCGGCTTCGGCAGCCTCCCGCGCGGCGGCCTCGCTGGCAGCTTTGGCGACGGCTTCACTCTCAGCAGCCGCCTGGGTAGCGCTGGCAGCAGCTTCGCTTTCGGCCTGCAGCCGGGCGCGCTTGGCGTTGGCAGAGACCACCAGCAGGATGGCTGCGGCCACCGAGACGACCAGCGCCAGCCCGCAGAGCAGCAGACGGCGTTTCAGGCGGGTTTGTTGTGCTTTGCTCATGGGCGCTCCCCCTCCCCCGTTCAGGTCAGGCTGGCCAGGTAGGCGGCGGGACCGCTTTGGTACAGGTCGCCCCCGTGGGTATCCAGCAGCACGGTCAGCGGGAAGTCCTTGACTACCAGTTTACGCACGGCCTCGCAGCCCAGGTCCGGCCAGGCGATGATTTCGCAGCTCTGCACGCTGTTTGCCATCAGGGCACCGGCCCCGCCGATAGCCGCCAGGTAGACGGCCCCATTTTTAACGACCGACTGTTTGACGGCCTCGCTGCGCTTGCCTTTACCAATCATACAGGCCAGCCCCAGGTCCAGCAGGCGCGGGGTGTAGGCGTCCATGCGGCCGCTGGTGGTGGGGCCAGCGGCGCCAATAGCACAGCCTGGGCGCTCCGGCGTAGGGCCGACGTAGTAAACGGCAGCACCCTCAATCGGGAACGGCAGCTCCTCGCCCTTGTCCAGCAACTCCATCATGCGGGCGTGGGCGGCATCGCGGGCGGTATACACCACGCCGGAAAGCAGCACGGTGTCTCCTGCTTTCAGCGGTGCAAGGTCTGATTTTTGCAGTGGTGTCTGTAAAACATATTGCATACGGTTCGCCCCCTTACAGTGTGCAGCTGGCGCGGCGGGTGACGTGGCAGCTGATGTTGACGGCCACCGGCAGGCAGGCTACGTGGGTGGGCTTTTGCTCAATGGCAACGCCCAGGCAGGTGGTGGCACCGCCAAAGCCCTGGGGGCCAAAACCGGTAGCGTTGATGGCATCCAGCAGTTCTTTTTCCAGCGCGGCGTAGTACGGGTCCGGGTTGGGCACATCCAGCGGGCGCAGCAGCGCCTGTTTGGCCAGTGTGGCGCAGTGGTCGAAGCTGCCGCCGATGCCGATGCCGCAAAGGGCGAAAGCGACAATGGGGAGGCGCCCAAACCCGTCGACAACCCCGATAATTCGATTGATGACGGGCAAACCTCCGACAACTCGTTTCTCTATGATGCGTCCATCGCCGATTTGGCTGGCGCCGATTCGTACTACGACAAACAAACCGTGCAGGTGACGGGCGAGGTAGTGGGTGAAGCCATTGCTGTGACGGGCGACGCCGACCATGCGTGGATTGTGCTGCGCGACTCCGATACGGGCTCGACCGTTACCGTATTCGTGCGTCGCAGCGATTTGCGCAAGATCGACACCTATGGGACATACGGTACGACGGGAACCACTTTGCGCGTTCGGGGCATGTTCAATCTGGCGTGTTCTCAGCATGAAGGCGAAAGTGACGTGCATGCTCAGGTGGTAAATGTGGTTTCGGCCGGCTATGAGCATAAAGACGTCTTCAATGTCGAAGATTTCGCGCCCGGCGTCGTTGCTTTGGCTGTGGGCATCGTTTTGGCGCTCGTGTTTTGGCGCATGCGGGAAAGGTCGCGTTAATTAATGCTTATGCAAGGAACTGTGATCAAACTTGACCGCGGCTACCCGCTCGTCCGCTTGAACGACGGGCGTGAGCTTCGCTGTGAGCACGCAACGGCTTTGGTGAAGGGTGCCGACGTGCGCGCGACAACAGGCGATATCGTCGACGTGTCTGCGCCCGATGGCCACGATAAAGGCATCATCGAACGCGTGCATGACCGCAAACGCGCTTTCGTGCGCAAAGATCCGACCGAGCGCATGGAGCAGCAGGTGCTTGCGGCGAATTTCGATACGGTTATCGTGGCTGAGCCTTTGGTAGGCATCAATGTGCGCCGGCTTGAGCGCGAGCTCGTTTTGGCCCATGAGAGCGGTGCGAGCGTTGCTGTCGTGCTTACCAAGGCTGATTTGGCGGAAACCGAAGTCGAGCTTGCTCAGGCGCGCGATTTGGTTGAGAAAATCGCCCATGGCACGCCTGTTCTGGTAGTTTCTGCCGAAGACCTCCAAAGCGTTGAGGGGGTGCGCGCCCTGATTCCGGAAGGCCGCGTCGCCGTGCTGCTGGGAAAAAGCGGCGTCGGCAAATCGAGCTTGGTGAACCTGCTGGTCGGAAGTGATGTGCAGGCAACGGGCGCCGTTCGCGAGGGCGATGGCAAGGGTCGCCACACGACGGTTTCTCGCGAAATGATTGCGATTCCTGGCGCTGGCAGCGTTGTCGATATGCCGGGCGTGCGCGGTCTTGCCTTGTGGGATTCCGATGCGGGCATCGAGGCCGCATTCGTCGATGTGGAGCAGCTCGCCGAACAGTGTCGATTCCGCGATTGCCGACATGAAGCGGAGCCTGGATGTGCGGTGCGCGCTGCCGAGCTTCCCAAGGAGCGCTATGACAGCTATCTTCGTTTGCGCGGCGAGGTCCGTGAGGCCAAAAAGCGCAATGAAGAGGCGAAGCGCATTCGTTCACGCAAGGGTCATCCTCGTCGATGGAAGGGATAAGGCGCAGGTCGCCTTCATGGCACCCCTATTCCTCCATCTTCAAATCTCTACTCATATGAGCAAAAATACACATGTTCGTCGTGTGAGTTGATGACGTTATCAGGCGTTTTTTAACATTCAGCCCTAGAATGTTCCGCTATGGAAACTTTTGCTGAAATACTCCCGCATGCTTTGGAGCATGCATTCATCGACACCTTGAAGCTCGTGCCGTTCCTTTTCGTGACCTATCTCGCCATGGAAGCGCTCGAACACTACGCGAGCTCGAAAAGCATCGTCGCCGTTCGTCGCGCTGGCACCGCAGGTCCCGTTATAGGCGCGCTTCTGGGCGTGGTGCCGCAGTGCGGCTTTTCCGCCGCTGCCGCGACGCTGTATTCCGCGCGCGTTATTACCCTGGGCACGCTCTTTGCCGTATTTCTTTCTACGAGCGATGAAATGCTGCCCATCATGATTGCCGCGCAGGCCCCAGCGGGGTTCATTGCTGAGGTTCTCGCGATTAAGGCCCTTTGCGGCCTTATTGCCGGCTTTGCCATTGACG
>OLNE01002442.1_pt1 | contig 11591 bp, 10 predicted proteins | sample 1672431 | NCBI WGS metagenome assembly OLNE01 (sample SAMEA3136685, study PRJEB25190) | human gut metagenome | reverse complement strand
TAAGAAGGAACATATAAATATGGATAATATACTTACTAAAATTCCCAATAAAAAATATTTTAGTAGTGTTTTAGGTGGTTCTTTCTCATATCTATCTTTATAATAAATCCATAATATAAAGCTAATTATCGGTAGAAATGTAATTAAAAAAGCCAACATATAAAAATATATTTTCTCCTCTCTTTTATTCTGTTATTGCTCTTATAAAATATCTTTTCACAAAAGAATAGCTCTATTCATAAAATAAATAATAGAATTATCAATAATTTTTTGCACTTTTTCTCAACAGTTATTATTAAATTGCATATAGTTAATAATAATACAATTTTAGTATGTAACTTGGTAGGTACTAAAATTATATTATGTGTTATAAAAGAAAAGAAGGTGATTAAATGCAAGACGGTTTCTTAACAATAAGCGTTGTAGATTCAACGACTAATGCGCCGATACAAGATGTTACTATAAATATTTATGGACAAAATGCAGATGGTTCAACATCTTCTGCTATATATCAAAACTTAAAAACTAATGAATCTGGTCAAATTGTAAATGTTCCTTTATCCGCACCAGATGTTGATTATTCATTAGATCCAACTTCTACTACAAAGCCTTATGCTGACTATATAGTCGAAGCTATAAAAGATGGATATGAAACAATAATTATAGATGGTACACAACTTTTGCCTATAGTAACTGCTAGACAATCTATTCCGATGACACCAAAACAAAGAAGTAGACGATCTTATAGAAGACAAAATGAAATCACTTATGATATAGGACCACATACTTTATGGGGAGATTATCCACCAAAAATACCTGAAGACAGCTTAAAACCAATTCCTGCACCAACAGGATTTGTTGTATTAGATAATCCAGTTGTTCCAGAATTTATAGTTGTTCATGACGGATTGCCATCTGACTCTTCCGCTGAAAATTACTGGGTTCCATTTAAGACTTATATAAAAAATGTAGCATCATCCGAAATATATTCAACATGGCCTGAACAAACAATTTATGCAAATGTAATAGCAATTATATCATTTACTTTAAATAGAGTTTTTACAGAGTGGTATAGAAACCAAGGATACAACTTCACAATTACATCTACTACTAATTATGACCACAAGTATATTCATAACAGAAATATTTTTGATGAAATATCAGTTGTAGTAGATACAGTTTTTAATACATTTATAAAAAGACCTCCTACAGCAAGACAGCCACTTTTAGCACAATATTGTGATGGTCAAAAAACACAATGTCCTGACCAAATGACTCAATGGGGAAGTAAGAGTTTAGGTGATCAAGGATATAATTATGAGGAGATTCTTAAATATTTTTATGGAGATAATATATTGTTTGCAGAAGCACAAATTGTATCTGGAGTTCCAGTTTCTTTTCTTGGAACAACATTAGAAATTGGTTCTAAAGGAACTCCTGTTAGAACTATCCAAAATCAATTAAACGCAATATCTAACTCTTACCCAGCTATCCCAAAGGTCGCTGAAGATGGAATATATGGTCCGTCTACTGCTGAAGCAGTTAGAACATTCCAAAAGATATTCGGATTACCACAAACTGGTGTAGTAGACTTTAAAACTTGGTATGAAATTTCTAGAGTTTATGTTGCAGTTACAAAAATTGCTTCATTACATCCTATAATCTAAAAAAAGTATCTTAGCTAAAGTTCATCTAGCTAAGATACTTTTTAATTTATTATTCTTTAAAAAATATAATTTCTTTATATTGATTATTAAGCAAATTACTTATAATTTCTTTATTAATCGGAAACTCTGGTATCCCTGCTACATAGGGAGCTATATCATATAAATCAAAAAATATAACTATTGTATCATCTACTATATAAAATTTCTGATTATCTTTTATTTCATTAAATGCATAAAGTTGTGTACTATTCTTTGGTAAGTTTTGTTCCTTATTTAATTGTATTATTTGTTTTTTTATTTCATCTTCTATCACTACTTTATAATTTGAATTTTCATTAAAAAGATCTTTTAAAGTAAATATTCCACCTGAAGTTAAATCCACATTATATGGAATATATTCATAAGTTCCATGCGCTCCACCACTATATTTATAATATTTGATGAGCATACTAAGTACCTTATTATTACTCTTTTTAACTTCATAATCCGAACTTATAACAAATTTATTTTCTGCATCTGGAAAATCATCGAAATAAGACTCTGCCTCCTTAACCGAAGTGTTATAAAAATTCATTATATCCGATTCAAATTTTTTATTTAAAATACGTTCAATCTCTTTATTATTCATCACCAATTTTGGTATTTTTAATTCAGACTTAATATATTTATTTTCTTTGTTAATAACTTTTGAATCTACAGCTGCATTCCTAGTATTTAATTCAAAAGCCTCCCTAACTGTATTAAAGTTACATATTGAAACTATCAAAATACCTGCAATTAGAACTATTATAGTGGTTAATTTTTTCATAAAAAAGCCCCTCCTCTATTTATAGAGTGAGGAGTTTTTATTATTTTATTCCTTAAAGATATTATCTGTATTTATTTCAAATTCATCCACTTTCTTGCTATAGAACCAGTCAGCTATCCATAAAACAATTGATAGATACATATTTAATCCAAATACAGCTCCCATTGAACCATATAAGTATAATTTTATGAAGAAATCTCCCGCAAATGCATTGAATAGCATATGGATTTCTCTTGGGTCCATAATTTCCACTTGTTCTGTAGTTATTTCTTTAAGTTTAAGTGCTTTCATTGCATCTACTGTAAATCCGATTCCTGTAGTTAATAAAGCATCTACAGTTCTTCTTACAATGTATTCTTTTGTTGAATCATCAATAAACTTAAATTCACTTTCTATGCAATTAAATATTATTTTATCTACTATATACTGATTATTTTCATTAAAATCTATATCTTTAAATAGTTTTTCTAGATATATTTCTATTTCAGAAATTAAAACATCTTGATTTAATATATCATTTAATTTCATTCCTATAATGTTGTTATTATAAGCTCTTTCAATAGATTCTAATAATAAATCTCTGCTTCTAGAATTAGAATTAATTTGTTCTAATATAGATTTAACAATAACTGATATATTTTCATCTACATCTAATATATTTTCTAATTTCTGTTCTAATACTTTTGAAGTTATATTTTCGTATACATAAGTGTTTATAAATTTATTTATATTTTCTATATTATTGTTATAGTTATCATTTATATTATTTAAAGTTTGAATTATATCTTCTTGTATTAGGTTATATAGACCTTCGATTGTATCTATATTTGTTTGTTCAAAAATTTCTTCAAGTTTTATATTCTTAACTTTATTAATCGCATCTAATGCCAACACATCTATATTGTTGAACATAGTTTCATTTTCTTTTATTTCTAAAACTAAATTATCTGCAATTAGTTTTGTATTTACCTGTTCTGCAACAAATCCTATATTCTGAATAGTTGTTGGATAAATTGCTGATTTAAGTGAAACCGATGCTGTTTTTATTGTTGAATACATAGTCTCGTTTATAAAATCTTCTAATTTTGTCTCTATAATATTTAAAACTACTAGACTTACTAAACGATCACCATTCATAAAATCATATGCCATTTTAACAAAGAAATTAAGTTGAGCTCTCACCATAGAAACAATCATACTTACTACTTTATCTTTATTTTCTTGGGCATAATTATTTAGTTTTCTCAATAATGATGCGGTTATTTGATATAAGTTTTTATCTATAGTTATTCTTAGAGTACCCCCAAAAACTTCACCTATAGTCTTTTCTTCATGCAGTTGAGTTTGTAAGAAATCATCCATTGATTTTTCTAGTATAATTGGTAAATTTTCAATTATATAATTGTTTAAATTGTCTCCAACATATAATTCTAATTTAGATAATCTTTCATCTCCTACAATATCAGCTATTGCTTTTGAGGCAAAATTATTATAAAATTCTCCATTATTTAAAACCAATGCTTTTATAACTTCTTCTTTAAGAGCTTTATCAACAGAAATTTTTACACTGTTATCAATAGCCTCATTTACACTATTATTAATAGTTTCAACTACTTTTTTAGGTAGTATATTATTTATTGTATTTTGTTTATCTAATTTGCCTTGTACAAATCTTATAATCGAATCGTCTAACTTATCTAAATTAGATAAAAAGTTTTCTGATAAACTTAAAACTTTTTGTTTTGTTAAAACAGTATCTGCAGTTAAATTATCACTTACTTTTGCTAAAGATTTTGCTATCTTAGCTTTATTTTTTTCACATTGATTTATAATAAATCCATATAAAAATTTGCTTATTTTATTTTTCTTTTCACTTGCTATATCTACAATTATTTTAAAATTATTGTTAGATACAAAATTGTATATACTATCAGAGAATTTATCTTTTTTACTATTAAATAAACTTTCTACTCTCTTTCCTTTTAAAAGTTCATTATCTATAAAATAAGCCATTCCATTTGCAAAACTTTCTTTATGTGCAGGTATATATCCTTGTGCAAAAATCTTGAAAATTGGTATTTTTGCAACAAATTTATTTTTTTCGTAAGGATGGAATATCATCCATAAAGCTATAACATTTGTAAGTATACCTACTAATCCCATTAACACACATGCCATTATTGTTGTTTGATATCTGTTATAGAAACCGAAATTATTTATTGTTCCATTTATTCCAAATGCAAATATCAATCCCGCTACAGTTCCCAATAATGCACCAAAATAAGATAATGGTTTAAGCTGTTTTCCCATAAAACTTTGTGCTATATTACATATTTCATCTTCATCAAGTTTTATTAAATTGTTGTATATTACTCTTTGCACGTTGTTGTCTATTACTTTATCTACGTTGTTTACAAGGCCTTTATGAAGTTTCTCACTTAATGATAAACTAAATCCTTCTTTATCTTTAATTAAATCAAGAACATTATTTAACTCTTTATCTTTTAGATTTTCTAATGCTATTTCTTTTAAATCATTGAACTTTCTACAGATTAATAATATTAAGGATTCTTTATTCTTAATTATTAAACTTTCAAAGTCTATATTTTTAAGGCCTGATGAAACCATCTTTTCAATATACACCTTACATGTAATCTTGTTAGTGCCTATATATTTTGCAATTAATTTCGGTAGTTTTTTAGATAATAAACCTACTTTTTCTTCTGAAATTAAATTTGCTATATTGTTGTTTAATATTTGCTCTGTTTTATTTTTCAATAATTCAGCTACGTAATTATTTATTTTTCCTTGGTTTGATTTTATAAATTTATAAATCAAAGGCATAACTTTTGATTTAAATACTTTCTCTAAATCTATTTTTGCAAATTCTGATATTTTCTTTTCTTTTAAGTTAAATACTATTTTTTGAGTTAAGATATCTCCTTTTTGATTAAATAAGTCTATTAATCTTTCACAAATATCATCATCACTTAAATTTAATTTATCTTGTAATAAGTCAACTATGTCACCAATATTTGTTTCCTCGAAAAATTTAGATATTGCTAGGTATATCTTTTCACTAGATTCAGGAGTCAAGTCATACCCTTCTACCATATTGGCAGCTCTATCTACAATTTTTAAAGTTTGAGAAATTGTTGCCAACATACCTCCGAATTTGTCAACTATTCCCCTAAAAGACTGATCTTCTGTTTGATTTACTGTTTCATCTACAGCTGTATTTATAACTGTATCTATCTTTTCTTTATTTTCATATAACCAATTAGATATATGTGGTGCTATATCAGGTATAATGTATCTTATATAACTTACTAAAGAGTTTGCAAATTGCGGTGGAAGTACTTCAAATAACGTTAAGTCCATACCTTTTGCTATTGTTAAAAATTCAGATATAATTTCTTTTACTTTATCTTTATTCTCTTGTTCATCTATTAATATTTGAATATGTTTAAATAATAAATTACTTATATTATCTAAACCTTCTTGCCCTGCTATATCTTCTAAAGTTTTTTGACCTAGTCCGTCTTCTAATTTTGATATTACTGATTTTAAGGAATGGATAAGCAAGTTAGATGATATAAAAGAAGGAGATAAAGTTCTTGATATGTGTGCTGCCCCAGGAGGAAAGTCTACATATATATTATCGAAACTAAATGATACAGGATTATTAGTATCAAATGAGATAAATCCTACTAGAATAAGAGCACTAGGAGAAAACTTAGAGCGATTTGGGGCTAGAAACTGTATAATAACAAATACTGATTCCAATAATCTAAGAAAAGTATTTACAGGATATTTTGATAAGATAGTAATTGATGCTCCTTGTTCGGGACAAGGTATGTTCAGAAAAGATGAAGTTGCTATAGAAGATTGGAGTTATGCTAAGGTTTTAGAATGCCAAAGTATTCAAAAAGATATTATAAGAGATGGATATGATATGTTAAAAAATGGTGGAGTATTAGTATATTCTACTTGTACATTTGCAAAAGAAGAGAATGAAGATGTAATAAATGAGTTTATATCTGAATATAAAGATGCTAAATTAATTGAAATGCAAAGAATATGGCCGCATAAAGTAAGTGGAGAAGGTCATTTTGTTGCTAAAATTCAAAAATTAGAGAATGAAGATTGTAATGTAAAATATATAAAAATAAAGAATAACGATAAAGAAGTAAAGGATTATAGAGAGTTTGAAAAGAAATTCTTAAATATATCTATGGAAAGTAGATTTGATATAAGAGGAGAAAATTTATACTTACTACCTGAAGAACATCCGGATACAAAAAAATTAAAAGTATTAAGATATGGTCTGCACTTAGGAATGCTAAAGAAAAATAGATTTGAGCCTTCTCATGCATTATCTCATTATTTAAAAATGGAAGATGTAAAAAATGTAGAAAACTTTAGTATACAAGATAATAAAATTTTAGACTATCTAAGAGGAAATACTATAGAAACAGGAAAAAGTAGAGGATGGGTTTTAGTTTGTGTAGAAGGTATAGGTCTTGGATGGGGAAAAGAATCTAATGGTATATTAAAGAATCATTACCCTAAAGGATTAAGAATAAATTACTAAAATTATTTAATAAAATCTCCAATATAGTTCAATAATAAAATATAAAACTATTTTATGGAGGTAGGTTATGGAGATTTTAAGTGAAAATCAAGAGTATGCTATATCAAAATTTTTACAAAGATATGATTATGATGCAGTATTAGAGATACTAGAAGAAGCCGGAATTATAGATGGAGATTTATATTTTTTAATTGAATCGTGTCAGTACTCTGTTAATTTTGAATTTAAAAGAGCTTTAGAATCTATAGAAAAAATGAGTAGCCAGATGCTAACTAGAAGAGAAATAAAAAAATTGATAACTAATCTTAATAATTTAGAACAGGGGGAACCAGAAGAGATATTATCTGAATTAATTGAGAATATAAAAATTCAAATTATAAATGAAGAATATATAGATTTTTTAGGTAGACTTTATAGATTAAAAGAAGCATTATTTAAGTACATATTTGTAAGTACTAAAGAGTCTAAAAACTATAAAGTATCAATGCATGGATATATGGTATCAAAGAAAAATATACTATATACATTAAAAAAGAAGTATAATATTTATAGTGGTAACCTAATCAAAGGTGTAACTCAGTACATAAATAGACATGTGAAGAAAACTAAAAGAATGGAAAAGGTAGTAGAAATACTAAATAACGATAGGTTAGAAAGTTTGATAAGACTTAGAAATGAAAGCCCTGTAGGACATGGTTTTAAGGGTATAAGCAAAGAGGAAATTGAAAATATTTACGGAAGTCCTATGGAAGTTATGAGAGATTTAGTTAAAGCATGTGAACTTTTGGACTTAGGTATTAGTTCAAATAAATATGATGATATCAATGAGATGGCTGTCCATATGATAGGAAGCTATGAAAATCATTAATTTTAGAGGAGATGGTGTGAGTGAGTGAAAAGTTTAAGAAGGAGCTAATTGAGTGGATAAAAGTAATTGCAACAGCATTAGTATTTGCCTTTATAATAACTCAGTTTATAAGACCTACTTTAGTTAGAGGAAAGTCAATGTATCCAACATTAGTTGAAAATGACTATTTAATAATAAATAGAATGGCTTATAAAATAGGAGAACCAAAAGATGGTGATATAATAGTATTCAAAACTAACCTATTACAAGATGATGGAAAACCAAAAGACTTAGTTAAAAGAGTTATAGCTACAGAAGGACAACATATAAAAATAGAAGATTCTAAAGTATATGTAGATGATAAACTTTTAGATGAGCCATATATACATGATAATTATACTAGTGGAGACATAGATTTGATAGTTCCAGAAGGTGAAGTTTTTGCTATGGGGGACAATAGAGAAAAAAGTTTAGATAGTAGATATGAACAAGTTGGATTAGTTAAGGAAAAAGATATAATGGGAAAAGTTATGATAAGATTATTCCCATTTAATAAAATAGGTACTGTAAGTTAGGTAAGTATATGAGATTAGGTATATCTGCTCTTTTATTTAATTTAGATAAAGCTCTAGAACTTTGTAGAGAAGTTGATAAAATTAATCATATAGAAGTAGGCATAGATAATTTAGATGAATGTATTAAGTTAAGTAAATATAAAGGTGAGTTTGATAAATTAAATTTATCTTTAGGAATACATCTTCCAATGGAGCTTAATTCTTGTGAAAATATAAAATATATAAGAAAATCATGGATAGATTTTATAAATAAAATTGAAGATGGACTGAAAGATTTAAACATAGAGTATTTTAATATGCATTTAGGTTATGTAATATCTGAAAGATTATATAAAAATAGAATAAAATACTTAGATAATAGTGTTTCATTTTTTGAAGAATTATTAAAAGTAAGTAATAAAAGGTTATCTATAGAGAATACATATTCTAAGAATGGAGATTTTTCAAATATTGGATATATATGTGATGATTTTGAATATATATTTAATAAAATTAAAAGTCAAAATTTATATTTTTGCTATGATACAGGTCATAACTTAATAAATAATAGTGACTATATCAGCAATTTAAATGATAGATTAGAGATAATTCATTTAAGTGACAATAATGGTATCGATGATAGTCATTTAGGTATAGGTAGAGGTATTTTGCGTGAAAATGAAATAAAAAGGTTATTAAGTGTTAATGCAAAGTACTTAATATTAGAAATTAATCATAACCATATAAAAGAAACTATAGATATATTAGATAAAATAAAAAAAGGGGTATGATATACCCCTTTTTAATATATTGAAAGAAGGGAGTATATGTTATGAGCATAATAAATATATGCATTAATAATGTGAATAGAGAGTATTACTTAGAAGAAGGCTCTTCAGGCATAGTTTTAGAAAATATAGTAAAAGACATAGAAAATGAATATAAAGGATATATAACACTTGCAAATATAAATAATAAATTAAGAGAATTAAGTTATAAAGTAAAAGAAGACTGCAATATAAAATTTATAGATACAACAAATGCAGATGGTTCAAGAGTATATTCTAGGACAATGTCTTTTATATTTATAATGGCTTGTAATGAATTATTCGATAAAGCTAGAGTTACGATTGAACATTCTCTATCAAGGGGACTTTATTGTGAAGTTCATACAAATACAAAACTTCAAGATTTTGATTTAAAAAATATTAAAAATAAAGGAGAGTAAGACTATGTCAATGACAACTTATGATGAATTAGTTGCTAGAGGATTAGTTGCTCAAGTAACTGATGAAGATGAATTAAAAGAACTTATAAACACAGGTAAAGCAGTATTTTATATAGGATTTGATGCTACTGCAGATAGTTTACACGTTGGTCACTTCATGACTTTATGTTTAATGAAGAGATTACAAATGGCAGGAAATAAGCCTATAGCACTTGTTGGTGGAGGAACAACTATGATAGGTGACCCATCAGGAAGAACAGATATGAGACAAATGATGACTCCAGAGCAAATAAATCATAACTGTGAATGTTTCAAAAAGCAAATGAGTAAATTTATAGATTTTGGAGAAGATAAAGCTTTATTAGTTAACAATGCTGATTGGTTATTAGACTTAAACTATGTTGACTTATTAAGAGAAGTAGGAGCTCAATTTAGTGTTAACAGAATGCTTACTGCTGAATGTTATAAAAATAGAATGGAAAGAGGACTTAGCTTCTTAGAATTCAACTACATGATAATGCAAGCTTACGACTTCTATCATTTATATGAAAAATACGGATGCCAAATGCAATTAGGTGGAAATGACCAATGGAGTAACATGCTTGCTGGTACTGATTTAATAAGACGTAAATTAGGTGAAAATGCATATGCAATGACTATAACTTTACTTCTTAACTCAGAAGGAAACAAAATGGGTAAAACTGCAAATGGTGCAGTATGGTTAGATCCAAACAAAACATCTCCATTTGAATTCTACCAATACTGGAGAAATGTTGCTGATGCTGATGTATTCAAATGTATGCGTATGTTAACATTCTTATCACTTGAAGAAATAGAAGAAATAGAAAAGTGGGAAGGAAACAGAATAAACGAAGCTAAAGAAGTATTAGCATTTGAATTAACTAAACTTGTTCATAGTGAAGAAGAAGCTATAAAAGCACAAGAAAGTTCAAGAGCTTTATTCTCAGGAGCAGCTCATGCTGATATGCCTACAACTGAAATAGAAGAAGCAGACTTAACTGATGGAGTTATAGATTTAATATCTTTATTAGTTAAAGCAGAACTTGCACCAACTAGATCTGAAGCTAGAAGAAACATAGAACAAGGTGGAGTAACTGTAGACGGAGAAAAGGTATCTGATGTAAAAGCTACATTTACTAAAGATACTTTAGCTGGTGACGGTATGGTTATAAAACGTGGAAAGAAAAAATTCAAGAAAGTAGTTTTAAAATAATCTTACTTTATAAAAATCCCTAGAATCAAAACTCTAGGGATTTTTACGTATAATAGAATTAAAATATAAAAGCTATGTGATATATAAATAATAATCATATCAATATTTAAACATTAAATGAATCATCAGCTCTTAACCTAAGTTCTTTAGGTGTAACTTTATACTTTTCCTTAAAACTTCTTATAAAATAAGATACATTTGAAAATCCTACATCAAAAGAAATTTGAGTAACAGGCAAATCTGTATTTTTAAGTAAATTATATGCTTTTTCTAGTCTATAATTTTTTATAAATTGAATACATGTTTTACCTGTGTATTTCTTAAAAAATCTCATAAAATGATATTCACTATAATCACAAATATTTGCTAATGTGTTAATAGTAATATCTTCAGTATAATGTTCATTAATATAATTTAATACTGACTTAATTTTATCCATAGTATTAACAGTTAATAAGCTTTTATTGATTTGCTGTTCAATTAGATTATTTTTATAAAGAAGTGCAAAGAAATGAAATAAAAATGAAAGACTTACGTATAGCATTCTTGGCAAAATACCCCAAATATGAAATTATACTCAACATGTATAGTCGGGCAAATGATTGCCCGGCAACATGGGAGAATCTTTCAAAAGTCCGATTGCAGACTTTTGTTGATTA
>OLNE01002441.1_pt1 | contig 11594 bp, 8 predicted proteins | sample 1672431 | NCBI WGS metagenome assembly OLNE01 (sample SAMEA3136685, study PRJEB25190) | human gut metagenome | reverse complement strand
CCATGCAGAAAAATATAATGCTGCATATCAGATACCATGCAGAAATTACAAAGTATAAAATTCCCCTGCTGTAATTTTTATCACTGTTAACAAAACCATCATCCGGGAATTTAAATACCAGCTGGTGATAATCATTTGTTAATACCGCCAATATTAAAATAATGCTGATAATCATTAGTACAACAAATGATTTTGGTGTCTGAATATCTTTTGTATTGTCATTATTGAGATGGTAAACAGCATAGATACAGCAGACCACTATGAGCAGCATTGGTATGTAGTACATATACCATGTTATTCTGACGGCATCCGTATAGGAATCAAAAACATTATATTTCAGATGTCTCAGCAATAAATAGAAAACCAGCAATACACATATAACCGCTATCCATTTTTTTATATATCGGTCCGTTATACGGCTGTATGTCAGTATTCCCCACCATATTACAAGGCTCTCTAAAATTATTGTAATCAGCAGTGACGTAAAAATATGATACGGATTGTCCTTGGAATTAATTTCCCTGAGTATAAGTGCCGCTGCAAAAAATGATGCAAATATAGCACATAACCAATAATATTTTCTTAACGAACCCAAAGGTGATGTCATTCAAATTTACCTTAAATCTCTAAAAATCCATTACAAAATGAGTCTTCCTTAGGACATTTGTTACGGAGTTTATTCTGAAATTCCATAAACCATGCCGTAATTTCCTCATGCCCCAATTTGCTGTGAATATCGATGATTTTACCCACTGTTTTCTCATCGAAAATGTCTAAGTCACCAAGCATTTTCACTGTTTTTATATCCTTATTTTCCACAAGCATATCCACAATGTCAAATATATTTTCTTTTATCTTAGTTCTAAGACCTGCATCCACAGACTCTTCAATATCCACAGGATATGTAAGTCTTATAGCAATCATCTTAACTCTTTCCCCTGTAAGAGACTCCTTCAGTAAGAAATTATCCATAAATGTATAATCATACATTTTGCCATTCTTACCAAAACCTTCCTGCATATCCTCAAGTTCAAATCTGTTATCCTTGTAGAAATATATTCTCACATCTCCACCATTAAGATAAAAGTCGTGAATATATGATCCGTCAAATACTTCATTATGGATTTCAGTAACTGACACAGGAAGTGTAAGTTCATTTACAACAGAATCTGCAAAGCATCTGTATCCCAGTATGGCAGTTCCCTTTTTAACCGTATATCCCTTTGTCTTTGCAAATGATCTTACAAGTAAATATTTATTGTCTTCAAGTCTCTTAAATACCGCATTATTTTCCGCAAAGAAAACAGGGTTGTTCTCATCTATGATGACTTCTTCTATACCTGTGTCTCCGCCTGCAACATTTCCGTTATATGAAAGTGCACCCTCTTCGATAAATACAGTATTCTCCGGAATAATAAGAGTCTTTAAATATTTTGTAACTCTTAAAGCATTTTTCGCTATTCCGACAGCATCATCATTTAATATGTACTCAGTCCTCGTATCTGAAACATTTACACCTATGAGAACTTTGCCTATATGTTCACCGCTCTCGGAAATATAGTCATTTTCATAAATACCATAGCCGTCTGCACTATAGCGCTTGTTTCCGCTTGCATAAATGGCGCACTCGATTAAGTCAGGTCTTACAAGCTCTTCTATGCCCTCAGGTATCTCTACACTTTCTATGGATGTGGCAGTAATAAAGCCCTCTCCAATGTATTTAACACTGTCTGGAATTATTATCTCATGTAAGCTGACCATATATGCAAATGCGAATTCCTCAATTCTTTCAACAGTGTCAGGAATTACTATTTCTTCAATAAAAAGACCTCTCAGGTTGAAATTACCGGATGCTATGGAAGTAACCTTCCTACCATCTATTTCTCCCGGAATTTCCAATACCTTAAGTTCTTCCGGCACTTCCTCTGTCTTAATACCGTTTACGCAGATTTCTCTGTCATTTAAATCTATATAATCAAATTCTATGTTATTCATATATCTTTTTGTATCTTCCTAAATTTATTTCTGTTTCTGATTATACCATCTATAACCCTTAAACTTAACTAAGCATATATCGCAAAAAATTAAAAAATCCCCTTTATCAGTCTTTGATAAAGGGGATTTTTTAATTCTGTTTATAATTAAATGTCTGCGATTTCTTCAGATTCATCAATCATCTTTTCAAAGTTTTTGATATCTTCAAGTAATGCAGAATTTCTCTCATCAAGCATAAGCTTCTTGTTGTACTGGTAGTACTTGTCGCATCCATTTTCAGCAATAAATCTTGCACCAGATCTGCTGATTGTAAGCTCTGTTACAAAGAGAAGCATTTCATTGCCATCGCCGTATGCCTTTTCAATAAATTCAAATGCATTGTTAAGCATGTTCTTAATATCAACAGCATTTGCCTTAACATTCTTAACCTTCTCATTGAACTGAGTCTGTAAGTAACTGAATGCAACTGAACTGTCTACATCAATTCTTAATGCCTGTACAAGCTCCTCAACAAATGCCATTGCATACTTGTATTCTCTCTTGCCTTCAAGATCTAATACGCCGCCTGCAAGTCTCTGCTCATATTCCTTCTGGAGAGCTTCGTCAATCTCTGTAAGCTTGCTGATAATATTGTCATCCGCCTTAGTTTCCTTAACGTAGCCGAATAACTTCTTAAGACTTTCAAATACTTCTGTATTGTCACGCATCATAGGAATTAAGCCTTCAATCATAAGTCCTACAACAGTGATTCTCTCATCAAATGCAGCGTCATGTGCTCTTGAAACAGCCTTCTCATCTGCGCCATTTTCAAGAATAGACATAATACCGTAATCTGACTTGTACTTAAGATATAAGCTGTAATATGTTGCAAATTCGCCTGCTACACGCTTATTTCTGATGTACTGGCTGATAAGTGCCTCATCAACTGTATATCCCTTTTCTTCATAAAGGAATATAGCTTCTGAAAGGTCTTCCCATCCTCTGGCTGTAACATATGACTTACCGTCTACAGTTGTTTCGATAACATAGAAGTCACTGCCCTTAATATCAAGATATGTCTGGATAGAGTTGTGAATACCCTTCTTCTTTGCATATAGCTTCCATGTTTCAAGATCCGGTTCAGCTTCAATAACCTTAAGTCGGTCAAGAGTAACCACGTCAAATTCATGAACAGATCTGTTGTATTCAGGTGGGTTACCTGCAGTAACTACTACCCAGCCTTCAGGTACTCTGTGATTTCCGAATACCTTGTACTGAAGGAACTGAAGCATTGAAGGTGCAAGCGTCTCAGATACACAGTTAATTTCATCTAAGAAAAGGATACCTTCAAGCTTTCCTGTTGATTCTCTTGTCTCGTATACAGATGCAATGATTTCAGACATTGTATACTCAGATACGCTGTACTCTACACCGTCATAGTTCTTCTTTACGATGAATGGAAGACCAAGTGCTGACTGTCTTGTGTGGTGTGTCATTGAGTAAGATACGATTGCAATGCCAAGCTCATCTGCAATCTGCTCCATGATGGCTGTCTTACCAATACCAGGTGCACCAAGAAGGAAAATTGGTCTCTGCTTCTCAATTGGAATTTTGTAATTTCCAAGATTATCTTTTGCAAGATAAATATCGATTGACTGTTTAATCTGATTTTTAGCTTCTCTAATATTCATAATATATATAAGGGATAACCCCATATCCTCCGTTTAAATTTATTATCTGTCAAGATCTTCTCTGCTTACAACCTTACTTATAACCCAGTCAGGTAAGTTTGGTATCATGTCCTCATATGGCATTATGATAAATGCTGTTTTGTATTCAGGTACCTGACTTGGGAATATTCCAAGTCCGTCTGATAAATATAAGAGACCTCTTAAGTCTGAGAATTCTCCCATATCCTTAAGCTCATTTACTCTCTCAAATACAGGTCTGAAATCAGTACCACCTGAACCTACAACCTCAACATTACTTATATAACGCTCAAATTCCTCATCCGATCTTAAAACCGTTTCACTTTGAATTGTATTGTCACACTGTAAAATGTGTACATTTATTCTTGTTCCGAATACAGTCTTATTTCTCAGAATTGAATATGTTCTTCTAAGGAAGTTCTTAACAACTCGTCCTCTACATGATCCTGAAGTATCTATGGCGATAACAAAATCATATATCTTAAGAGTCTCTTTGTATTCCAACGGCTCTATTAAAGGCATGTTCTCATAGAGCTGCATACCATATGTATAGTAAATGTAATCAAACTCGTCATCATTAACTCTTACTTCTTCCTGAAGCTTAGCAAACTTCATAAGGAAATCTGTGTAGTCATTGTTGTCTCCCTCGATTCTTCCAAGTACATCCGTAACTGAGGCAATGGATCTTCCCTGTCCCTTTTCAACGGTTTCCTTGTCTTTCTTTACATTTCTGAAGACTCTTTCCCATTCCATTCCAAGCTGGTCTAATTCATTAGAAGCCATAGGTAAGAGGAAGTTACCCTCCTGCTCCACAAGGCCTGATTTCTTCCAAATTTCATGGTGATCCTTTTTAAATAATCTGGCATATTGCATCCAGTCATTGGCATGGGCCTTTGATGACATCATAAATTCATATATTTTCTCTGCATATGGATGCTCTACATTTTTATTAATAAGATGCCATACAGTTTCACGCTCTGTATCCTGAGGCTCTTTTAATGCATCTATATTAAGATCCATAATGGCAAGTTCTACTGCCACGTCACAGGCGAAATCCCAATATTTTGTATTAAGTCTGTTGTAGTTAAACGGATGCTTATAGAGACAATGGAAAATTGAATGCAGCATTTTTCTGGCAATTGTGATTCTGTTGGCTTTGAAATCACTAATTAGAAGATTAATGTCTGCATAGATCTTTTTCATGTCAGTTGCAAATCCACCGAAATCATCTGCAACAAACTTCTTTGGCTCATAAAATTCCACAGGCATTTTAAGAATGGCTCTGTTAAAATACGGTAGTGAAATAATAAGCTCATCGCGTACATAATCTATTATCTTCTTAGCTAATTTAAGTTTCTGATTGTTACTTAAATCAGCCTTTTCATTTATATTCTCCGACACGAAACCGGCTCCTTTGTTTCACATAAATTATATGTATTATCAATCAGTATAGTACTTTTTATATGTTGTACAATTATATCAAAAGCAATTATACATACATAAATATACTACAACAAAAATAGCATCTTCGTTATATACATCCATTAATTAGTGTATACAATGAAAATGCTATTTTTAATGTTTATTATTTTACTACAGAATCAATGCTTCCTGTAGATATTTATTTTGTGTTTATGCTGAAAATACTCAGGCAAAAATTAATTTTCGAAATATACCACATCAGGCTTAACCGATAAATTGATGAATCCGGCAAAGCCTTTTTCTTCTAATTTATTAATAAACTTACCTGTCTTCTTAGGCTTAACAAATAAGCTTACGATTAATCCTTCTGCTCTGAGCTTGTCAGCTTCCTTAACAGCTTCAGCAACCTGACCTTCATCATATAAAAGAGCAATTCTCTTCTTAGTTTCGGCACATGCTGCACCATTTTCTGAAAGGATTGCGAAGATTCTCTCAAATCCGATAGAAAATCCTACTGCAGGAATGTCTCTTCCGATAAACTTACCGATAAGCTTGTCATATCTTCCGCCGCCGGCAACTGAACCCTTGAATTCATTGCTTACAACTTCAAATACTGTTCCTGTGTAGTAGCCCTGGCCTCTTACTAATGAAAGGTCAAATTCAATATTGAATGAATTATCAGAAAGCTCATTGCACATTGCAATAATGTTTTTAAGGCTTTCTACAGGCTCTGCATCCTCTTCAGTTAAGAGCTCACCGATATAATCAAGTGTAATTGAATCTCTTGAAAGGAATTCTCTGAAGTTTTCAACAGCTTCAGCTGAAAATTCCTTTTCAGAAAGTTCAGCACACACACCATCTAAACCGATCTTATCCATCTTATCGAAGGAAATGCATACGCTGTCTAAATCTCTGTCAAAGCCAAGCTTTGTAAGGACATTTGTAAGGAGTCTTCTGTCATTGATCTTAACTGTAAAGTCTGAAAGTCCGATAGCCTTAAGAGCCTTAACTGTTGTTAAGATTAACTCTAATTCGCTGTCAGATGATTCACTACCGATAATGTCGATATCACACTGGATAAACTCTCTGAGTCTGCCCTTCTGAGGTCTTTCGGCTCTGTATACTCTGTCAATCTGAATACACTTCATAGGCATGAGTAATTCATTCTGATTATTAGCAATATATCTGCTTAAAGGAAGTGTAAGGTCATATCTTAAACCTAAATCACTTAATTCCTTCTGGTTCTCTACAGTTACGCCCTTATTGATAACTGACTCAAGCTTATCACCTCTCTTGAGGATGTTGAAAATTAGGTTAAGGTTTTCTCCACCATCACTCTTATCGAGATTTTCGGCATCTTCAATGACAGGTGTAATAATATGCTCAAAGCCGTTCTCTACGTATACATTTAAAATTTGAGATTGTAAATAATCTCTGAGTCTCACCTGTTCAGGTAAGTAATCATTTGTCCCTTTTACCGGGTTGATCTTCATAACAGTTCTCCTAAAAATATATTTACATCAGGCTTCGTCAATTGCCTTACCAATATCGTGACGCATGTACTTGTTGTCAAAATGAATCCACTCTGTAGCTTCATATGCCTTAGCTCTTGCCTCTTTAAGGTCTGAACCTAAAGCTGAAATTCCAAGAACACGTCCGCCGTTTGTTACGATATTGCCATTCTCATCAAACTTAGTTCCAGCATGGAAACAGAAGTAATCATCCTTATCAATAAATGCTTCAAATCCTGTAATAGGAAGTCCCTTCTCATATGCTAATGGATATCCGTCAGATGCAAGAACAACACATACACATGCCTCATCTCTGAACTTTAAGTCGATCTGGTCAAGTGTTCCGTCGATACATGCATTAAATACATCAACGATGTCATTTTCTAATCTTGGAAGAACTACCTGAGCTTCAGGATCACCGAATCTGCAGTTGTACTCAAGAACTCTTGGTCCATCCGGTGTAAGCATAAGACCGAAGAAGATAACGCCCTTATACTCTCTTCCTTCGCTTGCCATGGCATCAACACTTGCCTGGTAAACATACTTCTTGCAGAATTCATCTACTTCATCTGTGTAGAATGGTGAAGGTGAAAATGTTCCCATACCGCCTGTATTTAAACCTGTATCACCATCTCCTGCTCTCTTATGATCCTGAGCTGAGCTCATAATCTTAATTGTCTTACCGTCGCAGAATGAAAGTACAGATACTTCTCTACCTGTCATGAACTCTTCAACAACTAATGTGCTTCCTGATTCTCCGAACTTCTTGTCAACCATGATTGTGTTAACACCTTCAAGAGCCTCTTCCTTTGTATTACAGATAAGAACACCCTTACCAAGTGCAAGACCGTCTGCCTTTAATACGATTGGATACTTTGATGTCTCAAGGTACTTGATTGCCTCATCAGCGTCCTCAAATACTTCGTATGCAGCTGTAGGAACGTTGTACTTCTTCATAAGATCCTTAGAAAATGCCTTAGATCCTTCAAGAATAGCTGCATTCTTTCTTGGTCCGAATACTCTTAAGCCCTCTGCCTCGAATACATCAACGACACCGCCGACAAGTGGGTCGTCCATACCGATAACAGTAAGGTCAATGCTGTTTTCCTTAGCAAATGCTACAAGCTTCTCAAACTCCATTGCCTTAATATCAACACACTCTGCAAGCTCTGCAATTCCTGCATTGCCCGGTGCACAGTATATCTTGTCAACCTTAGGACTCTTGCTTAACTTCCAGCATATTGCATGCTCTCTTCCGCCGCTGCCTACAACTAATACTTTCATCTTAATTCCTCCGCATATTGTTATCTATATACTTAGTCAGTAATCATTAATTAACATGTTCATTGGCAATCTTGTTAATTGCCTTAGGAAGAAGCTTCCATTCAGCCTGCTCCATAATTCTTCTCTGAAGAGTTTCAGGAGTATCACCATCAAGTACATCAACTGCCTTCTGGAAAATAATCTCTCCTGTATCCATTCCTTCATCTACATAATGCACAGTTGCACCTGATACCTTAACACCCTTTGCCAGAGCTGCTTCATGAACCTTGAGTCCATAGAAACCAACTCCGCAGAATGAAGGTATAAGTGATGGATGAATATTAATAATTCTGTGGCTGTACTGATGAACCATTTTCTCTGGGATTCTTACAAGGAATCCTGCGAGTACTATAAGGTCAACATTAAGCTCATTCACTTTATCAAGTAGCGCATCGTTAAATGCATCTCTGCTTTCATAATCCTTAGGTGATATGCAATATGCTGGAATATTGTTATCCTTAGCTCTTGTGAGTGCATATGCTCCGGCATTATTGCTTATAACTGCTACAAGCTCTGTGTTAGTGATTGTTCCATCCTTAACAGCATCGATAATAGCCTGAAGATTAGTTCCGCCTCCGGAAACCATAACTGCAACTCTTAGCATAAAGTAACTCCCTTCTCGCCAGCTTCAATGCTTCCGATAACATATGGAGTCTCACCTGCAGCCTTAACTGCTGCCATAACTGTATCAACATCAGCAGGATCAACGGCAAGTACAAGACCGATACCCATGTTAAATGTATTATACATCATATGCTCTTCGATATTGCCATCTTCTGCAAGCATCTTAAAGATTGGTGGTACTTCGTAGCTGTCCTTCTTAATTACTGCCTTAACACCGTCTGGAAGCATTCTAGGTACATTTTCATAGAAACCACCACCTGTGATATGGCTGCAGCCCTTAACCTTAACGCCTGCCTTCTTGATTTCCTTCATTGTCTTAACATATATCTTAGTTGGAGCAAGTAATGCCTCTCCTAATGTCTTTCCAAGTGAATCGTAATATGTATTAAGAGATTCCTCTGTCATTGTAAATACGCTTCTTACAAGTGAGAATCCATTGCTGTGTACACCACTTGAAGCGATACCGATAAGAGTATCACCCGGCTTGATGTTCTCGCCTGTAATAAGATCCTTCTTATCAACAACACCTACAGCAAATCCTGCAAGATCATATTCATCCTGTGGCATAAGTCCCGGATGCTCTGCTGTCTCACCACCGATAAGTGCACATTCAGACTGTCTGCAGCCCTCTGCAACACCACCAACGATAGTAGCAATCTTTTCTGGATAATTCTTGCCGCATGCGATGTAATCAAGGAAGAAGAGTGGCTCTCCACCAGCACATACAACATCGTTAACACACATAGCAACTGCATCAATACCGATAGTATCATGCTTGTCCATAATGAAAGCTAACTTAACCTTAGTTCCACATCCGTCAGTTCCTGAAAGTAATACAGGCTCTTCCATCTCCTTAATCTTAGCGAGTGAGAATGCGCCCGAAAATCCGCCGATTCCGCCTAACACTTCTTCTCTCATAGTAGACTTAACAGCCTCTTTCATTAACTCAACTGACTTGTAACCTGCTTCAATATCAACTCCAGATTTCTTGTAATCCATGATTCTTTCTCCTTCAATATTATGATAAATGTAAGTTAATGTAACTATTCAGTTACTAATTAATAATTCTTATAACCGACTTCCTGAAGTCTTGCGTCCTTCTTCTGAACACTTTCCTTAAGGTTCTTAGTGTAATCCTTAAGTCTTTCAAGAAGTGCTGCATCAGATGTTGCAAGAATCTTGGCTGCAAGAATACCTGCATTAGCACCACCGTTAATAGCAACAGTTGCAACAGGAATACCTGTAGGCATCTGTACTATTGAATATAATGAATCTCTACCGCCTAGTGATGTTGTGTGCATTGGAATACCAATAACAGGCATTGGGAAAATAGCTGCGCACATACCCGGAAGATGTGCTGCCATACCTGCACCTGCAATAATAACCTTAAATCCCTTCTCCTCTGCACTCTTAGCATATTCAAAGAATACGTCAGGCTCTCTGTGTGCTGAGATAATTGTCATCTCATACGAAATTCCTAACTGTTCAAGAATGTCTGCTGCCTTTGCCATAACAGGCATATCAGAGTCACTTCCCATAACAATTCCTACTAAAGCCATATTAACCTCCTATGTCCGATAGATATAATATTAAAATTAGTGAAAACACTAATTATCATTGTACTTTGTTTTAAACTTTGCGTCAAGATAAAGCCTGTTTACAGCTTACAATTATATATTTATAATTCTGTTAAAAATGCATCATTAAGTGCAAGCGTGCCATCAAGCACGAATCTGCCGTTCTTAATCAAGTCTGTTCTTGTTCCATCCTCTGCCACAACAGTAATATTACCAATCTCATCATACGGAATGGTAATATCGGTGTGACAGTTATAATAAGCCTTGTCCGGCTCCGTCTTACGAAGAAGTGAAACCTCATTATCCCTTGAGATAATCTCCTTGCCGTCCGGATTAGTTACATACACATCTTCTGCCCTTGAATAGCATGTGTCACCGACTGCAAAATGTGGTCCCATCTTTTCAACAATAAGAATCGGAAGCTTATACACAATATCATGCTTATTGGCAAACACATATGCTGTAGTGTTAGTTCCTATAGCAAACTCTCCGAGCGGTAAAGTTTCATGGTCATATAACACATTTGCCTTGAAAAGCTCTCTATTCTTAGCTTCATCATCAAAGTTAGTGCATGTGTAGTCCTTAACAAATCCGTCCTCAAACCATACCGTAAGATTATTGAACTTAATATCATTAAGATATACACTGCTCACATTAAGCACACCTGTTGTTTTCTTAAGCACAGGCGATGTAAATACTTCTCCAAGCGGAATATTAACGTCCGCAAGACAGTTCTCAAATACAGTCTGCGTCTTATGGTCGGTTATCTTCATAATAGAAACCTTCATGTCTGTGCAGTTTCCGTTAGCTCCTTTAACCTCAACATACTGTGCTGTATCAAGTACATCAATAAGTGCCTGCTGGATAGCTTTATATTTGTTATAATCAAGGGTATTAATCTTAACAGTACCCTCGAATATTTCCTCGAAATTCTCTCCAATCTCCGGTATCGGATAAGCAATTATTGTAAAGCTTCTCTCCTCGCCTTTAATATACTCATTAACAATGCTTCCCGCGTCATTGCTGTATTTCACAGAAAGCTTCTGCTGCTTTGCATCAAGTGTTAAAGCCTCGCTCTTAATCTGTGGCTCAAATGGCACTTCACCAAACACCTCCATAACAGCAGGTCCACCATGCACCGCTGCAAGCTCTTTGTTCTTCTCATATGCAAGCTTTAATGCACCAGTCTTTCTCTCAACAAATTCGCCATCCATATAAAGTGCATTGTCAAAACGATGGTCGAAATCCATCTGCTTGTTAGGATTAGCTCCGTAATAGCCAACCTTAATGTTAAGTCTTTTATTAATCGTGTTGACCGCTGCCCTGTATATTGTAGGCTTAAGTCCAAGCTTTTCAAAATTCTTAATCTCAGCCCTCACAAGTCTTTCAAATCCCAGACAGTATCTTATATTAACTGTTTTCTTCTTAGACAAATCCTTGCCTGTAATCTCGAA
>OLNE01002440.1_pt1 | contig 11594 bp, 4 predicted proteins | sample 1672431 | NCBI WGS metagenome assembly OLNE01 (sample SAMEA3136685, study PRJEB25190) | human gut metagenome | reverse complement strand
CGTTTCCGCAGTTCAAGGCAGCCGACCAATCACCTATCTAGTTGACTGTCAGATTATCGAAAATTCGCTCATGTCGTTCCAATTGCGGCGCAGGCATACCTCCAAAGTGAGCCCCGTGTTGTCGTAGATGGCCGACCACTGGGTGTTGCTCGTCACATCCTCAGGATTGGGGTCCTGTGCCGAGGCGCGCAGCGCTTCCCAAACAACGTCTTCGCCCTGGTCGCCCTCATGGGCACCCAGCACTTCCTCAACGGCTTCCCAACGCTCTTTGCCGTGGCCATAGATGCCGTTTTTCTGGTTGGGCTGCACCAGGTCGGGGTAGAGCGCGTAGAAGTTGGTGATGGCGCGCATCGGCGTGGCCTTGAGCGGACGGCCTTCGGCCTCGGGGTCCCACTCCACAACGCGGCCGTCGCCCGAGGCGTCGGTGATGTAGAAGTGGTAGTCGCGCCCTGATGTGGCAAACATGTCGTAGTTGCTCAGGAGCTCGACGGCTTCCTCAGTTGTGGCCGCGCAATCGAGAACGAGGCGGATGGCGAGCGTTGTGGCGATGGACTGCTTGCCGGTGTCCTGGTAGGTGGGTTCGCTGTCGAGCGTGAGCACGGCGATGGAGACGCCTTTCTCGTTTATGCCGTCGAGGCAGATGAAGGGTGCCGTGAGACAGGCGAGCTTCTTAGAAACGCTTGCGTTAGGGTTGTCGGCCTTCACGTTGTTGAGGGCGGCCAGACCGATGGACGCATAGCCGTCCTTGGGCGTGCAGCGCACGAGCAAGGCCGAGGTGTCGAGCTTGAAGTCATAGTTGCGCCCCATGCGCACTTCGCCATCGGCTGCCGTGGCGGTAAAGGCGGTGCAGGCGTAGTTGGGCGCTGTCATGTGCACGGGCAACAGCGGCAGCGACTCGGCGAGCACGGCATCGAGAAACGCCTGGTTGTCGCGGATGTCGCGGGCAAGCAACGCGTCGAGGTCATAGTCGTAGACCACGTCCATGGTATAGAGGTTGTAACCGTCATCATAGGAGGTGACCTGGTCGATGCTTGAGATGGTCTGAATCCTGCTGGCGTACAGCACACCGAAGGCGACGAGCACCGCTGCGATTGCGGCGACGAGTCCGAGGGCGACGCGCTTGATGATGCGTTTCATGGGGCCTCCCCAATGTCAGCTTCATGTCATCAGGTCCATGGTGAGGTTGCGAGGGGCGTTTGGGTAGTGCCATTTGGCGCAAAATTTGGCCAATTTCTATTCCGCATGTCGTTGACGCTGCTACCATTGAGGCAAAGAAACGGGGGGCGGTATGGCAGCAGATGAGTACGCCGCATATGGCGATGACCGCGCGAGTGGAGAGCCGCTGCGTGTGCAGGCTTGCACCGTAAGATCCCCCATGCCGCTCATGTGTACGCCCTTTGAGCCGGGGTGCCTTTCGCGGGCGATCGAGTCCATCGACGATGAGGATGCCCGGCGCATCGCACGAGCAGAAGCCCTGTATTTCACGGCCGACCCCGATGGGGCGTGCTGCGAGTCTGAGCCGTATTTGACAAGCTCGAACCTCGCACTGAGGACGTCTGCTTGTTTCATCTGCGCTTATGCCAATCTGTCACGCGGGCAGATTGCCTTTGCCAAGGCCTGCCTTGACGATCTCGCATCCATGAGGCAGGACTGCCTTGCCAGCGAGGATTCCACTATCCGTGCTACTTACGTTGTGTTTGCTACAGCGGCAAACGTTCTTTTGCACCTGGATTCGACTTTTGGCGAGGATGAACTTCGCGCAATCGCTCCCTATTTGCCCGAGGGCCTGCGATTGTTTGCGGCCCATGTGGACGCGCATCGCGCCTATCTTGCAGGGGAGTACGGCAGGTGCGTCGGCATTGCGGAGACGGCGCTTGCCATGAAGCGGGGCACGTATCCCATCTCTGAGCTGTTCTTGCACCTTGTGGCTGCCATGGGGTGGATGGGACAAAAGTCGCCCGATCGCGCTCGCGTCCATTTCATGCAAGGTTGGGACATCGCGCGGCCCGACGGTCTTATCGAACTCATCGGCGAGCATCACGGCCTGCTCCAGGGCGTTCTCGAGACCTGCCTCAAGGACGACTATCCCGATGACTTTGCCCGCATTATCCAGGTGACATATCGATTCAGCGCTGGGTGGCGACGCATCCACAACCCAACGACTGGCGAGGAAGTTGCCGACAATCTCACCACTACCGAGTTCACCTTTGCGATGCTTGCGTGCCGCGGCTGGAGCAACGACCAGATTGCGGCCCACATGGGGGTGTCGCGCGGCACCGTGAAGAACCGCCTGTCAAGCGTGTATGCCAAGCTGGGAATCCAGAGCCGATCCGAGCTTGAGAAGTACATGCTGCGCTAGGGGCGTGGCCCGTCTGGCTGCCAAAGGCGCGGGCGGGCGCCTTAGCGGCGCGAGCGCGCAACGCCAAAACGCGCAGTGTCAAGTCGGGTAGTCATTTTTTCGACAAAACAGGTCATCTTTGCAGTGCGGGTTTATTTCATGCACACCATCAGAATAGAGTAAAAGCCAAACAAGGGCGTACCGAGCATGTTGCGAATGTGCGCCGCGGGGAATGCGTGCTCCCAATGCGGCTTGCAGACCGACCGACTCGGCGCCGTCGAGCCTAGGAAGGTGGGGCCGCATGAAACCGCTACGCAGATTATTCGACCCGTCCCAAAACGTAAGCAAGATACTCGCTGCTCTCATGTCGCTGGTCATGGTGTGGACCCAGATGTCTATGGTGCCCACGGCCCTGGCGCAAGGCGACTGGGGCGAGCCTGCTGCGGGCAGCGCCACAGTGAGTCCCCCGGAGGGCGGAGAGCAGGATGTCATCGGCGCGCCTGCAGCCGAACCTGTACCCCAGGTAGAGGTTGCAGGTGCGCCTGAGGTTGTTGCTGAGCCCACGGTAGAGGCCGCGCCCGCCGAGCAGCCTGCAGCCGAGCCTGCCCTGGTTGTCGAGCCTGCGGCTGAGCCCGCTCCTGCCGAGCAGCCTGCAGCCGAGCCCGCTCCTGCCGAGCAGCCTGCAGCCGAGCCTGCGGCCGAGCAGCCTGCAGCCGAGCCTGCTCCTGTCGAGCAACCCGCCATCGAGCCCGCGCCTGCTGAGCAGCCCGCGCCGGCCGAGCAGCCCGCACCCGCTGAGCAACCCGCAGTCGAGCCCGCTCCTGCCGAGCAGCCCGCAGCTCCCGCCGAGCCTGCCGCACCTGCACCGGCCGAGCAGCCCGCAGTCGAGGCTGCTCCCACCGCAGAGCCCGCCCCGGCCGAAGAGCCTGCTGCCGAACCCGAGCAGCCCGCGTATCCCGCTTTTCTCGGTTACGCCCATGCGGGCAGCATCACCGTGAAGGTGACGGCTCCCGAGGGCGCTCTGCCCGAGGGTACGCGCGTGCTGGCCGAGGCCGTGCACCGCGCTGATGTCGCCGCCGCTGTGGCCGGTGCCGTCGAGGAGCAAGGTCGCACGCTCGAAGGCGCCGTGGCTCTTGACGTCACGCTCGTCGACAAGGACGGCAACGCCATTCAGCCCAACGGCTCCGTGAGCGTGAGCTTCTTCAATGCCGGCATGGGCGAGGGCGAAGCCGTGGGCGTGTACCGCGTAGCCGACGACGCCTCCAGCGTTGAGGCAATCCCCGCAAGCCAGGCCAGCGCCAACGTTCAGAGTTTCGACGTCGACCACTTCTCAATCTACGTCGTTACCGATGAGAACCCCGTCTACCTGGCCACCTATAGGTTCCACGCTGCCGGCGGCACCGTCATCAGCGAGCAGGTCGTCAAGAACGGCGAGATGCTTGTCGAGCCCGGGGCTCCCGAGATTGTGGGTCAGACGTTCACCGGTTGGTACCTGGGCGAGAACCTCATGGACTTCTCGCAAGCCGTGAGTGTGAGCGCGTCCGCCTCGTACGACGTGCACGCGCAGTATGCCTCCGTCCTGCATATCAACTTCTACGATCCCGACGGCATGCAGCTCATGCGCACGATGGTCGTTGAGGACCATGAGGCGCACGACATTTCTGGTATCAAGTACGATGTTGACGCCGAGCACAGCGTTGTGGGCTGGACCGACGTGGGCGGCAACCGGCTGACTTCGGTGGCAGTGCCTGAGGGTGCGGACCATGTCGACGTGTTTGCCATTGTCGTCTCTGGCGTGTGGGTCGCCTTTGACGCCGCCGGCGGCACTACCGTTGACCATGTGTTCGTGAACGCCGACGAGGGTATCGCCCTTCCCGCGAGCACGCGCACCGGGTATACGCTCGAGGGCTGGTACCTGGGCGACACGAAGGTTAGCGAAGGCGACAAGTTCGACGCCCCCGCGACTCTCACTGCTCACTGGACGCCCGTCGAGGTTGCCTACACCGTCAACTATTGGCAGCAGCGCGTGACCGACGAGAAGGACGCCGCCGACGCCGCCAAGACATATGAGTTCGTTGAGTCTGCCGAGAAGACGGCGCCTGCCGGTTCCGTCGTGGCCGGTGCCAACGACAAGAATTACCCCGGCTTTACCTTCAACGCCAACAACACCCAGTCCAGTGTCACCATTGCCGGTGACGGTTCCACCATCGTGAACGTTTACTACGATCGCGTGTTGTGCACGGTGAAGTATTTCAAGGTGGACGAGCGGCAGGGCCCCCAGTTCATCAAGAGCTTCTCTGGTCTGTACGGAGCTTCTCTCAAGAGCGGCGAATGGGCGAATGACTACTATTGGTATGCGTCCTATTCCGGGTCTTGGTGGGGTGGTTATACAACCGCGGGATCGGGTTGCATCCTTCTGACCAGCTATGACTTCGCCACAGCGGGATACGCGGACAACGCGGACAACGTGAAGGACTCCCAGGGCGTCGTCACGACGTGCAACTTCTATGGTAAGAGCAAGCAGAGCGGCGGCAAAATCTACTACTACAACGAGCAGGCCGACGGCACGTTTGCGCTTGTCAACACGGTGACAACGAGCGGTGGCACGCTGACGGTGCACCAGAAGTACACCGGTTACGACCTGTACAAGTACGCTACTGGTAGGATTAAGGGCGACCCGACCACGGCTGCGTTCTGGACGAACAAGGGCGATGCGTCCGAGGGCCAGAAGATCGACGCAACGACCATCTATATCGCTAACACGCTCAAGTCCTACAACCTTACCTACCATAACGTGACCGGCGACAACAACAAGGTTGTCAGCATTGACTACACTGCGTCCCTTGCGCCGTATGCCAAGTACGTCCCCGATGACCCGTACTCCGACGGCATCGAGCGCACGTTTGCGGGTTGGTATGCCGACCAGGCCTGCACGGTCCCGTTCGACTTCGCCAACGCCACCATGCCGCATGCCAACGTCGTGGTGTATGCCAAGTGGGCCGTTGAGCAGGTCACGCTGAGCTGGGACCTGTGCAATCCTGAGAACCCGCAGCCCGGGGACAAGGGCTCGGTCACATTCGATCCCGGCACACGTCCGGCTTCTGACTTCCTACCCGCAGGTGCGGTATGGGGTACCGATTACACGTTCGACGGCTGGTATACCGACGACGGCAAGCTGTTCAACCCCGAGACCCATATTTCCCGCGACACCAACGTCACGGGCAAGTGGCTCTACAACGGCAAGCTCTATGTGCGCTACAACAACGCCGGTACCGTGCTGCCACTCGACGACACGCCCTATGCAGACGGCGCCAAGGTCCAGGTCGCCAGTGCCACCGACCTTGTGGCTCCCGAGGGCAAGCCCTACTTCCTCGGCTGGGTCATGGAGAACGGCACGCTCGTCCAGCCCGGCGGATCGTTTGACATGACGCGCCAGCTTGCAGGCGATGACAGTGTCGTTATCCTGACCGCCGCATGGGGTGTCGCTGAGGCCGCCACGACCATCACCTTCGTGGCGGGCGACGGCAGCGGCGAGCCGCGCGTCAACACGCTTGTCAACAACGAGGGTGTGGTGCTGCCCAGTGCCGCCGACCTGGGCTTTACGGCTCCTATGTCTCATGGCTCTGCGACTCATACGTTCGCCGGTTGGCTCACCTCTGACGGTCGAATCCTTAAAGCTGGCCAGCAGGTTGTCGTCGACAATCTCAACGAGGGCACCGAGAACATTCTTACCGCCCAGTGGACACCTCGTACCGACCTTTCCTATACCGTTCGCTACGTGTGGGTCAGCGCTTTTTATGGGGGTGGCCTTGTCGAGCTTGCTCCGTCCAAGGTTGTCAACAACGTGACGTGGGGCAAGGAATATTCCGAGACCGCAATTCCGGTTGAGGGCTACACTCCGGTGAATGGGGAGAACGCTTCTAAGTTCACAATCGAGATGCAGTCTACAGAAGTTTGGATTCCCTACTACAAGAACGTCGAGCTCACTGCCAACTCCGCCAATGTCACCTATGACGGCACCGAGCAGAGCGTTTCTGGCTTTACCTGCGACACCAAGGGCGCTCGGTTTGATTCTGGGCGCATCACCGCGGGCGCCCAAGGCACCGAGGCCGGCACGTACGACGCGGTGTTCGCTGAGGATCCCGTTGGTCTCACCGATATGACCGAGTGGTACATCGTCACTGCTGCGAATCCCGGCAAGCTGAACATCGCCCGCCGCGCCGTCGCCTTCAAGGGCGAGACCGCCACGCTGCCCTACACGGGCTCCGAGCAGGAGATCTGCGGCGTCGAGGCCCTGGGCCTGGCCGACGGCCAGACCTTCGAGCTGGCCTACTCCGCCAAGGGCACGCTGCCCAACACCGACCCCGGCTACCCCGGCTCCTTCGCGGGCGAGGCGACAATCCTGGCGGCCGACGGCAGCGACGCCACGGCCAACTACGCCGTCGAGTACGCCCCCGGCACGCTCTACATCACGACCGCCGACATCGCCGACAACGTGACGATCGAGCCCGCCGACGTCGTGGAGACCTACGACGGGGAGGCCCATGCGGCCGGCACCGCCTCCGCGGCCGACGCGAACGGCAACGACGTCCTGGTCGAGTACCGGGCGGCCGACGGCACGTGGACGGCCGACCCCGCCGACGTCACCGCGACCGACGTGGCCGACTCCCTGACGGTCAGGGTCCGCGCCAGCGTCCCGGGCGTCTACGAGGGCTACGTCTACGCCGAGCAGCTCCTGAGCGTCACCCCCAGGCCCGTCGAGGTCACCGCGGTCAGCTCCACCAAGGCCTACGACGGCACCCCGCTCACATGCTCCGACTACGCGCTGGGCGCCGAGGACTTCGTCGGCTACGAGGGCTTCGAGAACGTCTTCATCGAGGGCTCGCAGACCCTGGTGGGCGCCTCCGGCAACGCCATCGTCGGCTACGAGTTCAACGCGCTGACTGACCCGGGCAACTACGCCGTCAGCACCGTCGACGGCACCCTCGAGGTGACCCACCGCGCCGTCGCCTTCAAGGGCGAGACCGCCACGCTGCCCTACACGGGCTCCGAGCAGGAGATCTGCGGCGTCGAGGCCCTGGGCCTGGCCGACGGCCAGACCTTCGAGCTGGCCTACTCCGCCAAGGGCACGCTGCCCAACACCGACCCCGGCTACCCCGGCTCCTTCGCGGGCGAGGCGACAATCCTGGCGGCCGACGGCAGCGACGCCACGGCCAACTACGCCGTCGAGTACGCCCCCGGCACGCTCTACATCACGACCGCCGACATCGCCGACAACGTGACGATCGAGCCCGCCGACGTCGTGGAGACCTACGACGGGGAGGCCCATGCGGCCGGCACCGCCTCCGCGGCCGACGCGAACGGCAACGACGTCCTGGTCGAGTACCGGGCGGCCGACGGCACGTGGACGGCCGACCCCGCCGACGTCACCGCGACCGACGTGGCCGACTCCCTGACGGTCAGGGTCCGCGCCAGCGTCCCGGGCGTCTACGAGGGCTACGTCTACGCCGAGCAGCTCCTGAGCGTCACCCCGCGCGTGGTTGAGCTGACCTCCGGCAGTGCCTCCAAGGCCTACGACGGCACCCCGCTCATGAACGACACCGTGGCCGTCACGGGCGAGGGCTGGGCTGACGGCGAGGGCGCGACCTACGGCATGTTCAGCCAGCTGACCAACGCAGGCAAGATTGACAACGAGTTCACCTACACGCTTACTGAGAACACCGATCCCGGCAACTACAGCGTCATGCAGCACCTCGGCACCCTGACTGTGACCCCGGCCAGCATGGGCGACTTCATCCAGCTGACCACGACCGACGTCGAGAAGGTCTACGACGGCACGCCGCTCACGGCCGGCGAGGCGTCGATCGGCCTGGCAGAGGGTATGAACGCCGGTCAGCTGCCCGAGGGCTTCCTCGACCAGTTTGCGCTCGAGTACAGCGCGGACGGCACGACGTGGACGGCCGACCCCGCCGACATCACCGCGACGGACGTGGCCGACACCATGAGCGCCGCGGGCGGCAACCCCGTGCAGGTGCGCGTGACTGCCGCGGGCGGCAACTTCGCGGACGAGCTCACCGGCACCGAGGACGTCGCCATTGCCCCGAGGGCCATCGAGGTCACGGCGGGCAGCGCGTCCAAGGTCTACGACGGCACGCCGCTGACGGACGGCACATGGTCCGTGACGTCCGAGAACGGGTTCGTCCAGCTTGAGGGCGGCGAGCCCGAGGGCTTCGAGAGCGTCTTCGTCGAGGGCTCGCAGACCCTGGTGGGCACCTCCGACAACAACGTTATTGGTTACGAGTTCAACGTGGCCACGGACCCGGGCAACTACGCCGTCAGCACCGTCCCCGGCACCCTGACCGTGACCGACGGCACTGAGGATGACCCCGTTGACCCTGACCTCGTCGTTGTGAAGGCGCATGAGGAAGGTACCTACGGGCTGGGCGAGACGGTGGAGTTCGCCATCACCGCCACCAACATCTACGATGACGCCCGCACCATGACGTTCGTCGAGCAGGACGGCGTCGAGATTACCGGTCAGGCCACCTTTGAGAACGTCGAGCCCGGCGCGACCGTGAGCACCACTGCACGCTACACCGTCACCGAGGGCGACATCTTGGCCGGCGGCTTTACCAACACCGTCACCGTCAGCTTCGAGGGCGGCAAGGACTTCGAGGGCAATGACGACGTTGTTGTCGACGACCCCGAGACGCACCTCACCGTGACCAAGGTCACGACGAGCCAGCCTTTCGAGGGCAACGCGTACACGCTCGACGAAACCATCACGTATGAGGTCACCGTTACCAACGACGGCAACCTGACCGTCGAGGGCGTCACAGTTACCGATGAGCTCGCAGGCGCGATCCTGGCTGAAGGCGAGAGCGCTGAGGTTGGCGCCCTGGCTCCCGGCGAGTCCGCGACGCTGCACTACAGCTACACCGTGACCGAGACCGATGTGCTGGCTGGCAAGGTCATGAACGTTGCCACCGCCACTGGTACGTCCACCAACCCCGACGACCCCGAGGTGCCCGTCGATCCTGGCACCACCGAGGATCCCGTCGAGACCCCGCGTCCGAGTCTCTTCGCGAGCAAGACGGCCTCCGATCCTGCTGACGGTAAGGCCTTCCAGCTCGGTGAGAAGATTGCCTACACCGTTGAGGTCATCAACAACGGCAACGTGACCATCACCGGCATTGTTGTCAGCGACAAACTCGAGGGTGCGACTCTGGATGAGGGCCAGACCGATGAGGCCATCACCCTGGCTCCTGGCGAGTCCGCGACACTGCGCTACAGCTACACCGTGACCGAGGCCGACCTCGTTGCCGGCAATGTTACCAACGTAGCCACCGCCACCGGCACCGATCCCGAGGGCAACCCCGTGGAGACCGAGGCCACCACGACCGTGACGACCGAGGAAGCCGCAAGCTCGCTCGACGTGGCGAAGACCATCGTGTCCACGCCTGCCGACGGCAAGGCTTACGCCGAGGGCGAGACCGTGAAGTTCGAGGTCGCGGTTACCAACACCGGCAACCAGACGCTCAAGAACGTCAAGGTCGTCGACAAGCTCGCCGGCGCCGTTCTGGCCCAGGGTGAAAGTGACCTGATCGAGAGCCTGGCACCCGGCGCGTCCGCGACGCTGCACTACAGCTACACCATCACGGCTGACGACTTGGGCAAGGAGTTCAAGAACGTGGCGACCGCGACGGCTGAGGACGGCACGACTCAGGACGGCGAGACACCGGTCATCCCGGTTGCTCCCAGGTCGCCCGAGCCCAACCCGGACCAGCCTCCGGCCCCCAAGCCCGAGCAGCCCAAGCCCGCCATCCCCAAGACCGCTGATGAGACCCCCAGCGGCATGATGGCGATGCTGGCAAACCTCGGCCTGGCCTCCCTGGCAGCAGGTCTGGCGTGCCTGATCGTCACCCCGCGCAGGCGCGACAACTAGCACGTAGGTAAGGCAAGGGGCACCTCGATTCGCCGTCGGGGTGCCCCCTTGCGCAAAGTCGAGGCCGAAAGGGGGCATCGATCATGAGGGATGTGTACTGGCAGTTTCTAAAGGGGCTTTCGCGCGACGAGGCGATTGAGGTGCGCGACGCGCTTGACTCGATGCTCTCCGGCTCGGACCCCTTTGAGGGCGACGGCTCGCGCAGTCCCACGTGCCCGCACTGCGGCTGCACGTTTGTCGTGCGCAAGGGCCGCGACCGCGCGGGTGCCCAGCGGTGGCTCTGCACCCAGTGCCACCGCACCTTCGGCCTCAAGGCTTGCTGCAAGGCGGGAAGCGCCGCCGCCGAGCCATGGGGTGCCCCGTGACTGTCCGACCATCCCCGCCTTTCGGCATGAAAAGCGCCCCCGAGTCCACAACTGGGCTCGGGGGCGCTTCTGTGTGCGTACTTATGTAGCTCGGCCTTAGTCGGCTGCGAGAATCTGGTTGTAGGCGTCAGTGTAGAGCTTCTCAACGTCGGCGTCGAGGCTGTTGAAGACCTCGCAGCGGTTGATGAGCTCCTGGTCGGGGAACACGCCGGGATCCTCGGCGATCTCGGGCTCGATCTCCTTGAGCGCCTCGGTGTTGGGTGTGGCGTACCAGATGTACTCGAAGTTCTTGAGGGCGATATCGGGGCGGCACATGAAGTCAATCCACTTCTCGGCGTTGGCCTTGTTCTCGGCGTTGGCCGGGATGACCCAGGAGTCGACCCACACGTTGGAGCCCTCGTCGGGCACCACGTAGGCAAGGTCGGGGTTCTCCTCCTTGCAGTAGAGGTACTCGCCGGAGTAGATGCAGCCCAGGATGGCCTCGCCGCCGATCATCTTGTCGCGCACCTGGTCGATGACGTAGGCCTGCACGAGAGGCTTCTGCTCGATGAGCAGATCGCGGGCCTCGGCGATCTGGTCGGCATCGGTGGTGTTGAGCGAGTAGCCGAGCTTCTTGAGGCCCACGGCGAGAAGGTCGCGCACCGACTTCTGCATGAGGATCTCGCCCTTGTACTGCTCGTCCCACAGCACATCCCAGCTGGTGGGAGGCTCGACCACGCGCTTCGTATCGTACAGGATGCCCATGGTGCCCCAGGTGTAGGGCACACTGAACTTGTTCTCAGGGTCGAACTGCTTGGACGTTTCGATCTGAGCGGCGGCGATGTTCTTGTAGTTGGGGATGTTGTCGAAGTTGATCTCAGCAAGGAGGCCGTTCTTGCGCATCTTGTCGATCATGTAGTCGCTGGGGCACACCACGTCGTAGACGGTCTGGCCCTGCTCGATGATG
>OLNE01002438.1_pt1 | contig 11601 bp, 15 predicted proteins | sample 1672431 | NCBI WGS metagenome assembly OLNE01 (sample SAMEA3136685, study PRJEB25190) | human gut metagenome | reverse complement strand
CGTTAAGGTGTCCCAGCAATTCACTTTCTTGTTCGACACACCTCGCGGTGTGAAGCGGCCAAACCGACCGCTCTCCACGATGCCAAAGCGGCACCGTACTCTGCCGTCGCTCCTGAGGTATTCCCTATTGGTGAACGACGACTTGTACTTTTGTGCATGGCCAAAGTTTACGTACGCGGTCAGCAGCGGATCGTTCACTCCCGCATCCGCCAATTTCCACGCGTCCTTCTTGGAGCACTTCAGTTCACCTGACTTGAGCGTCTTGTCGAACTCCAGTCCAGGGTACTTTTCCTGCAGTTCCCGCAGATGGTCCTGCATGAACGCCTTGGGCTTGACAGGCTCCTCAGTGCAGAACCATTGCGGATGGTCCTGCACCGCATCGTCCACTGCCTGCCATATGCCAGCGATGTCCTTGCCGTCCAGCTCGGCACGCATCCACGCGACCAGCAGAGTCGGCCAAACCTCCTTCTTGCCGACACCGTTGCAGGCATCCAGGAAATCGTGCTCGTCCACCAGTTGGTCATATGCAGCCTGTTCCTTCTTGGACAGGTTCTTGTCCTGCAGCAGCAATGCTGCGAACACCCGCGCCAGAGTGCCTTTATCGGTACCGTGCTGCATATACGCAGTGCCGTACAGCAATATGCGCTTTACTGTGCTCTTGCCTGGCAACGAGTCCGCAAACTGGTACTTCTCTTTGATATGTGCAGCGAACCAGGTGTCCCTGAACATAGGCCATCCGTCCTGCAGCTGCTTGATATCTGTAGGCATGTCCTTCTTATATGGATCAGGATACCCGTACGTAATGAGCTCTGCACGGTACTGATCCATATGCTGCTGCAACAGCTTCTCGCAATAGTCAAACATGTACGGATCATACGGAAATCCGTTCTTGCTGATATGATACAGGACGATCTGACCACGTGTATGGGTGCACTCTGTCGCCTGAGGCCCGATCGCCTCGCATGCATAATAGGTGGACGCACAGTCGATTGCCAGGTAAATGCGCTGCTCATCTGTAATGTCCTTGTTCCTGCGGAACGTGACACGAGCTGCCTGGTCGCCTTCATCTTCGTGCTTGTCCATCTCGTAATTGAGATGCCACTGGCAGGCATCCTTCAGGCTGTGCGTTCTGATATAACCTATCGTAGCGATCTCTTTCAGTGGCGCTCTGATAAGCAAGTCTACGAGACGGTCATTGCTGACTGCATCTCGAAGTTCATCGCTTTCAAGCTCGAAGTAATCAAATCCTGCATTGGCGAAGTACAGCTTGCAGTCACGCTTAAGCAGTTCCTGCATGAAGTACTGTGCATCTGTCCAGGATATCTGGTAGCAGGTCATGTCAGCAGGATTGAAAACGCCGAGTACAACCAATGGAGGCGTAAGCTCGGCGTCTGTAATCAGTTCGGTTTCTGTGTCTATACCTACAGCTTGTCCAATAGCAGGGAACGGATCGCCCCGCGCCCACACAGACACTTTGACTGTGATCTCTGTAGCATTGAACATAACTTTTGTTTCCAGCATTCGACCTCCTTAGTTGTAGAAAGTGAAGCCTTTAAGGTCTTCTACAGGCGCCCACATGATGGCAGGCAACTTACCGGTGCTGCCGAGTACGTGCTTGACCCGCACATAGGCGTCCAGACTGTACTTATTGGTGACGACAATGCCTCGCTTGTTGACGACGAAGATTGCCGTACCTATGCCGCCGTGCTTGCTGACGAGCTGAATGAAGCGCTTGTACAATGGACTGTCGACAAAGTAGTAGCAGCTGTGCAGCAGCTCCGCTTCGGTTACTTTCTCGATGTGGATCTCCTGCAGGTCCAGCCTGTCAAGCAGCTCTCTGCCTGAGCGCTCCTGACACGCGGCTACAGCAGCCTTGAAGGTTTCTCTGTTGCTGACGAACATGTTTTTGTGCGCGTATACGAAGTCGTATGTGGCGTCATCGCGTGCCATTTCACGTAACGCTTTGGTACTTGCGTGCAGCGCAGCCATGAGTTGTGCATTCGGCATCACAGCACCTCCAGCGGCTCATGACACTTCGGACAGTAAAGCTTGCCGTCAACAAAGTACGGCAAGGCGTTGTTCTGCTCGAGGCTGAACTGGTCAGGATCAAGTGTCAGAGTGCCACTGGCTGACAGATAGAACTGCTTATCGCATCCGTGACACATAAGACTTGCACTGCCCAACCCATACAGCACCTCATCGTCCTGGCTCTCGAATACTTTGGCACTGCTGTAACCAGAGCGCACATCGCATCCATTATGCGTGCTGATAACGAACAGACCTGTCGGTTCATCGTTGGTGTACGTCTGTGTGAACAGGAACGTACCATCCAAAAGTGTCTCGAAGTTGTATGTATTATCAGATCTTGTATCGAACCCAAACGAGGCGAAGAAGTCCTCGCCAAGATCTGTGCCATAACGCTCGTCTTTGAGGTCTGCATATGCATCCAGCATAACAGTGAGGTCGTGTCTGTACTGGCAGGTGTTCACAAGATGCCAGTACATGCTCTTTGTGACTTCGATACACAGTTTCCCATTATCAAGGAGCTCGTAATGTATCTTGAATTCAGGTTCCTTGTCACAGTTGGCTCTGCGTTCATAAGCGTATCCGTAGGCTCCGCCGGAGTCGAACAAATTCTTGTCGCAGACTTCGGTCATCATTTCCTTGACAGCCTGAGCTGTCGTGGGCCACTCTGGTGTGTCACTCATTTGTCTCCTCTTTCTGTGCTGCTTTAAGACTGCGTTTCAAGTCAGAAGCTACAATGCGATCAAGTGGACTGATGCGTCTGTTCCATTTCGCTATTGCCTCACCTGGACTGCGATAGGTTCTTGTGTAGCAGTCGCAACCGTGGTGCGCACATGAGACAAAGTACTGGACCTTGTCATCATGGAACATCGGTTCCACTGTCTCGATTACCGGCTTGCGTCCACAAAACGGACACGCTTTCAGTACATAGTGCTTTTCGTTCTTGATTTTTGCTGTCACGATACGCTGATCGTCGTAAGGTGTACAGAACACGCGCTTGTTATTCAGCTTTTGCATCTGATGCCTCAGCTTTCTTTGCCATGTCTGCCAGAGCCGCTAACGGATTGGATGCCGCAGCTGACTTCTTGGCTTTCGCCTCTCGTTTCGCCTGCTTGGCTGCTTCCTTTGCCGCAGCTTCAGCCGCCTTGGCCTCTCGTTCTTCGAGTTGTGCCTGCTTCTGCGCCTCTTTGTAAGCTGCCTCCTTGTCGCCTGCTTTCTCGGCGTAAGCTGCGTACTCTGAGGGCAGCTTGATCTTCTCGATCTTCTGATACCGGTACAAGTCTTCCAGTACCTTGGCGTTCTCAGGTGCGAACAAAGCTTCCTCGAACTCAGTCGCTGTAACCTTGTCAAGACCGAACGTCTTGCAGGTCACTCTGTCGCCGGAATCGTTGATCTTTACATCAATGATATCTCTGAGCTCTCCGACGATCTTCGGCTGTGCGAGACACTTTGCCGTCGCCTCTGCGAAGAGCCACTTGTGTCCCTGTGAATCAGTCTCAAGATCGCCGAACTGATCCCATACGAACTTGACTTCGATACCTCTGCTGTCCGCAAAGCCGTTCAGTGCAGTCTTGATACGAACGAGCTTACCGGCACCATTCTGCAGCGTGCTGTGAGAGAACGACAGCAATGTGCCTGCTTTGAACAACTGCGAATCGCCGCCGCCATACGACTTCTGAGGCCCGCCTGCAGGTGCCCAGCCTTCTGCAGCTTTTTCTTTTTCCTGCAAGACGCCGACGAATACGACAGGCATGTTGTTGGTAAGCGCCACCCAGCTCTCTGTCAGATGCTTCATGATGTGTGCTTTTTCATAGTAACCTTTACTGGCTACACCTTCCTTCTCGATCTTGGACACGACGTCTGACATCGCAGCCCCTGAGATGGAGTCCCAGTCGATCAGCAGCGGAGTGTCGTAGACTTCATACTGCTTGAATAATTTAAGCACGGACTTTGTGAGATGCTTCTCGGCGCCATCCAATGTCAGTCCTCTGATGAGCTTGAAAGGGCCGCCATCCTCTCGCCATTCGGGCTTGTCTGCAAACATGCTGTTGAGCAACGTCGGTGACGCCTTGCCTTCAAGTTCGTACACATATGCAATGCCATCATTCTCGCAGCTGAGATGCGCAAGGAAGAAAGCAAATGGCGACTTGCACGACTTCGGCTTACCTGCAAGCAGATAGAAACCGCCGTACCTGAGCCCAGTGCTGCCGAAAAGATACTGCAGACAGTAATGCTTAAGCGGAATTCCGTACTGGGCTTCTTTGAATTCTGTAATGGACATACTGACGCCGCCATCTGCCTTACTGAGTGCATCCAGCAGGTTTCCGAGTCCTTTCTTCATGTATTATCCTTTCTGTTACTTTAATCTTTGAGTGTTTTCATATTCTGCACAAACCTTTCATGCCTGGCCCTGATGACAGACGAACACCAGTAACTGCGGCTGAGAAAGCTTCAGGTATACTGGACTGAAGAGCACTGCGAATATGTGAACCTTTGTTTTCTACAGACACATCCTTACCCAGCCACTCAGCAATGATATGCCCTAAGTCTCTCGCGAATATCTCTGCTGCCAAACTATGCTCGACTGTCAGTTCCAAATAATAGCTATCTTTGTCGTAGATGTCATCTGTACTGCACTCGAAAGACACTATGTAGTTAGCACCTTCCATGTGGATATGAATGCCTCTGCATTTACCGAGGAACATTTCATTACCTGTAGAAGGCCTCTTGACTTTCGCTTTTGTCCAGTCCTCGACAGTAATTTTAATATTATTGCCATTTATCCTGACAGGTCGCAAGTTATGTCTCGCTGTCTCACACCTCCATTCATCCTTATAAGTATTAAGTGTAGGTTCAGCAGAATAATAACAGACCGTTCCATCACTATCTACAGCGACCCACTCTGCCCAGTCAGGGCACTGATCGAGCTTAAAGAAATCAAGGAGCTTCTTGTTATCGAACGTGACCAAATCTTCTGCAGTCATTCCAGGTCCTCCTTAAACAAAGCTACAGCAGGTCGCATATATTCCAGCACCTGCTGTGTTACATAAGATTCTGTTAACCGGTAATCAAGCGCCTTCCATACAACAATACCGTGCAGGATTTGCCACAACAAGCGCTTGATATCGGGTGATGCACAATAAGCCACCTGTACATTCTGCACAGAGAGCTCTTTCATGTTCACTGCATGCGCATATACATCTTGCGTATGCTCATGGTCATTTATCATTGCCGTAAGCAATGCTTCGGCTTCAGGCGACAATGGCGACGGAATACCGATGGACACTGGCTGCTGCCAGGATTTGAGCACAGCTTCAGCAACGTAAGGTCTCAAGCTGTCTGCATCTCTGGTTCTAAGCAACTGGACCAGCCAATCGAGCTTCAGAGACTCAAGATAACCGCACTCATGCAGCAACCAATGGACGAAACTGCATACATCTGAATGGTGTGACAACTCCTCAACCAGATCGCCGCTAAGTTGTTCCCCGTACTTTGAGATAAAATATTTTGTAGTCATTTCTCACTTCTCCTTCACGATCTTGACTTTGCAACCCAACTGCTTCTCAATGTCCGCCATGGTAACCTCGAGTACCTTCCTGGGTCGCTCGATAAGACTGTGCTGCCAGTCGGTAGCGTCGAAAAGCCAACCAAAGCAAATACGACTTGAGCTACTGCATGGTTGGAGTACCCAACACCTTGCTCGAATACACGGCTGAGAATCAAACCAATGCGCTCTTCCATCCTCATTCACAGCAGCCCATTGAGCCCAGTCAGGGCACTCGTCCAGCTCGAACACCTTATCGTTCAATATGTAGCGTTTTGTTGTGTGTGTTACCTGTACATTTTTTGTGTCAAGGTCTGTCATTTTCATCTTGTTCTCCTTTCTTTAAACAAGTTCATCTTCCTTGATGCCTGATATCTCCTCGAATACCTTGGCATCGAAGTTGGGCAGCGTTTTCAGCCTCCCAAGCTGTTCGGGCCAATCCGGGAGTCGCTTCGCCTTCTCGAAGGACTTCCTGAAAGCTTCCTTGTAGTCGTACTGTTTTTGGTATCCTCCTGTTGTAACGTACTCGGGATGCTGCTTCTTTTCCTCATCTGTCATACATCTGGCTGATACCCATTCTGTCGTATCGAAGATGCAGAAACCTGGGACTAAAATATCGCATGTCCTGATTCCGACAACAGGCTTGTTGAACATATGTACAGGGGCATCTGCCGTATTGAAGCAGCCGACATTAAATGACCCTTTGTTCCAGTTACCGACATTATAGTTGCCTGTATTGTAGTCACCTACATTGAGGCATCCTATGTTATTGTTTCCGGAGTTCCTATGACCGCAATTATATTGGCCACAGTTATTGTTGCCTGTATTGCCTGTGCCTACATTCCCTGAGCCAGTGTTACGGTCACCTGAATTGTACTTACCTATGTTTTTATTACCTGCATTCAAGTTACCGAAATTTGAGTTTCCACTGTTGTAATTTCCAGAGTTACCCAGTCCTTGATTACCGATGCCGATATTGTTGCATAAACGGCGTACTTTATTCCAGGTCACCTCCTTTACAATGTGGATTCTGGATGCACATAACTTGGTGTCTTCAGCATTTCTCTGGATATCGCCCCAAGCCAGAATCTCGCAAATTCGAGTTTTTGCTCGGTTTGGCTCATAATAACTAAAGCAGTCAACCAGCCTTTCACAAGCATGGAAGCCTGCCTCGCACAGTTTCAAGGCCTCATTATGCCTGTAGGTCTTGCCGACTTCATATTGGAAGCCTATGCAGGTCAGGTCACTGTTGAAGGCTTTGTAAGCCCTGATTGCGTTCTTCTTCAGTACTCTTTCTGTTTTCATTTCATTTGTCCTTAACTCTGCATGCCAAAATGCACTGAGCCCTTGTTTTGGTACAGGACGCGCATGGCATTGCAGGTGTTTTGCATTTTCTTGGATTTACGCGCATCTCTGCCAGCTTTCTGTTGTGGTCTTTCATAGCTTGCGTCGCGCTGAAATCCGCTAGATAGGCTCCTGCTGTATCTTCACTTACTGTACACTTGAAGACACAACCGGCGATCTCTTCGGCTGCTGCATTATACTTACGAAAAGAGACGCCAAACTGCTTCCCCAGCAGGTACTCAAGCATGTTACAGCTAAGAGACACCTTGAAGATTAGTCCAGCAGGTTCGCCAAGAAGGCACAGCAGATGCACTATCAATCTTCGTTTTCCTTTGGCGTTTGTATCGTGTTCTGTACCTAAGCAATTCATTACAGCAGCTGTCCTGTTGCCATCCCAATAGAAGGGTGCGATACCCTCGTGGATGTAGTGCATGTTTGCTGCCGCTCTGCACAAACAGGACACTATATGCCTATGTGTTACACGCACGCCTTCCAGACCCTTGAAACACTGCCACAACGCCCATCTCTGCGGTTCTGTAGCTTTCGGCAGCACGACCTTGACTACACAGGAAAAAAGTTCTGCGAGACGCTGATCCCGCAGAACTTCATTTTCGAACTGCTTTGATATTGGTGCTGTGGCTTTAAGGAGCTTAATGAGCTTCCCGTAGCCTATTGGTTTCATATTATGTCGTGCCTGACATCACAGTCGAGACCTGTGATAAAAGCGTACACTGCATCCTCTGCTGTGTCCATATCACATGTCGACCACCCGCACTCGAAACAGGTGCACCTGAAGTTACCATACTCGCCGTCTGCATCTCTTTCCGGTCCAAGGTCGAGCAACTTGACACTGTCGGCAGAACCGCAATGAGGACACATAAGGGCCGACACATCAACTTCCACATTAACTGTCTGCATGACTGAGCCCCATATTTTGCAAGCTTGTGACTTCTTCCTTGAGCTGCGGCAACACACTCTCGACCTGCTGGAGAAGCTCCAATGCTGCTGTTGCATCTTCGTGCAGTGTATCGAGGTGCGCCTCGGCGTCCGGAACATTATCCGCAAGATAGCAGTCACCAAAAGCCTTCAGCATCGGCGACAGCTTGTTATCTTTGACAATGCCTCTGCATGCTGTCATCAGCTTCTGCAGCTGTTTCTTGGCTTCCATGAACTCAGGCGCTTCAGATTCGAAGTTGACCGCTGTCTCGATCTTGGCCGGACTGGAAACATCGAGTTCGGCAGGACCGTGCTTCAGCATGGACAATGCCGACTTGAGTGCCTCTTTCGCCTGCTCTTTGGCGACACTGTTGTTCCAGTCGGTGATAGACTGGACAAAGTACTGAATGAGGTTCTGTCTTGTATCGGGATCGTTTACTGCGGCAACCTGACGAATGCAGTCCCAGCCAGCGCCGTACATACCAAGGATGTAAGCGTCTCTGATGCTGAGATTGTCGCCGACTGCTCTGTACTGATAAAGGTACGGCAGCGAAATGTTGGCTGCGGCTGCGATCTTATTGGCGACGCCTTCTCCATACTTGGAAGCCTTGAGGCACTTGCTGATCATAAAGCCAAAGTGCCAGCGTTTAGCTGCGATGGCCCCTGCATTGGTGATTGCGGCCATCTTGAAGTCATTGTCGGCCTGTTCAAGCTCTTTACTGACTTCAGCTGCATAAGTCTCGATCTGCTCGACTGTTTTGAACACAGTCTCGACCTGTGTGTCTGGGTCGTACTCGAAGCCGTCAAATACGCCGCGCATTTCCTGTACTACACGCTCGTCCGTGAGCTCACCGTACTTAGGCAGTTCCAGTGTGGCTCTCTTAAGTTCGTTGTTGCGTCCGATTTTGATTAAGTTAGACATTGTTCTCCTTTCTTTGCAGTCTGGGTCTGAGAAGCATCAATATGTGCGAGTTTGGCGACAGCCAAGGCATCGAATCGTGTTGAAACTTTTCATCGTCAGCACTGCCTTCTTTGTTAAAATATCTGTTGGCAAGTATGCCTATTGCGCCTGATCTCGAGACGCCTGCATCGCAATGCACTATAAGTGAGCTGCATGTATCAGGGATGCTCTTTATGAAGGATGCTGTCTTATCTGCCATGTTCTCATCGAACAACGTAACATGCTTCCAGCCATCCTCTGTAAATGTACGCATATCGACAAGTGTCAGATCATCGCACATCAATTTAAGTACGTGTGGATGGTCCGGCAAGGGCGACGTATCTCTGGTGCTGTAAACGGAAATAAAGTGGTTTCCGTCAAGAAAGTCATCAGTATCCCCGGTTTCTACATGCTTGTTATACAGCTGTACCATAAGGTACCTTGGAATTACACGCACTAACATCGACTGATCACCTCCACTCTTGTAGGCCACTTGATACCATATGATGGTACTCTTGGAGTAAGACCAAGAGCGGTCTTGACGTCATCCGGTACATATTTCAGCTGTTTGTCAGGCTGATATGCCTTGACTGTGGCATAGAAAGACACTGTTGTGTTCTTTTTAGCTCGAACAGCAATAAATTGTTTCCCGACATTGACTGTAAAATGATCGACACTTACTTGAATATTACCATGCTTGACTCTGCACTGCTTCAGCGTAGCTCGCAACCCCCACCTTTTACCCGACATCCACGCTGCAATATGCTGCACTTTTCCAGTTACCAACACACGTTTGTTTGCAAAAGGAGCTAACTGCTCCCTTTCTGTATGTGGATAGAAAGTATTTGCGGACATATCACCTATCCTTTACAATCTTGAGTTTGCAACCGAATACCTTCTCTATGTCCGCCATTGTGACTTCCATGACTGTCTTTGGCTTGTCTGCCAGCTCCTTAGCGCTGATTCCAAGCTCCTCAGGTGTGATACCTGATATCTCCTCGAATATCTTGGCATCGAAGTTGGGCAGATCCAGCAGCTTCTGACGCTGCCTGGGCCAGTCAGGTTTGCGTCTGGCCTTCTCGAAGGACTTCCTGAAGGCTGTCTTATAGTCGTACTCCTTTAGGTAGCCGCCTGTTGTGGCGTACTTAGGATGCTGCGCTTTCTCCTGCCGTGACATTTTGGAATCAGGTATCCATTCTGTCAAAATGAAGCGCATGAACTTCGGAAACTCAATCTGAGCCAAGACTGATTTTTCAACTGGTTTGTTAAAGATAAAGCAATATTTCTGTGCCGAAGTATTTAAGTATCCGCTGTTCCGGTCGCCGATGTTCCAGTTGCCGCTATTCCAGTTGCCTCTATTCCAGTCGCCGGTGTTACGACTGCCGCTGTTATGGTTGCCGGTGTTATGGTTGCCGGTGTTACCGCAGCCGCTGTTAGTGTTGCCGCTGTTATGGTTGCCGCTATTCCAGTTGCCGATGTTCCAATTGCCGCTATTCCAGCTGCCGCTATTCCAGTCGCCGCTGTTACCGCAGCCGCTGTTATGGTTGCCGCTATTGAAGCTGTCGCTATTCCAGTTGCCGCTATTCCAGTTGCCGCTATTCCAGCTGCCGCTGTTACAGTCGCCGCTGTTACCGTAGCCGGTGTTCTGGTTGCCGCTGTTGCACAGAAACAACACCTTGCTGTCATGAACTTACGGACGTTGCGTCCGTTTGTACTTTCTGCTTCAACGCAAGTCGGTACCGACTTGCTCCACAGACGCTTCGGGCTTGACCAGCCCTGATTTCATCAAGTTGATTGCGGCATTGAGGTCGCGGTCGATGACCGCTCCGCAGTGGTCGCAATGATATGTACGTTCACCTACGGTGAGGTCGCTCCTTATGTGCCCGCAGTTGCTGCAGGTCTTGGAAGACGGGAAGAAGCGATTCACCTTGATCAGGTGCTGGACTTTATATGAGAGCTGCCGGTGAATGGTGCTCATGAGGGAGCTGTTGTAGGCTCTGCGCACTGAACGTGCGGGGGCCTTGGCTTTGAGCTCGTTTATGTCAACAAGTTTTATGCCTGCCGCACGCAGTCTGTCATGCAGTTCCGTGTTTTTCGGGTTCACGGCAACGCCCTTTTGAGTGACAAGCACGTCTATCGTGCTGCCCGGAGTGGATATGCAGTTCACCCTGTCCGTCACGATGGGAAGCCTTGCACGGGAAAGCGGCGCGATTATCATTGCAAGTTTTGCACCCGCCGCCGTATCGCTGTGTCCGCCCGAGCCGCCCATTATCCTGCCGTCGGAATCCGTATGCACGTTGATATTAAAATCCGTGTCTATCTGCGTTGCGCCGAGAATAACAACATCCAGGCTGTCCGTCACCGCGCTGCTTGCACCGGGAGAAGCATAGTGCGTTGCGGAAATCTCACGATGGCGCGGGTTGCTCCTTATGGATTCAACTGCCTTCAAATCGAAGCACTGAACATCCAGCAGGGATTCGAAGCAGCCTTCGTTGAGCATATCCACCATATAGCCCGTGATGCCGCCGAGGCCGAAGCTGCCGCGTATTTTTTCGGCAAGCATAACATCCTTAAGATATTTTGCCGCCGCAAGGGATGCTCCGCCCGCGCCCGTCTGGAACGAGAAGCCTTCCTTCAGCAGACCGGAAGCTTTTATAACGTCCACAGCCGTCATTGCCATCAGCAAACCGACGGGATCGCGGGTGATTTTTGTTGTTCCGGAAACGATTCCGTTCGGGTCACCGATGGACTCCACCGCAACGACCTGATCAACATCCGTTTCGGAGATCGACCATTCGATGAGCGGATAGGG
>OLNE01002436.1_pt1 | contig 11604 bp, 10 predicted proteins | sample 1672431 | NCBI WGS metagenome assembly OLNE01 (sample SAMEA3136685, study PRJEB25190) | human gut metagenome | reverse complement strand
AGTATGGTCGAGGGCGCGGGCTTCCCCGCCGCGAGCAGCCCCGAACGCGCAGCCGCCCTGCTGGGACCCGACGGCCAGGCACCGGATGCGGTGCTCGTGTTCATCGGCATCAACGACTACGGCTGGGGCGGCGCCGAGGCGCAGGCCGCCGGCCGCAGCCACGCCATGCCGCGCTGCATCGACCCGGCAACCGTTCCCGAGCAGATAGCCAGCGCCGCGCCCGCCGACGCCGTGAAGCGTTTCAGCACGGCGTACCGAACCATGTTGCGCAACATCCGTGCGGCCGCCCCTGAAGCCGCGGTGTATTGCATCACGCTGCTGCCTGGGCGCACGCACGGCGTCGATCATCCCGAGTTCTGCTACCGTCTGCGCGGTCGCCACCTGGACGAATACAACGCCGCCATCCGCGACGCTGCTGCGTCCGAAGGCTGCCACGTGGCCGACGTGCGCTCATTCGGTCGCGACTACGACTCGCTCGAAGGCACGCACCCCACGAATCTGGGCATGCGCCAGTTCGCCAGCATGGTGGTGCGCGCGATGCAGCTGGCAGCCTCGACAGGAGCGGAAACGACGAGCTCCTGATCAGGCTGGATGTTCACGCCATTGCGCACGAGGAGCTGGGCGTAGAGGCGCTGACGGGGCTCAAGGCGCTTCATGGAGAGCGCGCACTCGGCGTCGCTCATGGGGATGTCGCTCATGGAATTCCTTTCGACTTGGCACGTGGAGTCACGCGGATGTTGTGCACCCAGCCACGCGTCTTGTGATGTACCCAACGGCCGTCATCTCGAACCGGCACGAAAAAGGCCCGACGCGCGTGCGCCGGGCCTCGTCTCTCATGGAGCGGGCAACGGGATTCGAACCCGCGAATGACGGCTTGGGAAGCCGTTGCCTTACCACTTGGCGATGCCCGCATGCCGGATGATTCTAACACAGCAAGCGTCCGCGGGGAGAGCGCCAGGCGCGAGAAGGGAATGCTTGGCCGCAAGGCGCAATGTCGTGCCATCCTTCTGAACTGGCCTTTTCCGGCTTTCAACAATCAAAGTGGAGCCGCAGGAGTGAAGCGGTTGTGGATGCGCACGGGCACGGGAACCAAAAGTACCGCTCGCGGGCCAAACGCCAACGTTTACCGCCGGCCTATTACGACCGCAGAATTCACCTCATCCCGTAGCTGCTCGGTAAGAATCCTGTCGGCAGGCATACCCATTCTTGTCAGGTCCCCTCCCTATGCTCCTTCCACCAACGCGAAAGGGAGGAGCAGATGAAAGCGACGAAGAGCAGATCACGGACGAGAATTGTCCGCACGATTAGGTCGCGTGGCGCGGACCAGATGAGGGGCGGCGCATTCCCCGGGCCCGGTCATGCGGGCCGTGCCCAGGCACTGGGCGAAGGCGAGCGCACGCGAGCAACTGCGTCGCCACGGCCAATCACGGAGGCGGCGCAATGAGAGCGGGGCAGTTCCGCCTGCCGGAGGAGAAGCCCCGTCGGAGATGGCCGATCCTGGTGGCGGGGCTTGTCGCGTGCGTGGGAGCAGCGATTGCCGTCGTTCTTGGAAGCGGGATCGACTTTGGCACCGGAGCCCTCCTCACCTCGGCTCGAGAGGGGCAGAGCCGCGAGGAGATCCAGGCCGAACTCGACCGCGAAGTCGCCGAGAACATGATGACGGTGAGTGTGCTCCCCAACCTCAAGCTCGACGAATCAAGCCATGAGCTGCAAGTTGGCCTCGAAAACGTCGGTGACAACAAGTTTGCCCAACGCTTCGTCATAACCCAGGGCGACACCTGCGTCTACGAGTCCGACCCTCTCATGCCGGGAGAGCGGATCGAGACCGTGCGAGCGCCCAAGGCGAAGGAGGGCACCGCTCGCGTCGAGGTTCAGGCCCTCGATGCGGAAACCCTCGAAGACCACGGGTCACCCACTGCGATCGAGGTGGAAGTCATCCCCGTAACGAACCTCGACGCAGACGAAGAAATTCCCGGCGCCCCGGACGCGGCGGCAACCAACTCGCCCGACGCCACGGACGCGACGGCTTCAGCGACGACCACCACAAAACCACTCGACTCGACGGCCGGGGCCTCCGTGCCTGGCGCGAATCCTGCCACCAACTAACGCCGTCAGCGGGGCATTCCCCCGACACAACGAAAGGAGATCGAATGAACGCACGAGACACACGTCCTGAGGAGAGGTTCTGCCGGCAGTGGGTGCGCCTGGCGTTGAGACGCCTCGCCGTGACCGCCGCGGCGGGCGCGACCCTTGCCACGCTCTCCCCCATACCGGCAATCGCAGCGGAGGGCAACACCGGAAACACCAAGGTGACCGTCCAGGCGGATGACAGCAATCTACGCTTCAAAGTACCTACCGTCATCCCGTTCGTAGCCGCCTCCGACGGCACGCTCACCGGCCCGACCGCAGACGCGACGCGCATCGAGAACCTCTCCGCCTATGGTCTCAAGGTCACCAACGTGAAGGTGACCTCCAACAACGGATGGAACCACACGGAGGATATCTCTGCCGCGGACGACTCCATCGATTGGTCCCTCGGGCCTACCGGAGCGCCCGTCCGTGCCGCCGCTGCCGCCACGGATGGCGGCATCGACATCACGAGTCCCCAGTGGAACATGACCTACCAGAGCGACGCGGTCGAAACCGACGACATCAAGCTCGAGACCTCCGGCACCGTCGGGCGAGTAGCCACCGACATCTCCTCGCCCGTCCACATCGGCACCGTCACCTTCACCCTCGCCCCTGGCGCCCACGCCGGCGAACAGGCAACGTCATGAGCCGTAAGCCAGCGAGGCACGCCATATCCATCGCCCAAAAGCTGCTTGGCAGCATCTTCGCCTACCTAGCACTCGCCCCAAGAGTCGCTTTCGCCTCAGAAGGCAGCACCGACGTTACCTTGAGGGGCGTCACCACTCCTCCCGAGATTTGGAGTGGTCCTGCCGGCGTCCTCGCACAGACTGGCTCCGGAGGCGGGGTGTGGGGACGCATCACCGTCGGTGCCGTCCTCGTTGCCATCTCGCTCATGCTGATGATCTACTTGGGAAGGAGGAGAAGACACCATGCGTAGGCTTAGGAAGGTCCTCGCCGCACTCGCAACGGTAACGTGCCTCGCGATAATCTCCGCACCCAGCGCCGCCTTGGCAGACGATATCGAGGTGCTCGACGACGACGTGGTAGTCACCTTTCCCCAGCAGCAGACGGGACCTCTTCCGAGACGCGCCCCCGCGAGAGCCCAGTCTTCGCCAACCGGCAAATGGGTTGAGGTCAAGCGCAGCGAGGGCAACACGGCCATCCAGACCTGTGCCTATTACATCCATCCCGACGCCAACCCCGAGGGGACCGTTCAGGTCGACATCAAAACCGAGATCTATTGCAAGAACGGTAGCGCTTGGTGGACAACGACGAAGACCATCTATGACAACGGCACACAATGCGCTTATATCGGGCCCGATTGGAATTCCAAGGCTTATAAAGGAGATTCAATCTCCCAAAAGGCCAGCTTCGCGGTGCGTGGTGGAGGAAGCCACCACATCACATCGGTCGAGAACATCTTCCGTGACTCGGCAGGAACAGTAGCGGGCTGGGACTTCTACATCGACATCCCCTATCGCATCTCCGCGGAGGCAAGCGCGGGCGGTTCAATTAGTCCGGCGGGACATAGTCTCGTATCAGCAGGGGACTCAAAGGAGTACACCATCACGCCTTCGCCTGGCTGGCGCATCAAGGACGTGTTCGTAGACGGTGAATCCGTGGGGGCTAGAGACACCTACACCTTCTCGAACGTCACGAGCGACCACACGATCTCGGCCGAGTTCCAGAAGATCTGGACCGTTACCTTCGTCGACGGAGTCACCGGAGACAAGCTCGGGGAAGAGACCATTGACGAGGGAAGCGGCGCCACATCTCCCGAGGCGCCGAGCCATGAGGGTTGGCACTTCGATGGTTGGAGCGAGGACTTCTCATCCGTCGGCAAGGACATGACCGTAACCGCAACATACAGCCCGACCATAGCCGTCAGAGTTCCCTCGCTGCTTCCTTGTAGGATTCTTTCCGATGGCACGGTGGCGGTTCCCAACGGTTACGTCATCGAGAACCTATCCGTCGTAGACGTAAAGGCCTCGCGAATCGAAACGACTGGCACGCCCGACGACGCCTCCTGGCAACTCTCCGACGCGGGCAAAGTCATCCACTCGTGGGATGGAGGGGATAAACCGGGGGCAACCCTCGAAATCGCAAGATCGGGAAGCAAGGAGCTCGCACTCAGCATCTCAAACGTCTCTGGTGCGGGCGAGTGGAGACAGCGTGCCCAGCAGGCTGCGATGGGGCCCGTTGAGTTCTGCTCAATCTCCTACACGTTCGAGCGAGCATCGTGAGCCGACGGCTCGCGGGCGGGCGGCAAGGCGGCACACCTCCTTGTCTCCGCACCGCGAGCCGCTTGGACGTTGATCTTTCTCGCCAGATAGGAGGGTGGAGCTTGACGCGTTGGCCTTTCTCGCCAGAAAGGAGAACGAATGGAAATGGGGCGAAAGAAGACCCTGCCCAGCGACGCGGGCTTTGCGCTCGACTTGCCAAGCATCGCGGGATTTGCGTGCTCTATCACGTTGCTGCTGACCGGATTGGTCTTGGTTGTCTTTGGAACGCATGAAGTCTCCGCAGACGAGATAACCGAATGGAGATACGAGCAGGCGGCGAAAGAATCTCAAAGCGAATCAAGCGATGGTAGCGAGGAAACACCGCTTCTGCCAGACGGTGCCGTGGCATGGCTACACGTCAATAGCACAAGCATCGATTATCCGGTCGCACAAGCGCGTGAAAGCGACCCCTTCTTTTATCTGTCTCATGATATCTGGGGTAACTCATTAGGTTCAGGCTGCCCCTTCCTCGATTGGCGCTGCTCGAATGCGAGGCTTCAAAAGCTCGTCTATGCCCACCGGATGGGAACAACGGAAAGACAGTTCTCCCCCATCGCCGAGACTTGGCGACAGGAAGAGTTCGACCGTATCGGCGCACTCGAATGGAAAACGACCGACGGCATATCTACCTTCAGACCCTTCTGCGCCCTCAAAGTCGATAAAACGTACCAGAAGATACAGGCATTTGATGCATGCAGCGAGACGGAACTAAGAAACTGGCTTTCGAGCATCCTCTGTGATTCGACCGCGAGAGCGGTCGACGCCCGAGAGTTGTGTCTTGGCGCCCAAAAAGCAATCACGCTGGCCACCTGTTCGTCAGAACAAAGTGGTCAGCGTGATCGGACGCTACTCGTGTTTGTCGAAACCCAATCTACGAACGGCGAATCGTCTCCATGATGAGGGCGCAGACGTTCTCGACCTGCTCAGGATTCACGTTCTCCGGGACATCATCCGCAGTGTGGGCAAAGGCGGGGAGCTCGTTGTCGCCAAGGCCCATGAGCGTGACGGCACGGAGGTGGCTGCGCATGAGCGGAGTCGCCTCGGTGTCGGCCCAGGTGCGAGATAGCTGGCCCAGGTCGAGATGGAGGTCAGAGGCGACGGAGGAAATCAGCCTCGCCAAACGACGGTCTGCACGGCGAGGAGCACCGAGGCCCTCATTCGTGAGAAGCGTGAGGTCTCCGGCGCCAACGCACTCAAGGTTGATGACGAACGCACCGCGAAGCGACTTGCGGTTCTTGGCAATAAAGTCCTTGATGCCAGCGTGGCCAAGCGCGGAAGCACCGGTCGCGACGAACCAAATGTCGTGAGCACGGAGGTCATCATCACTCATCGCGAGAATCGCATCACGAAGCTTACGATCAACATTGGTTTCGTTGATGGCTTCGATGGTCTCGGCGGAAACCTCGGGCATCGGAGCCTCGGGGTCATACGCTTCGGGCTCGTAAGAGTCATCGGCGTTCTCGGGCTCCTGCGGAGCCTCGGCGACGGGGTTCTCGCCAGGAATGACGTCAAGGCCCGCAGCATCGTCGAGCGGCGCTTCCTCGTCGGAGGGCTGCTCGGCCTCACGCGCGTCGTCGCCCGGACGAAGACTTGAAATCTTGTCCTTGAGACCACGAAGGTTGACGTTCAGAGCGGCGCCGCCCTTGTAGCCACCGCTATGGTGCTCAAGGTTGTCGTCGTTGAAGTTATCCCAGGAACCGATGCCTTCGCCAGACGCCTTGGCATCATAGTCCTCGTCAACACCGAGCCACTCTGACATGGACTCCTGCTGCTGGCGACGTTTCTTCCCGAAGAGTCCGCCCAGGCGCTTCTTTCGAGCGGGCTGTTCCTGATGGCTCTCGACCGGAGCAGACAGCACCTGAATGTCATCAGCAACGGGACGAGATGCCGCCTGATTCGCGGGGACGAATTGCGTGGCGTCGGTATCGTCATCGAGACGTACCGTCGCGGGAGCGACATAGGTGGCAGCCGGCGCGGCCTCAGCAGGGGGAGCGAAGGGGTCGTTCTCTTTCGCAAGGGGGTCAGGAAGGTCGAAAAGCGCAGCACGGCGGGCGACATTACCAGCGGCGGGATGCGCCTTGGGGACATACGTGCTGTGTCCCCACTCCGGATCATCGACCGCGGAGGGACGCGGACGCTCGGGACGAGTTGCCTCGGCGGCGTCCTCGTCGCTTTCCTCGGCCATATTGGTGATACCGGACTGATCGTTCTCGACGGTCGGCCCCTCGGAGACGCTCTCGCCATCCTCAAGCTGATTCAGAGTCGCGGGGTCAAGGGAAACCTCGGCGGCATCAATGCGAGGAGCGTCGTCGACCACGGGCATGGGCCTGGTGGCATCCGGGTCAGCCTCCTCGGCGACGACCTCCATCGGTGCCGTTGCGCCAGGATCAACCGCGGCATCGTCGTCAACCTCGCCCCGCGTGACGTTGGTGGCCTCAACCTCGCTCTGGGCGACGTCGGTAGCCTCATCCTCGGATACAAGGGGAAGATCAGACGTGGCGGAGGGGTCCGTGATGCGGTCGAGACCTTCCTCAATGTCGGGCTCGTCAACGGGAACGAGACGAACCTCGGGCTCGATATAGGTGATGTCGCAATCCTCAGGGAGGATGCCAAGCTCACGAAGGATGGTCTCGCCGTGACGGGCGCCGATGACTTCCTCGACCTCGCGGCGCATGGCTGGCTCACGACGAGCCGGGCGAACGGCAGAGTCGCGAACGGGAGCGCCCTCCTCCTCCGCCTCGTCAGACTTGGACTCGGAAGGGGCGGCAGGGCGCCCGGCAACGGGGTTCACACGATCGAGCACGCCAAGCATGGCTGCAAGCGAAGACTTGTTGTCAACGCCGCCGGCAGCATAGGGAAGGAATCGAGAGGCGATGAGAGCAATACCCCAGAGGAGCAGGGGAAGAGCGGCGATGATGCCGATAACCCAGAAGGTGCGGCGCGCAGCCTCGGGAAGGAAGCCCAGGAGCTGAACGAAGACGCACAGAGCGGTAACGCAGACGGTATACGGAGCGGCAACAGCAAGATACTTCTTGACCACGGCCAGCTCGGGGCGGGAAAGGAGGTCGAGGCGCTGCGTGTCATAGTGAGCAACGATCACGATGGGGCGGTTGCGCGAATTGCCCTCCCCCTCAGCCCTATGAAGGGCGACGACGTTCTGGCTATGAGAACGCGGACTCGCCTTCGAGATAACGTCCTTGCCGTTGTAAGTCATGACGAGCAGAGCCACGGAAGCTAGCACGAGAATGATACCGACGGCGAGCGTGGCAACCTGGCCAAGCCCCGCGAGCACGACGCCCACGAACAGAAGCACCATCACAGCGCCATACGGCAGATAGCCAAACGACGGCGCAGTGAAGTCCTGGATCTGCGGATCGATACCGTGAGAGGAGAAGACCCCCGCCAGATACTGCGCGCAATCAAGCTCTTCTTGGCTGCTAGCCGGTGCAATGCCAACCTCAGAGTCGAGGGACTCGAGATATTCCTTCGTAACGCTCATCCGTTCACCTTCCAAATAGCGGTAGCGCCGCTACCTGCAATCGTTGGTCAAGAGTATACGTCTGCCTGCACATTTCGCAGAGCGGGGGCATCATATGCGGCATCCCTGCACGGTAAGTGCTCAAGGGCCCGTGACAAGAAACTAAAAACGGCGAGTCAGAATCATCGCAAATAGCAGGCAATAACGCATCTTCGGTCGGCCTAGGAAGCAGAAGGGGCCTGGATTGTGGGGGAATCCGATGCAGACACATCGCCCGCCGCTGAATCCCCGGCGACGCCCGCGGTAGTTGCCGCGGCTGAGCCCGGCGTCGAAGACGCAGCCGCGGGATCAGCCGTGACCACGCTGACTCCAACACCCAGATACTTGCGCACGAGAGCGTCAGCCTCAGTTGCCTTCTGCTGGGCGGCAAGATAGCTCTCGCGCTCGGCACTCGTCAGTCGCGTGTATGGGTCGAGGAAAACATCGTTGGTCGTTGCGGGCAGAGCGGCAGCAAGCTCAGAAGCCGCGGCATCCGTCTCGTTGTATTTGGCGACACACTCCCCCGCCCTCTCGAAATCGCCGGACAGAATCGCCGAGTCAGCTTCGAGCATCAGCTGCGCCGCTTCCACCTTTTTGGAAAGGTAGGCCTCGTAAGCACTGTAATCAGCATCGCCAAAAGCCGACTTTGCCTGTCCGAGCAAATCGTTTGCCTCGTTAAGAAGGGAGATAACCTCATTGTCGATAGTCACCGGCACGTTTGCGTCCGCCTGCTGGCTCTCTTGCCCGGCAAGGTGCTTCGCGTACTCGTTCGCCGCGGTCGTCGCCTCCCTGGCCTTCGCATCCGCCGAGGCAGCCTTGGCAAGTGACTGCTCAAGCAGATTGCGCGCCTTGCCCACGGAGGCGTCGACGCTCACGATCACCTGCCCGGCTCCGAGCATGGACTTACGCGCCGAAATCGAATCATCAAGCGCAGAAAGGACCGCGCGCTGGTCATCGTCAAGGAACTCGTTGAGGCCACGGGCACGCGAAATGTGATCGGAAGCGCGCGTAAGCGCCTCGGTCGCGGATCTCGATCCAGTGCTGAGTTGTTCATCCGTAAAAGAGGCGGTGTCGCCAATCGGAGAGCTCACGGCATCGTTAACCTCAACGATCACGGTATCCGCCTCCTGGACAGCCTTGATCGCGAGGTTAATCTGTTCGCGAGCTTGCATCCCACCGGTAAGGCAGCGCCATGCGAAGAAGCCTCCCGTGCCAAGCGCAACCACTACGGCCAATACGATGGCCATTCTCGCAGCTAGGGGAAGCCCGGACTTTTCCCGCGCCCCGTCACGCACATGCGCGCGGCGGCGCGCGTGGCTAGCGGGTCGACTGGCTGCACGACGGTCTCTGTCATCGTTGACAACGCGACCTCGACGACCGTCGGCACGCCCGTTTGCACCTCTCGTGGCCAAATAATGTCCCCTTCCGCGAAACACCGGTCACACCGAAGCGGAATAACCCATAATAAAATGTGGGCACACCCAGGAGTGATCATTGCTGACATGGTAACAGCTGTCGGAGCACCAACTTCAAGTGAGGGGGACACCATGGCCAAAAGCTCCCCGAATAAGGGCGGTCACATCGGTCACCGCGAAGTCCTGCGCACTCGCGTGGCCCTCAAACTTGCCGAAGGCACACCGCTGACTGGTTCTGATTTGAAGGACCGCTTCTACGGTGATGTCGCCGTCACGTCGTTCCACAAGACATTTGGCCGCGACTGCCTGAAGCTAGAGGAGGAAGGCATCTTCCTCGTCGAGGAAACCCATGGCACCGCCAAGAGCTATCGACTCGACGGGCAGCGCTCTCTCGCCAAGCCCACGGCAAAAGCCGACGAGGATGCTCGCGTCCTTGGCACGCTCTTCCGCCCGCTTGCCGAGAGCCCTTCCACCGCCGGACGGAGGATACTCGGAGAAGCCATCCCACGCGTGACGCTGTCCACCTGCGCCGGCCCCGGCGATGTCGCCTCTCCCAAGACGGATTGCGATCCGTTGATTCTGGAAACCGTGGCTGACGCCTTGCGTTCCAGGATTCCCGTCGAGCTCACTTATCAGGCTGTCGCGGACAAACGCCCCAAGAAGCGCATCCTGAGTCCCATGGGCATGTTTTCGCTCAAAGGCTCCACGTACGTTGTTGGCCTAAGCGAGCGCGAGGACAGAGACCCCGCAATGCGCACGTACAACCTATCTCGCGCCACGAGCGTCAAGGTGCGCGAGGGCGACGATCACTACGAAGTCCCCGAGGACTTTGACATCAACGACTGGCGCCTCCTTCCCTTCGAAATTGGAGATGACCACGTCGAAGCCGTTCTTTACGCTGGGCGAGACGCGGTCAAGGCGTTTAAAAAATCTGGGCCCAAATCCGGAACGATCCAAAGTCGCCAGGGCGGCGCTTGCGTGTGGACCGGCATCGTAAAAGACGTCGACGCGGCGGCGAAGTGGTGTGTAGAGCAGGGAGTTTGGCCTCTTGAGCCCGCTGAACTTGTCGATTCCTGGAAGGGACTTCTCGAGGGGGCGATTTCGTGACGAACACCATTGATAAGCCTCGCGCGCAGCGAGGACGTCCCGTCGAGCGCAGGCTAAGCGAGATGCTGTCTGTTGTCTTCGCCCTTTGGCGCGCCCACGGCACCACCAACCCCGCCGATCTCGCACGACTCCTCGGCATTACCGAGGGGAGGGTTCTGGAGATCCTGAACGACCTCGCCAACGGCGTACCGGCAAAGTCGGATTCCCCCTCCGAGCCCATCGTCTCCTTCTATTCGCTCGAGGGGTCGCGTGGTGACATCTGCGCCACGGCAGCCACAACCCACCCCTGGCGGCTACGTCTCACGACCGAACAGGCAAACGTTTTTGCAGACGCATTCGACCTCCTCGGATTTGAGGAGAGTGATCCCCTTCGAACCGAATTCGAAGACACTTTCTTCCCCACCCGCTACATCCGCTCGAACGAACCGCTTGACTCGGAAGTCTCTGCCGAAGCTCACCACGCCCTCGTTGCCTGCGCGCGCTCCATCGTCCGCGGAACGCGCGAGAACGACGAGAACACAGAGGTTGAGCAGCCTCCCGTCACCTTCAAGTACCGCGGGGAGAATGACACGCTCGTTAAGACGCGCCGCCTCGTACCCCTGTCACTACGCGTGGGCGACGACGGCTGGCTCGTTGATGGCTACGACCTTGACGCACGAGCGGCTCGCACGTTTAGAGCCGAAGGCATGTCTGACGTCAAGCTTGAGGACAAGCCCGTCCGCGCGCGAGTTTCCGGGGCAGAGCGGCCGGATATGGGTGTGTTGAGACTCACCTGCACGCCCCTTGCAGCCAAGACCGTACTCTCTTGGGAGGGTGCCGTCGCGGCAGGCGAAAACCCAGACGGTCACATCCTCGTGGATGTTCCCTACTTTCGCGCCGACTGGCTCCCCCGCCACGTCCTCGCGCTCGGTTGCGAGGTCACTTTCGAGGATAGGGATCCGGGCCTTTCCGAGAGTGACAGTCCAAGCGCGCACCTTCGTGCGGAGATGCGTGACACGGCACGACGCGACCTCGACAAGGCAGCGCGTAAGCTTGCAAACTATCAGTCGCGGAAATGACCAGCACGCACGCTTTGTCGTAGGAATAATTCGACGGCGCGCATAATCGCGGCGGAGAACCACATAGCCGCGACCATCATCACTTCAACGAGCGG
>OLNE01002434.1_pt1 | contig 11610 bp, 9 predicted proteins | sample 1672431 | NCBI WGS metagenome assembly OLNE01 (sample SAMEA3136685, study PRJEB25190) | human gut metagenome | reverse complement strand
ACTTGAAAGACGTTGCCGTTATCGAGAATGCCCCCAAAATGGAGGGCCGCAACATGCATATGCTCATCGCTCCGCTTCCGGCAGCGGTGAAAAAAGCAGCCGATAAAGACGCCAAAAACAACGGCGAATCCAACGAGTAAGCAGAAAGGACTTCGATTATGCCTAAGATGAAGACCCATAAGGGCACCGCAAAGCGCTTCCGCGTCACCGGTACCGGCAAGATCGTCCGCGCTAAGGCTTTCAAGAGCCACATCAAGAGCAAGAAGAGCCCCAAGCGTATCCGCAATTTCCGCAAAGAGACTGTTGTCGCTGAGTCTGACAAGCGTGTTGTCGCTCGCAACCTCGGCCTCCGCTAATTGATTTAGGAAGTGATTATCAATGCCACGTGTTAAGCGTTCTGTTTCCGCTAAGAAGAAGCGTCGCGTTGTCCTCGCTCGTGCGAAGGGCTACTACGGAGCTAAGTCTCGCCATTATAAGAAGGCGAAGGAGCAGGTCCGTCACTCGCTGCAGTACCAGTACCGCGATCGTCGCAACAAGAAGCGCGAGATCCGCAGCCTGTGGATTACTCGCATCAACGCCGCTGCCCGTATGAACGGTATGTCTTACAGCGTGTTCATGAACGGCCTGAACAAGGCTGGCGTCGTGCTCGACCGCAAGGTCCTCGCCGACATGGCTGTCAGCGATCCCGCCGCTTTCGCTAAGCTGGTCGAGGTTGCCAAGAAGGCACTCGCTTAATTAAAAGCGCTCGTCATTGCAAGTTTTCTAACCGCCCGCGACTCTGTGGGCGGTTTTTTTCTTAGTGCGAAGAGGTTCTTCCATGGCTGATCCCAACAAGGGTGTCCACGCCGGTCGTGCGCAGCAGATTCAAAGCCAGAAGCAGTACGACGATAAACGCCGCCGTAAGTTCATCGGCTGCGTTCTTGCCGTTGCGATCGTGTTCGTGGCGGGATTTCTTGTTTGGGATACCAATTTGCGCCCGTATTCCATCAATGCGAAAGATTTCCCGTCTGACGGCCTGCGTGCTGCGGTTCGCGCGCTCGATGCTGACGGCGATGGCCTTATCACACGCGAAGAGGCTGCCGATATCACCGAGCTTACGGTGACTGAAGGGACCAACGTGTCGGGTCTTTCCATTCTGCCGAACTTATCTCGCCTGATCATTGATTCTGATTCAATCACGAGCATTGATGCCTCTGATGCTTCCAGCCTCGTCGCTCTTGACGCGAAGGGGTCTGTTTCCGTCGACGATGTGAATCTGGGTCGATCTTCCCATCTCAAGCAAGTCGACCTATCGGGGACTTCCGTTGATTCGCTTGATCTTTCTGGGGCCACGCTGTTGGAGAACCTGTGCCTCGCCGACACTTACGTGGAAAGCCTGTCGCTTTCGGGCCTTGGGTCGCTTTCGTCGCTTGATGTGACAGGGACGTCTATCCAGAAGCTTGACCTTGCCGATCAGGCAAGCCTTTCGACGCTTCGCTGTGCGAACAGCGTGAAGGTTGAGAATCTTTCGAAAACGCCCCTTTCGGCGTACTGGTTGGTTACCGATTTCAAGAACAACATTCCGATGTTCGCAGGGGAAGAGGGGCAGAAAGTTCACGCCACTGCCGTTTATGACGAACTCAATAGGCTTTCGTCCGCAACGTTCACCGAAGGGTCGGCTGCCACTCCTGCGACTGCGTCGTACGACTATGACGACGATGGTCGTTTGACTAAGGTTTCGTTTGCCGATATGCAGACATCTTCGTCGGCGCCCACGAAGAATTCCTGGTCGCTTTCCTATGACGGCGAGGGTCGTTTGTCCGAGGCATCGTGCGAGACCGGCGCGTACGCCACTTATACGTACGATGACAAGGGCCGTCTTTCGACGTATGAGATTAAGCGCGCCCCGAAGGGATTGGCTGCTGAATATTCGTTCGAGTACGACGGCAACGGCTCTCTTTCCGCAATCGCCTGCGGTGACGAGCGAACCGAGTTCGCCTACGACACCAGCGGCAGGGTGACCAGCATTGCGATTACGGCGCCCAAATCGCAGGATTCTTCTGATGAAACGGATTCCGAATCCAAGACGTCTGCCTCTGATTCCTCCTCTGCCGCTAGCTCATCCGCTTCGTCGAGCTCCACGTCGTCTGGGGCCGGCAAGGAAGAGAAGAACAAGACCGTAACTGACGACTCACGTGAGGTTTTGGCTTCCTATACGCTTGCTTATGATTCTGACGGCAATTGCGTACGCATTAACTACGCGATCAACGATAAGAATGACCAGGGAGAAGGAACCGTCGACGAGAAGTTCACCTACGATGACGGTGTGCTTGCCAATGCGGTGAGGGTCAGTAGTGGCGAGGGAAGCGACTGGTATCTCGACAATAAGGGCATCGTCTCGTCCGAATTCTCGTACGATGAGGAAGGCAATTTGATCAAGGCCGTTCTCACGCGTCAGGATCGAAGCGAGGGCTCGACTGACACGATAGAGCTTGGATACACGCGTGTGTTCGCAATCAAGGACACGTTGCCTAAGGGGTCTATCTGGAGTACTTCCTATCCGCTTGCGGTTACGTTTGATGCTGACGGCTATTTGGCCTCGTTGGTTGCTTCGGGTTCGTCTGCGTTCACCCCGTGGGCTTGTGCGCCCGATCCGCTGCGTTTCGCGTTTGATGGCGATGCCGCATTGCCGATAGGGTTTGCTGGGATCTAGGGTGTAGCGGATCGTTTGCGCCTTTATATTCCCGCTTGCGAAAATATCAGAACGACGCTTTTCAATCTGCAATATGGTATGCATGTTGCAGATTTAAGTGGAGGGAAAACCCGTGGTAGTTGCAGTTTCCTGCGATGGTTTGTCCATCGCGCCTTTTTTCACGCAGACCACTAGTTTCATGGTGTATACCGTGGAGCGTGGCATCATCACTGATTGCAAGAATCTTCCCGCTCAAGGTCTTGATGAGGCGGACTTGAAAGAGCTGCTTCAGGCTATCAACGCCGATACCCTTATTGTGGGTCATATCGATTGCGCTTTGGCCGGCTCCATGTGCCATCAGGGCATCGAGGTTATCGCCGACGCCGAGGGAACGGCGCTTGACGTTGCCAAGGCGTACCTGAGCAAATCGCTTACCGGCGTTCTTGACGCATGCTTCCTGTGCGACGAGGTTGACAATCAGGAACCTGATAACACCAAGCCGAAGAGCATCTAGGTGTTTTCTGGCTGGTTTTCCAAAGCTTTGAAACAGTAAGGCGGTGCTGCTCAAGCGAGCGGCACCGCCTTTTTCGTTCAGCGCACGGGGTGGGAGGCAGGAGAAGCCTCCTTGTTATTTTGATTTCTTTCGAATGGTGCCACGTGTTTTAAGACAGAGGACGGCAAGCGCGAGCGTCAAAGATGAGGCTGCAAGGGCGAAAAGCAGAAGAGCAGCTGAGCGATCGCCGGTGTTTGGTATTTGAGCGCTGGTGCCGTCGTTATTCGGCTCAGGCGCATCAGACGAGCTTGGAGTGTCAGGCGAGGGATCGGGCTTGGGCTCGTCCGAAGGTTCGGGATCGGGGCTCGGGCTAGGACTTGGATCCGGATCCGGATCTGGATCAGGGTCAGGGTCGGGATCGGGGCCAGGTGCTGGCTCGGGGTCTTCCCATTGAGCATAGAACGTTACCGAAGCATCCGCTTTGTCGCAAAGATTGACGACGCTTGCCTCATCGGCAAAACTTTCGCCTGAGCCATCGCGTGCTGTATTCCAGCCAAGGAACCTAGAGTTCTCTAAGCCTTCGTTTTCGAATACGAACTGACAGGGAGGCAAAGTGAATAACTGGTCATAGGCTACCTCGAGCGATTGCATAGCGGGTCCGCCAGCAAGATTGCCATCAAAGTGCAGGAAGTATTTAATCGGTTCCCACTGGGCGTACAGGGTGAGCGTTCCTGGCGAATCAAGAAGGTTCGCAACATTCTGAGCGTCGGCATAGGCATCGCCCGTGCCATCGGCTGCGGTGTTCCAACCAGTGAAAACGTATCCCGTTCGAGCGAAGGTGTTCGCAGGAAGCTTCCCTTCAAAACCGTAGGAAAGCTTTTGATCCGCCATCTCGCCTGACGCATCTGGCGCATTGGGATCGAACGAGACAAGGTAGTCGATGGGTTTAGAGTCGGCGCGCATCGTCAGCGGACCTCGCATCACAACGGTTGTCGGGTTTGATGTTTCGGTTGCGCCATCGGCGTACTGCGCGATGGAGTCGACGCTCGTCCACGTATCGAATAAGTAACCCGACACGCGCTCACGCACTTGAAGCGATATCTCGCTTCCTTCCAGATGGACCTCTTTCGAGTTGATGGTGGCGGGCCACAAGGGGGCGGTGTCGACACCGCCGAGGTTTCCGTCGAAGGCCGTCTCGAGTGTGTAGAAGTTCAGCAAGACGACGTCTGCCTCATCGCCCACGGAAACTTCTTTGCCTGTGTCTTTTCCGTCAAAGAGGAGGCGGTACGTTCCCGCAGGAAGCGGCTCCGTGCTTCTTAGCGCGTAGTAGGGCTTTCCTTCTGAAGTCACCCTCTGCTCGAACGGGGCGAAGACCGTGTCGCCGGAAGCCAATGTCAACCTGTCGGCCAAAGCGGTTGCTGCTTGACCGTCAAGCGTTACGGCTATCGTCGCATCATGCTTTGTGTCCGACGCCTTCACCCAGAGGGCGCGCAAGGTTAGTCCGATCGGCGAGCCTTCTGAATCTAGGCTGACGCTTCCGTCGTCGTTTTTGGCACAGAGGTTCGTCACCCACGCCTGATCTTTGATCGCGCCTCCTATGGATGCGTGGAGCGCCCATCCGACGAACTTGTACCCGTCTTTCACGAACGCGTTGGCGGGCAGTTGCGCGGTGGCGCCTATTTCAAGCTGGAGATCGGCCATAGAGCCGCTGTCGGCACCGTCGCCGTCAAAGTGAACCGTGTACGACCGTGGCCTCCATTGCGCATAAAGGGTGACGACGTCGCCATCGGCAGCCGCTGAAATCGATGCCCAATCAAGATGGTCATAGCTCGTGCCCGAACCGTCGGCTTCGGTGTTCCAACTGGAAATCTGGAAGCCGGGAAGAGTCAGCGTGCACCCTGCACCGATTTCGGTGAGATTTCCGGCTTCAACTTCGACATCGTCGGGGACATTGCCAGTGGGTGCAGAGCTTACGCTGGCCGGGATATTCGCGTCGTAGTGGATGGTGAAAGACAAGGGGCGGGTTTGCGCATACAGCGTGTAAAAACTTCCAGCTCCCGAGATATCGGCTCCGCCTGCGTAGACCCAGTTACCGTTCTCGTCGGTAAGCCGTACGCCATCGACGACGACGTTGGAAGCGAGCTTGCCATCTAGCTGCAGCACAACAGCGCTGGTTCGCCTTGTCTCATCGGTGTAAAACTGGAGCACACGGCCAGGAGTCACCGCGTTTTCGAAACTCTCAAGGCCTTGTCCGTACAGAGCGATTGCCTGGCCGTTCGTTCCTTCACCGTTTGCATCGAGGGTCAGTTTCGTGAAGGGGAAGAACGTCTTTCTTTCGCCAGGCGCAACCGATCCCGTATAAGGAACGTCAGCGCCGTTCACGCGCGCCGTAATGCGATGAAGCGTTGTGCCACTGGGCAGCCAAGGGCAGAACAGAACTTCCTGACTGCCCGTGCCAAACTCGCTATCAAAGCTTACCGCAACAACACCATTCATTCCATACCCGCTGGTCAGACCAGCAACAACAGCCGAAGCGCCGCTCAAATCAAGACGTACGTTCATCAGTTCGCCCATAACAGCCGTAGCGGGCGAAAGCTTGTTGCCAGCCGCATTGGTGGGAGTCACCTGAAACGTGCCCAAGTTGCTTACGGAGCCGTCGGATGCAACAAGAATCGAACCACCGGTGATGGTCGCCTTGAAGTACTTATCTTTTTTGGTGCCATAGCCGTTGCCGTTGCAGCCGAACGCGCTTGCCTTGCTGCCACCCTTAGCGATAACGGTCCCGCCGCTGATGTCAACCGTTACATAGGCTTGCGAGCCAGGTCCATTCGTGCCGCCGCCCCCAATGGCATGGGCGTGATCGGTTTGCGCATATGCGCGAACGATGCCTCCAGCGATGGTGATGTTTTGACGCCCTGGTGAATTGCCGGAATTGCCAATTGCTGCAGGGTTGTGCGCGTCTCCGCCAAAAGCGGTGATATCCCCGCCCGAGATTTTGATGGACTTGCAATAATGCTTGTTGGTCGAGCCGCCTCCGCTACCAATGCCGCATCCGTATTTGCCGCCGACGGCCTTAATCGTTCCGCCCGAAATCACAACACAATCCACAATCGCGCGATACGACCCGCCAATGCCCGCGCCCTCACGCCCGCCTTCGGCATAAACGTCTCCGCCAGTAATGGTGATGGCGCCGTGGGTCAGGGAAAGCTCATCGTATCCGGAGCCAATGCCAGCACCGTTGTAATTGCCGGTGCCGCCATACGCGCGCACAGTTCCGCCCTGTATGCGGATGTTGTTGAACGCCCCGTTGAAGCCCGACCCGATACCCGCGCCGCCGCTGCCGCCATGTGCTTCAATCTCGGCGGTTCCTTTGATGGTGATGCCGGTTGTATAATCCTTGCCAGATCCGCCGCCAATACCCGCAGCGTTTGTGCCTCCGTAGGCGATTACTTTTCCACTTTCGAACACCATGTTGCCCGTGTATGCTTTTGACGTGTCGATAACGTAAAGGCAGCTGCCAATACCAGCTGAACAGCTTGTGTCGGGAGCCTTTGCAGTAATGGTGCCGGGGTTTGAAGGATCGGCGGTTTTGAAGACAAGTTTTGTCTTGTTGCCTTCTTTTTGGATAGCGGGGGCACTTAAGTAGCTGCTAAGATATGCATTGGCACCCGCTTCGCTGATGATATTGACCGTGCCGCCAGCTTCTTCAATCTTAATGGAAGGACAGCTGGCGCCCGTGTTGGCAAAAATTCCCGGAGTTATGTTCAAGCCATCGGCAAGGTACAGATCAACGTTGCCGACCTTCACGTCAACCCAAGTTTTCGAGCTGCTACCCGTTAAGCGGTAGGCACCCGGTTCGGTGATCTTGATGGTGGTGTTCGCCCTTTTGTTGCCTATGTCGATGGTGGTGATGTCGGCCGCGAACGCCGGTTTGGCGGTAAGAGTGCAGCAGAGGACGAATGATAGGAATAGCAGAAAAGACGCAAGGGCGAGACAGGTTGCGATCTGCGCCGATTTCGATTTTTCGGGCAGGGAAGAACGGTGAGAAAGAGCGGATTCGACACGACCTGTCATGGGGCCCTCCTTGCGCAGTGCGAACTATCCTATTGTAGCATGCGCGGTATTGTGGGCTTGTTTCCCGAGTGGTCGGAAGGGGTGCTCATCAACGTGAAAAAGCCCGCAACGGCCGGATGGCTATTGCGGGCGTTGTCAGTGAAAGCAGGCGTGCAATCGCCGATGGAGCTTAGCGGCTTCGGCGTTTTTGCATGGCAGCGCGGTGGGCGCGGCCGGGCCTCATGTCGCTTGCGCCGGAAGCTGCGCGTTTGGGGGCCTGCGACTGGCTTAGCTGCTTGGAGCCTTGCTGCTTGCCGCGTCCTTGGTTCTTACGGCCGTTGACAGGACGCTCGGGCTTGGCGCTTCCCTGGCCCTTGCGCTTACCGTTGCGGCTGGCCGACGCCTTGGTCTCGTTCTTCTCAGCGTTCTCTTGGCGGCGCTTGGCCTTCTTCTGTTCGCGCTTGGCCAGTTCGCGTTTTGCCTGAGCAAGCTCGGGGTCGCGGCGAGCCTGGGTGTTTTGACTTTTCTGGACGGCCTCGGCTTCGGCGGCGGCGAAATCGAAGTTGGCGAGTTTCATCTCGGGGATCTCGCGCTTGATGAGCTTTTGAATGTCGCGCAGGGCCGATTCGGTGTCGGGGGACACGAAGGAGACTGCGAAACCGCATCGGCCGGCACGGCCCGTGCGGCCGATGCGGTGGACGTAATCCTCGGGTTGAGAGGGAAGGTCCATGTTGATGACGTAGTTCACTTCTGAGACGTCGATGCCGCGTGCCAGGACATCGGTTGCCACGATGATGTTGGCCTCGCCGTTCGCAAAGCGCTCAAGAGCGCGCTTGCGCTGATTCTGGCTGCGATCGGAGTGAATGGCCTCGACGGTGTAGCCGGCGCGCTTGAGACGACGGCAGGTGGAATCGGCGCGGCTGCGCGTGCGTGCGAAGACGATGACGCGCTCGGAACCCTTTTCTTCGAGGACTGCCTTAAGAAGGGCGGCCTTCACTGTTTGCGGGGTGCGGATGATGTACTGCTCGATCGTGTCGGCGGTTTCGCCCTTGTGGGCGATCTCGACGACGGCGGGGTCGCTGAGCAGCGACTTCATGTTGTTGGTGATGGAGCGGTCGATGGTTGCCGAGAACAGCAGCGTTTGGCGCTGCTTCGGGCATGCGGCGACGATCTTGCGCACAGCGGGCAGGAAGCCCATGTCCAGCATGCGGTCTGCCTCGTCAAGCACCAGCAGCGATACCTCCGAGAGGTTCACGGCCTTCTGGTCCATGAGGTCGATCAGGCGACCGGGCGTTGCGATGAGCACGTCGGTGCCGCGGCGCAGCTTCTCGATCTGCGGGTTGTAGGAAAGGCCGCCGACCACGGTGGTGATGCGGTGGTTCGTGTGCTGGGCGATTTGGCCGCATACGGTGCCGATCTGGTCGGCAAGTTCGCGGGTGGGGGTGATGACCAGCATCAGCGGGCCGCGACCGCCCTTGGCATGACCGAGCTTGTCCATGGAAGGAAGCGAGAAAGCGCCGGTTTTACCGGTGCCGGTTTTCGCGGCTGCGATGATGTCGCGGCCTTCAAGAACAAGGGGAATTGCCTTCTCTTGAACGGGGGTGGGGCTGTCATAGCCCATGGCTTTAACGGCTTCGAGCGTTTTCGCGCTCAGACCGAATTCGTCGAAACGTTTCAAAGTACCTCTAATCATTGTTATGTGGATGATGACCGTCGCGCGGTATTTCAGTAAGCGCGCTGGACGTCGACGGCAAAAATAAAACCCGCAACCACAGGGATGCGGGTTCTGAAATCGGTGGTGCCCCCAACGAGAATCGAACTCGTGTCTCAGCCTTGAAAGGGCCGCGTCCTGACCTCTAGACTATGGGGACATGCAAAAGCCTGATTATTATTGCAAACAATGACAATCAGCGCAAGGGGTTAAATCTGCGAATGTGTGTACTTTTGGTATGCATCGATCACGCGCAGTTCGTATTCCTTGCGGTTTCCTTTTACCACGGTGTCCAAAATAAGGCCGCAGACCAGCGACAGAGCGGACAGCATCATGAAGGCGATGGTAAGGATTGCGGTGGGGATGCGCGGCACCAAGCCCGTGGAGCCGAATTCGACGATCAGCGGGATACCGCAGATCAGGCCGATGACGAAGAAGATCAGCGTCAACCAGCCGAACAGCGCGAATGGCTTGTAGTCCTTGAACAGCGACATGATCATGCGCAGGACTTTGATGCCGTCGGACACGGTGTTGAGCTTGGATTCGGAGCCTTCGGGGCGATCGCGGTAGTCGATGGGGATCTGGGCAATGCGCCAGCCCTTGTCGACGGCATGGATGGAAAGCTCGGTTTCGATTTCGAAGCCGGGAGAGGTGACGGGCATGGTCTTGGCGAACACCTTGTTGTAGGCGCGATAGCCGGTCATGACGTCGCTGAAGTCGAAGCGGTAGATCATTTTGATAAGGCCGCGCACCAGGTCGTTTCCAAAGCCATGGAAAGCGCGGGTGTTCTCGGCGCCGTAGCTGCCGTTGGAAAGGCGGTCGCCGACGGTCATGTCGGCCTCGCCGTTCATAAGGGGCGCAAGCAGCGCCGGTGCTGCTTCGGCGGGGTAGGTGTCGTCGCCATCGATCATGATGTAATAATCGGCGTCGATGTCGCGCATCATCTGGCGGACGACGTTGCCTTTGCCCTGACGGGTCTCAAGGCGAACGACTGCGCCGTGCTCGCGCGCGATCTGACCGGTTCCGTCTGCGGAATTGTTGTCGTAAACGTACACCGTGGCTCCGGGGAGAACGCGATGGAAGTCGTCGACGACCTTGGCGATGGTGACTGCTTCGTTGTAGCAGGGAATGATGACGGCAATCTTATCTCGACTCAATGCGGACTTCCTTTCATTACAAACCTTATTAAAAGGCTGACGTTGTAAGTGTGACAACGCAATTATGCGATATCGCATTACCTATTATGCTATCATAGTATCATCCAACCACCTCAAATAGAAAGATCCCATCATGCAAGTTCTGACTTCCGCGTTCTGCCGCGAGCTTTTCACGTCACTCGGCTTCACTTACGACGATATACGCCACTGCGATCTCGATGCCCTCCAGGGCTATATCGCCATCGAGTGCGCCAGGTCTCACCGTGCCGGGATGACCCCGCACTTCATGACGCCACGTCGGAAGTCTGACAGCCTGTGCTGCAAAATGAAGCCGGAAGGCGGTCTTGAGAAGGCATATATCAAGATCGACTGTCTTGACCAGTGGAACGGTCGCGAGGCGATAAGCTTCAACGATGACGGCTTCATCGGCTTCTGTGGATGGGCTGATACGCAGAACAGCCAACCATTCCTCAATGCTTTTCGACGTTGGCTGACTGAATACATGTTAGAGCGTTCGCGCTGATTTCAAGTGCCTTATTATGGTGTCGTAGTATTGTGATACAATAGATTGTAACGATAAACAAAAGCCTGGCTGATAGGAGTGGCTATGGGCAAAAAGAAAGTTACCGATAAGGACATCCGTTCGATTGAATTCGCAATTGATAGCGTGTTTCCCGGTGCATCGGGAGAAGCTGCTAAGCAAGCTTTCCATGTTTTGGTTGAACGGGCCGAAGAGACCGGGAAGCTCCAAAACGATTTGAGCTCTCTGCGCCACGAGTTCAATACGCTTAAAGGCGAATATAAAAAGGTTTCCCATCGCTTCAGTAATTTCCGTAAGCTCTGCCACGCGATGGCACGTAAAGAGATTGTCGATGCGGATGGGGAGCCCATCTTGTTCGGCGACATTCTGTATGGTGAGGATGGCCGTGCATGGACTGTTCTCGGACCGAGTAGCAAACGCTGGCTATTTGTCAGCGGGATGAATGTCGATGGCGAACCGGTCAAACAACTTGTCATGACGAAATGGTTGACTCGTACACCTTGTAAGGCAGAAGAGAAGTAGTGCGATCTCAAACTGATAGGTCTAAAGAGTCGTCTTTTTCGGGCGACTCTTTTTTAAGTCAGATAACCGGTGGGCTGTAGACTGGTTAAAGGGGAAGGTCAACTAAATGGCAAAGCTAATCGTCGGTCAAAATGACCTAGCGACAGTCAATCCGGATTTGGCAGCGGAGTGGCATCCGACGAAGAATAACTGCCTTCTACCGACGCAGGTGACTGCCGGATCCAACCGAAAGGTCTGGTGGAAAGGAACGTGCGGGCATGAATGGGAGGCTGTAATCGGAAATAGGAGCAGGGGAATTGGATGTCCCCATTGTTCAAAGAGACATGTCGTCGAAGGCGTTAACGACCTCGCCACGGTGAATCCAAGTCTGGCCGCCGAATGGCATCCCACGAAGAACGGTAGGCTTCGCCCGATGCAGATTGCCGGAAAATCCAATAAGAAGGCGTGGTGGCTGGGAAAGTG
>OLNE01002429.1_pt1 | contig 11639 bp, 11 predicted proteins | sample 1672431 | NCBI WGS metagenome assembly OLNE01 (sample SAMEA3136685, study PRJEB25190) | human gut metagenome | reverse complement strand
TGGGAACCCGTAAAATACCGTTTGGCAGAGAACTCTATATTGAGAGAGAAGACTTTATGGTAGATCCGCCTAAGAAATATAAGAGAATGTTCCCAGGTACAGAGGTTCGTCTTATGAACGCATATTTCGTAACCTGTACAGGATATGAAGCTGATGAAGATGGAACTGTACGTGTTGTGCATTGTACTTATGACCCTGCAACAAAGGGTGGCAATGCACCGGATGGCAGAAAAGTAAAAGGAACCATTCACTGGGTGGAAGCAAGCCAGGCAGGAAAAGCAGAAGTACGTCTCTATGAGAATATTGTAGATGAGGAAAAAGGCGTATATAATAAAGAGGATGGTTCTCTGAACGTAAATCCGAATTCTCTGACAAAAGTTACCGCATATGTAGAGCCTGCACTTATGGAAGCAAAAGGCTATGACAGCTTCCAGTTTGTAAGAACAGGATTTTTCTGTGCAGACATTCATGACTCCAAAGAAGGTGCTCCGGTATTTAACCGCATTGTATCTCTGAAGAGCTCATTCAAACTGCCGAAAGCCTGATAAGGAATGTGCTTCATAGTAAGAACTTAAAGTTGAAATAACTATTATAATGAAATAGCTGTTATATAAATAAAAACGGATCAATCTGAATAGTATCAGACGGATCCGTTTTTTTATGTTGTTATGTTATTCTGCGTCAGTATCTGCTTTAACGTCAGCTTTGGTATCTGTTTCAGTATCCTGAATAGTGCCAGCTTTTACATCATCAGAGCTTTCAGCCTCTTCGTCAGTTTCGGCATCATCAGAACTTTCGGTCTCTTCGTCGGTTTCAGTGATGTCACCCTGGTCTAAATCAGCGTCCCAGGATTCAAAATCTTCAGTACTTTCCTGCGGAGCTTCTTTTTCCTCTTCCTCATCGGAGTCAAAGGCGATATCAAATGCATCGTCAAAATCCTCTGTAAAATCCTCATCTTTTGTATGAGGATGTTTTTTTATGATTACTGCTGCCACTGCACCGGCTGCTGCCGCGGTCAGGGCACCTACTGCTACAAATCCCCAATATTTATTAAGCTTTGCCATAATAATACTCCTTTCTGACATTAGTCAATTCGCATATGAATAAAGATATTTTAATACATTTCTGTCAAAAAGAAAAGGGGTAAGTTTTGGCTTGTTCACGATCCGACAAAAAGCAATAAAAATCGGTTGCGTCAGAGAAAGATACAAGGTATACTATGACAGGAAAGAAGAGGATACATTATGAGAAAAATTATTTTGGCATCTGCTTCCCCGAGAAGACGGGAGCTGTTGACTCAGGCAGGAGTGACCTTTTCAATCATACCTGCTCACGGGGAGGAGAAGCGGACTTCGGATGAGCCGGGAGAGGCAGTACAGAAGCTGGCTTTTGATAAGGCAGCATCTGTGGCAGAAGAGCTTGGGGAATGCGAGGAAAAGACACTGGTCATCGGTTCGGACACAGTTGTGGTTTTTCAAAACCGCATTCTGGGCAAGCCGGCAGATGAGGAGGATGCAGTTCATACTTTGCAAAAGCTTCAGGACAATACACATCAGGTGTATACGGGAGTGACGGTACTGGAGAAAAAGCAGGGACAATGGATAGAACATACCTTTTATGAGAAAACAGATGTGGAATTTTATCCGGTGTCTGAGAATGAAATCAAGGCTTATATATCTACCGGAGAACCTATGGATAAAGCCGGAAGTTACGGAATCCAGGGCAAATGGGGAATTTATGTAAAGGGAATCTGCGGTGACTATAATAATGTGGTGGGACTGCCTGTGGCAAGGCTTTTCCATGAAATGAAGAAGCTGGGAATCTCCCTTGTGGATTAAAATACAGACAGAATAAAGAGGATGATACAAAATGATAAAAGCAGGTATATTTGATCTGGACGGAACTCTGGCATATACACTGGATTCCATGGCATATATTGCAAATGAGGTAATGAAGAAGCTGGGACTTCGCCCTCTTCCTCTGGATAATTTCCGCTATTACTGCGGAGAGGGTGCGGATATGCTGGTGCGCAGGGCGTTGAAGGATGCGGGAGATCCGGAGCTGGTTCATTATGAAGAAGCACGGAAAATGTACAGAGAGAGGTTTGACGAAGACCCGCTGTATAAGGTGACCAGGTATGATGGAATGCAGTCAACGGTAGAGGAACTGAGAAAAAAAGGAATGAAGCTGGCTGTATGCTCCAATAAACCCCATCCAGCAGCACTGAAGGTAATGGATTACCTTTATCCGGGAATTTTTGACCTGGTGATTGGACAACAGGAAGGAATCCGCCGTAAACCTGCACCGGATGCACCGCTTCTTGCAGCAAAGAAGCTTGGGGTAAAGCCGGAAGAGTGTATGTATATCGGGGATACCGGTACAGACATGCAGACTGGCAAAGCGGCTGGAATGTTTACCATAGGTGTATTGTGGGGCTTTCGTGACCTGGAGGAACTTAATGCCAATGGAGCTGATCTGGTGGCAGAGAAACCGACAGATTTATTAAAGATATGTGAGGAATACAAAAATGATTAAACTGATTGCCAGTGATCTGGACGGAACCTTACTTTTGAACAAGGCCCAGACCCTGCCAGAGGATCTTTTTCCTTTGATCAGGGCACTGAATGAGCTGGGAATCCGGTTTGTGGCAGCCAGTGGACGCCAGTATCCCAATATGAAGAGATTGTTTGCACCGGTTGCTTCGGATATTTCTTTTATCTGTGAGAATGGTGCACTGGCAGTGGAAAAGGGTCAGGTTCTTTATCAGGATCGATTTGATAAAGAATTGGCAAATGAGATTCTTACTGCAATTATAGAAAAAAAAGACGCAGAATTCACCTGTTCTGCTAAGGATTATCATTATCTCATGCCAAAAACAGAAAGCTTTCGCCATTATATGGTGGATCTGGTGAAAAATGAGTGCAGGATCATAAACAGCCTGGATGAGATCACAGAACCTATTATGAAGCTGGCGGTATATGAATCTGCCGGTCTGACAGATGAATATGTACGTTACTGGACTGGACAGTTTGGACAGAGATGTACAGTAGTGACATCAGGCAATGACTGGGTGGATTTTATTCCTTTTGGTACGAACAAGGCGAAGGGAATCCGGGAGTTCCAGGAAAAATATGGAATTTCCCCAGAGGAGTGCATTGCATTCGGAGACGAATATAATGATATAGAGATGCTTAAGGCAGTGAAATATGGCTTTGCCATGGCACATTCCAAGGAGAAGGTGCGGGAATCGGCGGCATTCACTGCAGACCGGGTACAGGATATCCTGAAAAAGGTGATCAGGGCGAAAGGAAATATGGAGGGGGTAATTTAAAATGTACACAGAAGAATGCATCAACACATTTCTGGAAAAGCAGGGACAGCTTTTTCCGCAGCCGGTGGCGGAGTCTTTTGAGGAAGCAGAGGCTTTTCTGGAGGACTGCATGGCTGCAATGGTAGATTCTATTGACGAAGTGAGGGAATACCTGGATGACATGGGAGCTGATGTAGAAGGTATGTCAGACGAAGAATTGGAAGAGGCCAGTGAGGTATTTGCACTTCCGGACGGAAAATATCTCATTGTGGAAGGCTGAACAGAAATTTGATATAGAATAAATAAAAAGAGGAAGAAGCTGTTTCAAAGAGCGGTTCTGCAAAATAGAACTATGCAGATTGAAACAGCTTCTTTCATTTATGCACAGAAGCAATATGAAATATGCGAATTACATTTGGAAAAACCACAGTGTTATAATAACACTGTATAAAGAACTGCCGATCAAAAATAAAACGGTAGTTATAAAAAGATATATAAATGATAAATAAAAGGAGGATGGCACATGAGGAAAAAAAGAATTCTTGCAGTGCTGATGGCTGTGCTGATGATCGTTACCCTTCTTCCATCCATGGCTTTTGCAGCGGAAGCCGGAGAGCTTGGAGGCAAGCTGAAGGTAAAGGGACTGCCGGCAGTGGGAACAGTACTGAGTGCAGATTATTCTAAGGTGACTCCTGAGGGAGTGACAGATGATGATGTTATCTTTTCCTGGTCCAGACAGACCGGAGAGAAGGAGCTTACCCAGGTAGGTACAGAAAAAACTTACACAGTGACTCAGGATGATCTGGGCTATGTGCTGGTGCTGGATATCACACCGGCAGAGACGTCAGGATTTACTGGTAAACTCCAGGCTAAGACTCTGGAGGTGGCAGCTACTCAGGAGGAAGCCCAGGCTGCTGCTGATAAGAAGGCTCAGGAGAAACAGGATACAGAAGCCCAGCTGGAAGGCTCTGAAGAGGATGCAGAGTCGGAAGATGTCCAGCAGACAGAGGATGACAGTACAGAAGGGGCAGTTCTGGCTGAGGAGAATGAGGCAGAGTCTCCGTCTCAGACAGAGGAAGATGATACACAGAATCCGGAACAGACAGAGGAAATGCAGATTTATACCCAGTCTGAGCTTCAGCCTGACGGCACAGAGAAAACTACAGATAAAACAGAGGATGTTCAGGAGACAGAAGCGCCGGAGGATGCAGAGAACACGGATGATGTGGAAAATGCACAGCAGGAGTTGTCCTATGAAGCAGTAGCTTCTGTAGAAGGTCAGGAAAATCCGGTGTGTGATTTTGGAACTATCCGGGCAGAATCCGGAGATAATGAATCCCAGACAATGTTTGTAGATATCAAAAATACCGGAACAGGTGCTCTGAATTTCAAGGCGATCAGCCCGGAGCATTTTATGGTAGCGGACATAGAGGAGCCTCTGGCAGCAGGAGAGTCTGTCAGTGTATGGATTCAGCCAAGGAAGGAACTGGAGGAAGGTACTTATGATGATACCATTACCTATGAGACGGAAGAGGGGGCTGAGGTTTCCTTTGAAGTGAAGGCTGTGGTGGAAGCAGAAGAAGAAGAACCTGTTCTTGAACCTGATGATTCTGAAGCTCCTGATGATTCTGAGAATCCGGAAACTCCGGACAATACGGAGGAACCAAGTGCAGAACTTGGAAAGTTATCTATATCCACAGATCCAGCGGTACTTTCCTTTGCTGATCTGACAGAAGGCTATACACAGATCAGTGAGAGCCAGACAGTTACTGTGACGAATACAGGAGATGAGACAGTTACATTGAAGCTTCCGGAGTCGGAACATTTTGATATTGCACCGGTAGATACACAGGCGGTATATACTCTGGAGAAAGGAGAATCCTGTAGCTTTCTTGTTCAGCCAAAGGCAGGATTAGTCCAGGGTGATTACAGTGATACACTTGTTTTTGGAATTGAAGAGGATGAGAGTGCTGTGGCTCAGGCAGAGGCCGGAGTCAGTGTAAAAGCAGAGGAGAAGCCACAGGTTTCTCTGAAAGCAGATCCTTCCGAGATTATTTATGACCCGATGGAGGAGGGATATAATACTCCGGAGTATGTGTACCGGATTACGCTTACTAACACTGGAAATGCAGCAGTGGATCTGACTCAGCCGCAGGCTCAGTATTTTGAAATCGGAGAGCTGTCTGCAACACAGCTGGATCCCGGAGCAGAAGCAACCTTTACTGCAGTGCCAAAAACCGGTATGACAGCAGGTGAGTACAGCGAATCTGTTCAGGTTACAGCCACAAATACAGACAGTCAGATTTCTGCAGTGGCCGAGATCAATGCTTCATTCAGTGTGACAAAACCGGCATGTAGAATTACCGGAATCCAGAATCCTTCCCACGTGAAGGGAGTAAAGAATGGTGTAGAGAAATCTGCTAAGGCATTGGGACTTCCTTCAAAGGTAGTTATTAATACTACAGAGGGGGAAATGAAGGCGAAGGTAAAATGGAATGTGAAGGAATGTACGTATGATCCATCTGTAAAGCAGGAGCAGACCTTCAAAGTGAATGGAACGGTAGTGCTTCCCGATGGAGTTGAAAATCCAGATCAGATCAGCCTGATCACAGCTGTAAAGGTAACTGTAAAAGCCGGACGTACTGCGCAGATTGCGGATCCGGCAAATAATAAGATCACAGGAATCAGTGCTGACGGATATACCACTCAGTCCAAGATTACATTTACAGCGGTAGGTGCAGGAATGGACAATGAAAGCCCGGGAAAGGGAGATGTGCGTTATGTTCCGGATCACTGGACAGTCATCAATACAAACAGCTGGAGCCAGGCTCCGTATACAGCTACTTTTGGAATTACCAAAGAAGGCACATATAATCTGACTGTTGTATTTAATGCTCAGCAGTATGATGGTAAAAGCTGGAAAAATACGGGAAAACAGGATACAAAGCAGGTAAGCTTTACGATTTCACAGCCAAAGGTTGTAATTACAGCTACTCCTACTCCTGTGCAGCAGAATCCGGCTGCTAATCAGAAGAAGGCAGTGCAGACCGGAGATACCACCAATATCATGCCGTTTGTACTGATTCTTGCCATTGCAGCAGGTGCTATTGTGGGAGTTGTAGTTTACAAGAAAAAGAAAAAATAAATAGGTAAGACAGTTAAATGTCAATGAATTATTAGCACTCATTTTAAATGAGTGCTAATTTTTGCTTGACTTTTAGTCCATAAGGTATTACTATATCTTTCAGAGTTACAGAAAATCTGAAAGATATAAAAGGAGTGTGGACAGCATGGCTGTAAAACATGGAAGTTTGTCAATTAACAGCGAAAATATTTTCCCGATCATTAAAAAGTGGCTGTATTCAGACCATGATATTTTTGTAAGAGAGCTGGTATCCAATGGATGTGATGCCATTACCAAGCTGAAAAAGCTGGAGGTAATGGGCGAATATACATTTCCGGAGGGATATAAGCCGGAGATTCAGGTAATCGTAGATCCAGATGGAAAAACTCTGAAATTTATTGATAATGGTATTGGTATGACTGCGGATGAGGTAGAGAATTATATTACTCAGATCGCTTTTTCCGGTGCGACTCAGTTCCTGGAGAAATATAAGGATAAGACAACAGATGACCAGATGATCGGTCATTTTGGACTGGGATTCTATTCTGCATTTATGGTGGCAGATGAAGTACATATTGACACCCTTTCCTATACAGAGGGAGCGACACCTGTGCACTGGTCCTGCGATGGCGGTACAGAGTACGATATTCAGGAAGGCAACAAGACGACTGTTGGAACAGAAATCACACTTTTCCTTAATGAAGACTGCCTGGAATTTGCCAACGAATACCGTATGCGTGAAGTACTGGAGAAATATTGTTCCTTTATGCCGGTAAATATTTATCTTTCTAAAGCAAACGCACCTCAGGAATATGAGACTATAGATGAATCAGAATTAAAAGATGATGATGTAGTGGTAGAGCATATCCATGAGGATGCTAAAACTGAAGAAAAAGAGAATGAAAACGGAGAGAAGGAAGTAGTTGAGATCTCTCCTGCAAGGGAAAAAGTGAAGATCAATAAACGTCCGGTTTCTCTCAGTGATACCAATCCGCTTTGGATGAAGCATCCCAATGAGTGTACAGATGAGGAGTACAAAGATTTCTACCGTAAAGTATTTATGGACTACAAGGAACCGCTGTTCTGGATTCATCTGAATATGGATTATCCGTTCAACTTAAAGGGAATTCTGTATTTCCCAAAGATTAACACAGAGTATGATTCTATTGAAGGAACCATTAAACTGTACAACAATCAGGTATTTATTGCTGATAATATTAAGGAAGTTATTCCTGAGTTCCTTCTCCTGCTTAAAGGCGTGATCGATTGTCCGGATCTTCCTCTGAACGTGTCAAGAAGTGCACTGCAGAATGATGGATTTGTCAAGAAGATTTCTGAGTATATTTCCAAAAAGGTAGCGGATAAGCTTACCGGAATGTGCAAAACAGACAGAGAAAGCTATGAAAAATACTGGGATGATATCAGTCCGTTTATTAAATATGGTTGTATTAAAGATACCAAATTTGCAGAGAAGATAGGTGATTACGTACTCTTTAAGAATCTGGATGGTAAATATCTTACTCTCAAGGATTGCATAGAAGAGAATAAGAAGACAACAGAGACAGCTGAGAAAGCAGCAGGTCAGACTGAGTCAAAAGAGGCTGATGCAACAGCAGACACAGACAAAGCAGAAGAGAAAGAGCCGGAGAAGACAACAATTTTCTATGTAACGGATGAAATCCAGCAGAGTCAGTATATCAATATGTTTAAGGAAGCCGGCAAGGACGCCGTGATTCTGAAACATAATATTGACAGCCCATTTATTTCCAGCCTGGAGCAGAAACATCAGGATGTACAGTTTAAGAGAATTGATGCGGATCTGACAGAAGAAATGAAGGGTGAGGGTACTGCTGACGAAGCGACCGCCAAAGAACTGACAGAGCTTTTCCGTAAGAATCTGAATAAGGATAAACTGGAGGTTCATGTAGAGAATCTGAAGAATGAAAATGTATCTGCAATGGTTACCCTTTCCGAAGAAAGCCGCCGTATGCAGGATATGATGAAAATGTATGGAATGGGTGGTATGGATCCGAATATGTTTGGCGGACAGGAAACACTGGTACTTAATGCGAACCATCCACTGGTAAAATATTTGGCAGAAAATAAGGATTCAGATAAAGCCCCTGTAATCTGTGAACAGCTTTATGATCTGGCAATGCTCAGCCATAAGCAGCTTTCACCGGATGAAATGACAAAATTTGTACAGAGAAGCAATGATGTGTTGATGATGCTTACAAAATAATGTGCAGTGATTTTGTGGTTTACTGTCCGTTGGGGAGAGTAGAAGCAGTTTTGTGAAAAATTACGATAGTCCTGGAAAAGTTTCGAAACATGGCGAAAAAACATGGAGAGAACAACCGGGACTATCGTTTTTAGTACTTTTATATTGACAAATGGCGTATAAATTTTTATCATTAATTTGCTGGTATTTTAATAATTGTATATGATTTCTCTTTATAAGTGACAATATTTCCGAAAAACTGAGTATGTCGTAAAAACGCTAAAGGTGTATTACAAAAAATGCAAAAAGGACGACTGTCCAGTTAAGGAGGAAAAAAGTATGAGTGAAGTGTATGGACTGATCAGAAAATTGGGAGCGACATCTAAATATAAGGGATATTATTATGTCGCGGAAGCGGTGAATATGGCGAAAGAACTGCAGGAGCGGCCGATGAAGATCACAAAGGATATTTATCCTATTCTGGCAAGAAAATACAAGTCAACACCATCTAATGTGGAACATAATATCAGGACATTGGTAAATATCTGCTGGATCAATCACAAAGAAGATCTGGAACTGATCGCAGGATGTTCCATGGAGGATAAACCTACAAACAGTGAATTTATTGATATTCTGGCATATTATCTGAATAAAACAGAGGAAATGTCAAAATAGCAGGGACTTATAGTCTCTGAAACGGAATATGATTTCCTTCAAGAAATCTGCATAGCATGTCGTCCCAGAGATGTTCGGACTTTTTGTCCAGGGAAAAGGAGGAGTAGGAAACGCCGGCGGTACATAACAGAGATTTGCTTTTGTACTGAATGTTAAGATAAAAATTACATACTGAGGTTGTGGATTGTCTTCCCAGATTCTTCAAAAGGTTCTGTGCCTGAAAAGGAGAGAGCTGGAACACGATTTTGAAGTTCAGTGGTGTGCGCTTACCGCGGATGATGGAAAAACAGTAAGGTTTGACATCGCGCCACAGGGAATATTCCACAGCTTCTTTTTTATATTCCTCTACAGTGTCTGTGTCAAAAAAATCCTGCTGGAGATGTCCGTCAATGGTGAAGGTGTTAAATGTAGTGACGGAAGCTTCAACCAGAGAAAAATTGTCAAATACTTCACCGATAAGCAGCTTATTCATAAAATCCTTAACATCTGAAATAGTTAATGCAAGCATAGAAATCCTTTCATGACTCCTGAAATTACTCTGCTGTCAGTTCTGTAATATCTATAGATATTACAGGTTTGGACAGAATTGTAGGAGTATTTTATTATTATAAAACAGATTGAAAAAAAAGAACAGAGTTTTTGAGAAAAAGGCTTTTCAAAAGGAAAACAGTATGATAAGATATATCTGGTATTCGAAACTACATATAATGGAAAAGAGGACGATATAATTGAGATATAAGATTGTCATAGATAGTTGTGGAGAACTTTTAGATGAATGGAAACAGGATGAGCATTTTGAATCTGTTCCCCTGACGTTAATGGTGGGAGCAGAACAGATTATAGATGATGAAACATTTAAACAGGGCGAATTTCTGCACAAGGTAGCAGAGTGCCCGGAGTGCCCAAAATCAGCATGTCCTTCTCCGGAGAGATATATGAGAGCCTATGACTGTGAGGCAGAGCATGTATATGCGGTTACATTGTCAGCAGAGCTGAGTGGCTCTTATAATAGCGCACTTCTTGGGAGAAACCTTAGTCTGGAGGATCATCCGGATAAAAAAATTCACGTGTTTAATTCCAGATCTGCTTCCATTGGTGAGACATTGATCGCACTGAAGATTCAGGAATGTGAAGAAAAGGGAATGAGCTTTGAGGAAGTAGTTGCTACAGTGGAACACTATATTTCAGGACAGCATACATTCTTTGTTCTTGAAAATCTGGAGACATTACGTAAGAATGGAAGATTGAGTAAGGTAAAAGCACTGGTTGCCAGTGCTCTGAAGATTAAGCCTGTAATGGGATCTACAGAAGAGGGAACAATCTATCAGCTGGATCAGGCCAGAGGAATGAACCGTGCCCTGATTAAAATGGTTGAGCAGGTGATTGAAAAAACTGCAGATAGTGCGGATAAGGTTTTAGCAATCAGTCATTGCAACTGCCCGGCCAGAGCACAGGTGCTCAAGGAAGCATTTCAGGAGAGAATGAAGCTTGCCAAAGTTGTCGTATTGGACACAGCAGGTGTCAGCTCCATGTATGCTAATGACGGCGGTGTGATTGTTGCAGTGTAATATGTGAAAAAACTGTGTCAAATTCAACCAATCAGGATTCTCTATTTCATTTTAGAAAAAGATGTGCTATAATTGTTTAGCCGATGAAAGGAAATATGAGAAGCAAAGGAGATACATCATGAGTCAGAAGAAAGTTGATGCCTATAAAGCTAGGAAGAGCACACGGGGAAGAGCAGATAAGAAGGAAAAAATGATGTTTACCCTGGAAATGTTTGCCTGGGCATTTATATGTGTTGTAGTAGTTGCCTGGATTGGATATTCTGCATATGTAAAAGTGGCAGGAACCAAAGCAGAGGTCGTACAGAATACCGTACTGGATACCAGTGCGCTGGATAATTATATTTCTGGTATTGATACTGATGAGGATCATCTACAATATAAGCGGTGGAGCAGACAGCAGAAACATTCTCCTGACGGTATATCTTGCATCCATTACGCCTGCCTGTGCGATGATTACGACGATGGCACAGTTATATGACAGAGATGCAGCATATTCCAGTTCTTTATATGTGCTGACAACATTACTGTCTGTGATCACCATGCCGGTGATGGTATATCTGTTTCAGGTGCTAATATAAAAAAGGTTATAATAACTGTTTTATAAGAAAGTAAAACGGCGGTGTAAGTTATGAGATCAGTATCAGTCTATACAATTACGAGGAATCAGAATACAAATCAATTACAGAAAATGGAACAGCATCTGTCTGGGAGAGAATGTCCGTTAAAGATTCGGGAATGGGA
>OLNE01002428.1_pt1 | contig 11643 bp, 11 predicted proteins | sample 1672431 | NCBI WGS metagenome assembly OLNE01 (sample SAMEA3136685, study PRJEB25190) | human gut metagenome | reverse complement strand
TACCTTATCAGAATCTAAATGCTCACCTTTTAATACCTTAATAAATAGAGGTATTAACTCATAAATTTGTACTGCTTTAAATACTATAACATCTAACATTCCATCTGTTGCATCTGCTCTAGATGCTAAATTAAAGTTTCCTGCAGTTTTACCATTGAACACTAACATAAGATACATATTACCTTCAAAATTAACTTCATCAGATTTTATGTTAACCTTAAGTGGTCTAAAATTAGGTAATTCTTCTATTCCTTTTAAGTAATAAGCTAACTTTCCTATAGTATTTTTTAAATTTACGTCTGTTTTTTGTGAAACGTCAGTAAAAAGCCCTGTACTAGCAACATTAACAAAGTATTTATCATTAATACTTCCTAAATCCACACTAGTTACACTAGAATTTATTATTTGCTTGCAAGCTTCTTCTACATCAAATGGTATTCCTAAAAACTTTGCAAAATCATTTGCTGTTCCTACTGGCAAGATACCTATTGGTAATGAAACTCCCTTTCTAGCCATAGCATTTACAACTGAATCTACAGTTCCATCTCCACCAGCAACTAAAATATATTCATATTCACTTGGTATAATGTCATCAAAAGCTGCATCTATGCCACATTCTTTTCTAATTCTATATGGTACTATAGTCATACCAGCTTCCTGATGTATATTAATTATTTCATCTAACTTAGATAAAATAACATTTTCTCCAGAATACGGATTATAAATTAATTTTACCTTTTTCATTGTACCCCTCCTAATTATATAAAAAAATTATACCACATAGTTTTAAATTAACCACCACCCGATATATCTTAGTTTTCTATATATAAAACCTGTTTATACCTTAAATATATAAGTATATCTCTCTTAATCTCTAGTTTTCTCTTTTCAATACAGTATTGTTAATTTTTTATAAAATTTATGCTATAATGATGATGTTAAGATTAACTTAGGAGTGATTATATGAGAAAAAGCAGTATTCCTAACATCTTTACTTTTATTAATTTATCATTTGGTATTTTATCACTATTAGCTACCTTTGAAAGTAACTACCAACTTGCTTGCATTTTTATATTACTTGCAGCTTTAGTTGACAGATACGATGGTAGAATAGCACGTTACTTACAGGTTTCAAGTGATTTAGGAAAAGAACTAGATTCTTTAGCTGATTTAGTTTCATTTGGTGTAGCACCATCTATATTAATATTTTTATTATTTGATTTTTATACACTAGGTCCTTCTAAAATATTTGGAATAATTCCACTATTATTATTCCCAATCTGTGGTGCTTTTAGGTTAGCTCGATATAATGCAAGTGAATTTAATGGAGTGTTTACTGGTGTTCCAATTACTGTTACTGGAAGCTTCTTAGCTTTATTTTGTTTATTTACTATTAATAAAAACATATCTGCACTTATTCCTTTTTTATTATTGTTATTAGGTTCTTATTTAATGGTAAGTACTTTAAAGCTAAAGAAATTTTAATTATTAAAAATATGGGCTATAGTTTTCTAATGAACTATAGCCCATAACTTTTAATCTTCAAACTCTTTTTGATGCTCTTCTTTATATTTTTTTAAAGCTTCATATTCTTCTCTTACAGATGCATCTTGAAAAAGTAATTCGTTGTCAACTTCAGTTAAAATCACACTACTATCTGTATTTTTTAATATATGATCTCCTACAAGAGCAATATATTTAAAATAGCTCTCCCCACATTCATCTAGTAATTCTATTACATGATCTATTATTTCACCTAAATTATCAGCTCTTTTTACTGCTACCTTAACATAGCTACTTCTTGCTTCATTAATATTATTTAGTTCAGCTGCCCCAGCAATTAATAATCTATATGAATTGACCATAGATTGTAATAATTGATTTAAATTACTTAAATCACCATAATACTGTTTCATTAATTGTTGGTATTTCATTTAATACCTCCATATATAAATTCATTAATACTCTATGGTTGTAACACTTCCCTACATTTAGGTAGGAATGTTACAACGGACATGCTCCTATACTAGGTCCCCTTTGGACATAACGAATTCTAACCTTAAGGTGAAATTAAAACTCCAGCTTAAGATAAAGATTCCATTTATTTTTCTTCGCACCCCTTAATAACTATATTATCTATAAATTCATCATCTATCTCTGAAAATATCTTTCCATTTTCTTTACACATTTTATATTCATCTTCTTCTTTTTTTAATGACATATAAATAGTGTTGTCTTTTTTTTCAATAGGCTTAATAACCTCTTCATTATTTCCACATTCACCCTTGCTCATTTCCACTTGTAGTATATCTTGTTTTTCATTTGCAGATTTACTATTTTCCAAAGTTTTACTCATGCTTTCACCTTTTGTTTTGCCTGTACTTTCTCTATATGAATTTGTGTCAAATTCTAAGTGATTATTCTCTTTATTTAGTATAAAACTATCACTAAATACTACTGGCACAAAAAACTCTTTAGGTATTGATATAAACATTTTTCTCCTCCTCTTATAAATCCTCTATTTCACAATAAGGTTTAAAATAAGCTCTAGGATATCCACATAATGGACATTTTTCTGGAGCTTCACTTCCTTCATGTATATATCCACAATTCATACAAACCCACTTTGATTCCCTTGGCCCAGCAAACATTGTTCCATCATCTAATTTGTCATACAACTCTTTAAATCTTTTTGCATGATCTTCCTCAACTTCTCTTAGTTCTTTAAAAAAATTAGCAATATCTATAAAACCTTCTTCTCTTGCTTCTTGTTCAAATTTTGCATAAATATTTTTAAATTCATCTGTTTCACCACATATAGCATCAACTAAATTTTCTTTTGTATTACAAACTAACTTTAAATAATCCTTATATACTCTTCTAGCATGAGCTAATTCGTTTAATGCTGTTAAATCAAAAATATTACCAACCCATTGATATCCTTCTTGTCTTGCTTTTTCTGCATATAAACTATATTTATTTCTCGCCCTGCTTTCCCCTGCAAATGCTCTATATAAGTTTTTCTCAGTTTTACTTCCCTTTAAATCCATGATTTTCTCCTTAAAAATATTCCTTATACTAAACTATTCAAAACATATAAAAATGATGAATTAAATCTGATAGTAATTCCTACTCCTCATCATTAATTCATCATTTTTTACACTTTTTAATTTACTGTAACTCTTCTGTCATTATCGCATACTATTTCTATACTTCTACCTTCTTTAGTTTTAGTATTCAATATTACTTTATGACCCCAAAGATCAAATAAATATTTAATTGTTTCCTTAGCATAAAGTAATTCTAATTCTCTTCCATCAAAAACATGCTCTAATGTTAAAGTTCCATCTCTTTTATTTAAGTCAGTTATTCTTATATAAGGTATAGATCCAACTCCACATGAATCAGACATAGTATCCCTAATACTCTTCCATCCTTGCTCATCTGATACTTCATCAACAACAAATTCAAAGCTCTTTTTAGCATATTGGAACAATCCTAATTCCTCACATAATTCTTGTGTTAAGTACTTACGTAAAAATGAATTGTCTCTTTCAATATATCTAACTTCAAAAATCTTATCTCTTCCATATCTCTTTTCTATATCCTCAAACACCTTAAAACCAACATAATATGGATTTAATCCACCTAAAGCTGGAGCAATTACATCATTATGACGTTTTATAAACTCAAAATGTAAACTTTGTGGTAATTCTAAGCTCTTTAAAATATTATAATGACAATAGCTTGCCCAACCTTCATTCATTATCTTAGTTTCTATTTGCGGAATAAAGTATTGCGTTTCCCTTCTTACTATTTTAAGAATTGATTTCTCCCATTCTTCTAAAGAACCATATTTAATGATAAATCCAATAACATCATCACAAGGCTCAATTGGAGTTTTACTTAAATCTGGCAATTTTATTTCTTCATCCTCATTTAAAGCATCCCTATTTTCAATTTTCCTATTATATTCATCTATTAAATTTGATTTTATCTCCTCATCACTTAGCTCTTTAACTCCAACAACTCTTGGAATTTGGTATCTAAGTGCATGAGCAGCATCAAGTATTTTTTCTACCTTAGCATATCCTATACTTGGATCGTTAATATATCCTCTTATTATATCTGCATCTAATTTAAACATCTCTAAAGTATAATAAGCCTTAGTACCTTCTCTAAATAACCTATTATTCTTAAAGAAATCATTATGTCCATAAACATGAGCCATAGTTAATATCTGCAATAATAAGGTATTCTCATTCATTAAATATGCTAAAGATGGATTTGAATTTATAACCATTTCATAAGGTAATCCAGTTAAATTTAATGAATATAATGTTTTACTCTTTTCATATGCCTTACCATAACTCCAATGTGGATACTTTGAAGGCATTCCAACATATGCTTCATAAGCTAACATTTCATTAAATCCAACTATTTCAAATTCCTGAGGATAATAATCAAGCCCAAATTCTGTAGCTTTCTTTTCAATCTTCTCATTCCACTCTTCTAAATCTTTTAATGTGTACTCCATTATTCATCCTCCCTTAACTCCTTGCTAAGCATTAACTTAAGAGCATCCCATAAATTCTTCTTTTCCTTTACAATAACAGAGACAAATTTCTTATCTACTATTTCCTTATTGAATCTATAATACATTGTTGTTGAATAAGTTGATGGTAAAAGTTCAGCATAACCAAACATATTACTTACTTCACAAAGCTTTTTAACTGATTGAATTGCCTTTTCATTATCCTCAGACCAGTTATCTCCATCACTAGCGTATATAGGATATATATTCCATACTTCTGGTGAATACTTTTCTTCAATAAGTTTTAACGCTAAATTTAAACCACTTGATATATATGTTCCTCCTGATTCTGCTTTGTGGAAAAATTCATATTCGTTAACTTCTTTAGCAACTGTTGTATGAGAAATAAATTCAAAAGCAATATTGTTATACTTTCTTTTTATAAAAGTTGATAAAACAAAGAAAAATGATCTTGCTAAATACTTTTTAGTACTATCCATTGAACCTGATACATCCATTATAAAGAGCATAACAGCATTACTTTCTTTCTTAGGCTTTGTTTTTACTCTATAATATCTAATATCATCTTCTCTAAATGGAAATCTTTCTAATTCAGTATCTAATCCTGCTTCTTTTAAAGCTCTTATCTTCCCCTGCTTACGTGCAGTCTTTGCCATAACAGTCTTTTTCTTTGCAAGCCTTGGATTAATTCCATGCTTTTGATATCCTCTTTTTCTACTTGCACTTTCACTAATAATTTCAGAATACTTCTTTTTATCTAAATTAGGTAAATCCAAATCTTCAACTATATAATCCATCAATTCTTCTAACGTAATTTCTGTTTCATATACATCGTCGCCTTCAGAGTTACCTGCACCTTTATTTCCTTTTTTACCACTAGATTCAGCTGAACCTAATTTATCTCCACGTTTTTCTTCACCAGTACCGGTAGCAACACCTTTATTGTTGCTACCAAATACAAATTGATATTCCTTTATTCCTCTAATAGGAATTTTAAACTTTTTATTTTTAGTTTCACCTACTATACTTTCTTCTGAAAGTATATCTCCTAAGTTTTCTTTAATGGATTTCTCTACCAACTGCCTATGTCTTCTTCTATCTTCTATGCTTCTATCATGCTCAACAGGATTTGTTGTATTATCTCTAAATATAGCCATCCTTATCAATCCTTCCACAAATTGTTTGCTGCATATTTAAGAATTACATCACAGCAGTGTTGGCAATATCCATTCCTTTTCATTTCTTCAACCATTGCATTGTATTTTTCTGTTTGTTCTTTATCTCTAACTCTTGATTTAGTAACAATTCTAGATAAATCTTTAACTGATGCTATAAGTTTCTTTTCTATAGCCTCTTTTAATGGTTCATAAGACTTATAATCAATCTTAGATCCATTTCTTACTAAGTAGAACATATATGAAGTAACATCAGCTCTAAATCCCTTGCTTGATGCTTCAGATACTCCTATTTGTTCTTCTATACTTCTCATAAATTCTTCATCAGGATTTAATTCCTCACCTGTTTGTTCATCTTTTATTCTAGTCTTATTCACAAAAGCTTCTGCATTATCTATATAATTATTAAATAAGCTTTCAGCTTGTTCTCTAAATGAATGAATAAATGCCTTTGTAATTTCTTTTTCAAGTATCTTATTATACTCTTTACGTATTGTATCTTGAATAAAGCCTAAATATTTCTTCTTATCATCAGATGAAATATCCATATCTTTAACTGATTTGATAATACTTTCCATTATGCTTAAAGGATTAATACAATCAAACTCTGAATTAGAAAGAGCATTATCAATTGCTTTAATAATAAATCTTGTACTAATTCCCTTCATACCTTCATATGGGCCAGCCTCTTCTCTAAGCTCAACAATATCAACCTTCTTAGTTGTTCCCTTTTCAACTAAATCTTCACCATTATAAATCTTAAGCTTAGTAATAGGATCAACCTTAGCTGATGGTGTTAATCTAGAAAGTATTGCAAACATAGCTGCAACTTCAATAGTATGAGGTGCAATATGTGCACCAAAGTTACTCTTCTTTAAAATCTTTTCATAAATTTTTATTTCTTCTTCAAGCTCTAAACAATAAGGTACTTCTACCTTAACAATTCTGTCTAAGATTGCTTCATTTGTATGGTCTGATTTAAATTTATTCCATTCAGCTTCATTTGAGTGAGCTATTATAAGACCATCAAAATAAATCATTGAACCTTTACCTGGTGATGGTATAGATTTTTCTTGTGTAGCAGTTATTATTGTATGCAAATACTCAACATCATTTTTAAATACTTCGATAAATTCTACTAAACCTCTATTACCAACATTAAATGCACCATTTAATGAGAATATTCTTGGGTCATCTTCTGGATACATATCCATCTTTGAAATATCAACAGAACCAGTTAATATTGATGTATCTTGGTTATTTGGATCAACTGGTGGAACAACACCAATTCCTTTTCTTGATCTTATAGAAAATCCCTTTCTCTCAACTGGGAAATTTTCATATTCACCATTAAACTCATGAAGTAATCTATACTTACAAACTGGACATAAGTCACCTTCTATTTGTGTTCCTAACATTTTATTAAATTCATCTCTTAAATGATTTGGAACTAAATGTAAAGGTTCTTCATGCATAGGGCATCCTTTAATTGAATATATAGGTTCACAATGAACTAATGCACTTTTTAGTGATTCAACTAAAGAAGATTTACCTGCACCAACTGGCCCTACTAAGTATAAAACTTGTCTTGCTTCTTCACCCTTCATAGATGCAGAATGTAAGTAATTTACTATTTTCATTATAACTTTGTCTATTCCAAAGAAATCATCTTTGAAATATCCATATTTTTTAATAGTTTCATTACCATATATCTTTCTTACTCTTGGGTTTTCATCTGCTTTTAATACCTCAACACCTTTACTCATAATAAAATCATATAATCTCTTATGAGAAAGTTTTGCTACGTCTGGGTTTTTCTTCACTATCTCTAAGTAATCTAAAAATGTTCCTTCGAATTTTTCACTATTTCTATTTTCTCTATCTGTAATTATAAAGTCCTTGAAGTCCATAAACTCATCCCTCCCCTTAATTTAATATATTAATGACTTAAATAGTTATATTCCTATTTTTTAAAATTTACATTTCTCTATATTTTATATGTTTAAATTTCATAATTATTATTAAATTTAAGTATTTTTATTATTTTATTTATCTTACATAATAAATAAAAGCTCATGTAAATTTTTTAAATTTACACAAGCTTTTACATCTTTTATTAACTAATTATTTATTTAATAGATTTAATAAATCGCATCCATACTTTTTAAACTTCTTTTCTCCCATTCCCCTTATATCTAAAAGTTCATCTTCATTTTTAGGGTTTTTATTACATAATTCAATTAACGTTGCATCTGAAAAAATAATATATGGTTTTACCCCTTCCTTTATAGCCATTTCTCTTCTCCATCCTCTTAACCTATTAAACAATTCACTATTAATTACCTTTTCTTCACTTTCAGATGTTAATTTTAACATTACCTTCAATTGAGACTTTAAAATTTTATATGACTTCTCATTTAATTTAAGCATTGAATAAGTCCCATCTTTCAAACTTACATATCCATATTCAATTAGAATCTTTATAAAATCTCTTATAAATTTACTACTATAATCCTTCATTATTCCATATGTAGTTAATTCATTTAATTTATCATTTATTATTTTAGGTCCAGTCATCCCGCGAAGGATATCTATTAAAACTGATATTCCATACCTTTCTTTTGTTCTATATACGCAAGATAATACCTTTTGTGCTTCTATTGTATAATCTCTAAGTTCATCATTATTTAAACAATTACTACAATTAGTACAATACTCTCTAACATTTCCTTCCCCAAAATACTTTAATATAAAACTTCTTAAGCACTCCTTGCTTTCACAAAAATCTATCATTTTTTGCAACTTTTTAATTTCAATTTCTTTCCTATTTAGTTGGACTGTTGTGTGAATTAAATATTCTAAAGTTCTTATATCTCCCCTATTAAATAACAAGTGACATTCTGATGTTAATCCATCTCTTCCTGCTCTTCCTATTTCTTGATAGTAACTTTCAATATTTTTAGGAATTGTAAAATGAATTATATATCTTACATTTGATTTATCTATTCCCATTCCAAAAGCATTTGTTGCTATCATTACATTTGAATTTTCATTTAAAAATTCATCTTGATTTTCATTTCCCCAAGGCTCAGTTGTAATAAAAGATGAAACCTTTGATACTTTAACTCCATTAATCTCTTCAAGCTTTTTAACTGCATTATTTAAATTTTCTTCTTTATTTCCCATATTGCTTCCCATTGATATATAAGCAATATGTCTTTCTCTATTTATTTCAACTGCAGCATAATCTAAATGTCTTCCTATAGGTGCCCACGGCTTTTTTAACAGAACTTTAACTCCATTTACCATTGAATAATTATCTAATATAAAGTTAGCAACTTTATTTACTACACTTTCAATTAAGTCCAAACTTTCCTCTTGGAAAACTTGAATAACTTGATGACATAGCTCTCCATAATGAACTGATTTAGTTAAATCACATGTAGTTGCTGCCTCTTTAATATCTAATGATAACTCTAAAGATAAAATGAACTTTTGTCCAAGTGTCTTTTCCTCTTGAAAAACTCCATGATTTGCAAAAATCTCTATATCCTTTAAATATATTTTATCCATATTAATACCTACTTTGCTTTTATTATTTTATCAGTCATAACTGCTACTCTCTTATTTTCCAACACATCATGAACTCTTATGAAATCCATTCCTTTCATTATTCCAATAACCGTAGTAGCTAGTGTACCTTCTGCTCTTTCATTTACAGGTAAATTTAAAGTTAATCCTATCATTGACTTTCTTGATGTACCTAATAGAACTGGATATCCCATTTCTTTTACAATATCACAATTATTCATTACTATTAAATTTTCTTCATAAGTTTTAGCAAAGCCTATACCTGGATCCAATATTATATTTTCCTTTTTAACACCTGCATTTAATGCAATATCAATACTTTCTTGTAAGTCTTTCTTTACATCTTCCATTAAATTTTCATAAGGCTTATTTTCTCTATTGTGCATTAATATTATAGGAGTATCATACTTTGCTGCAATACTTGCAATATTTTTATCATATTTAGCTCCCCAAATATCATTAATTATATCTGCTCCAGCCTTAATTGCTGCTTCTGCTGTTTTACTTTTATATGTATCAATTGAAATAGTAATATCTAATTCCTTCTTTATAGCTTCAATTATAGGAACTACTCTTTTTATTTCTTCATCTTCTGAAACATATTCTGCACCCGGTCTTGTTGATTCTCCACCAACATCAATTATATCAGCACCGTCTTCCACCAATTTCTTTGCTTGTATTACTGCTGCTTCTATTTCATTAAACTTTCCACCATCTGAAAATGAATCAGGTGTTACATTTAATATTCCCATAATATATGTTCTATCACCTAATTTATATTCTTTATTTCCTATTCTCAAACACGTATCCTCCTCATTAATATGCTACTTTAAAGTTTTTCTTTTCTTTACTCCAGTAACACTCTTTCTCAGCTTTACAATTAAAACATTGTCTTGATAATTTATCTGCTCTATAAATTATTTCTTCTAGCTTATTATCGCTTTTGCTTCTATGATTTGCTATTCCATTAAGAATAATATTAACTTCTTCTTTATCAAATTTAGTTTCACTTAATATTTCTTTACTCATTTCAACACTTGCTAAATCATGATTTGTTCCATCTTCATATTGCTTTACTCTTCCTATATCATGCAATAATCCTATAGCATAAATAACTTCCTTAGAAATCTCTATATTTTCTTCTAACACCATAATATAAGCAATTCTAGCAACATCTATAAAGTGTTCTATAGTATGATTGCAAAATTCCCTATCTTTTTCATAAAGCTTTAATTTTTCTAAAGATTCTTTATACAGCTTATTATTAAGTATCTTATCTATATTCTCCATTACTATACCTTTCTACCAAGTCAATAATTACTAGTTAAAATTAACTAATCTCCTATTTAGCTATTAACTCTTAACTATTAACTACTAAAGACTATTTTATAAAATTCATAACTTCTCTTCTAAGTTCAATATCCTCTCTAAAAACACCTCTATATGTAGTAGTTACAGTCTTTGCTCCTGGCTTTTTAACACCTCTCATAGTCATACAAGTATGTTCTGCTTCAATTACAACCATAGCCCCTTCAGCATCTAAATATTCCATTATTGCATCTGCAATTTCAGTAGTAAGCTTTTCTTGTAACTGTGGTTTTTTTGCATAAACTTCAACTGTTCTTGCTAGCTTAGATAATCCTGCAACCTTTCCTTTTGGTATATATGCAATGTGAGCCTTACCGAAGAAAGGTACTAAATGATGTTCGCACATTGAAAAGAATGTTATATCTTTTTCTAATACTAAATCATTATTTTCTACACTAAATGTTTTAGATAATACATCCTTAGCATCTTTACCTATTCCATCAAATATCTCCATATACATACGAGCTATTCTATCAGGTGTTTCAATTAATCCTTCCCTATTAACATCTTCTCCAATTCCTTCTAAAATTAACTTTACACCTTCCATTATCATTTCTTTATTCATCTTTCTGCGCCTCCATTTATTGCTTTTTCATATTGCTCTTTAATTTCTTGTGTTATTTTACAATTAAAATTCTTATTTCCTATCTTTGCACATTTTATAACCCCAACTAATGAATTTGTAAAAAATAGTTCATCACTATTTAATAGCTCTTCCTTTGTTATATTTTTTTCAATAACTTCAAAGTTATCAATTATCCATTTTCTGATTATTCCCGGTAATAATCCATTTCTGATATCAGGAGTATATATTATTTTATCCTTAATCATAAAGATATTGCTTGTACAGCCTTCACATATATAACCTTTTTCATTTATAAAAATAGCTTCATTAAATCCATTTTTTTGACATACTTCATATTCTATAATATTTTCTAAAAAATTTAAAGTTTT
>OLNE01002425.1_pt1 | contig 11651 bp, 10 predicted proteins | sample 1672431 | NCBI WGS metagenome assembly OLNE01 (sample SAMEA3136685, study PRJEB25190) | human gut metagenome | reverse complement strand
GGCAGCGCCACGCCCTCGCTCGAGAGCCTCGAGCGCTGCCGTGCCGGCAGCTGGCGCGGCGTGCGCTGGACGCGCGTCAGCATGCCCGAGCGCCCCGGCGGCTCCAGGCTCCCGTCCGTCCGCATCATCGACATGCGCTCGACGTTCAGCCCCAAGGGCGGCTCGGTGTTCTCGTCACCTCTGCGAGACGCCCTGCTCGATCGCGCCGAGAAGCGCGAGAAGAGCGTGCTTCTGCTCAACCGTCGCGGCTTCGCGAGCTTTCTCATGTGCCGAGAGTGCGGCTGCGTCCCCACGTGCCCTCATTGCTCCACGGCGCTCACGTACCACGAGCGCACGCACAGCCTCGCCTGCCACACATGCGGCAGCGCGTGGCCCGTGCGTGCCTACCCTGACCCCTCCACGAAGTGCCCCAACTGCGGCAGCCGCTACCTGGCGCAGTACGGGGTGGGCACGCAGCGGGTCGAGGACGAGCTCAGGATGCTGCTGCCCGAGGACGTGGACGTCATCCGCATGGACGCGGACACCACGGCGACGAAGGGCGCGCACACGCGCCTGCTCGAGCAGTTCGACGCGAGTGAGTGCGCCGTGCTCGTGGGAACGCAGATGATCGCGAAGGGCCTCGACTTCCCCGAGGTCACGCTCGTGGGTGTCGTGAACGCCGACACCACCCTCAAGCTGCCAGACTTCCGTGCCGCCGAGCGCACGTACAACCTGCTCGAGCAGGTGGCGGGGCGCGCCGGCAGGGGAGAGCGTCCCGGCGAGGTCATCATCCAGACGTACTGGGCCACGCACCCCGCCATCTCGGCCGTGGCAACCCATGACCGCTCCTCCTATCTTGGCTATGAGCTCGAGCAGCGTGACGAGGCGTACTACCCGCCCTACTCGCGCCTCGCGAACCTCACGCTTGCGGGACTTTCCGAGCGCGCCGTGCGCGAGCGGGCGAGCGCGCTTGCCGCCAAGATCCGCGCGCGCGTGGAAGGCATGGGGGGCGAGTGGGAGGTTCTCGGCCCCGCCGAGTGCGTGCGCTCCAAGGTCAAGGATCGCTATCGTCGCCACATTGTCGTGAAGGCGCCCGTGGATGCCGAGCTTGGGCCCCTTCTCGACGAGTGCGCCCGTGCGCTGCCCGCGTGCAAGGGCGTCACGCTCGCCATCGACGTCGACGCCTACGACATGCTCTAGCGTGGCGTAGGCGTGGGGCGCATGCTTGCCGCCTACGCCCAGGCTGTGCGGATTCTCTCGGCTTTTGTCTTTCAGGCGCAAGCCGCGGCTATGATGGATGATTGTGAATCCAGTGCCGCGCTCGCGCGCGGCCCCCATGCGTGTGAGGAGCAACATGAGCGCCAAGAAGGACATCCTGCTCACCCCGGACCCGCGCCTTTCACAGGTGTGCGAGCCCGTGACAGAGATCAACGCCGACATCCGCAAGCTCGCCAAGCGCATGCTCAAGGACATGTATGAGGCGGATGGCTGCGGCCTCGCGGCGCCCCAGATCGGCGAGATGCTTCGCATGGTCGTCGTTGACTGCGACTACACGGACGAGCGCGGCAGCGAGAATCCCTATGTGCTCATCAATCCCAAGATCGTGAAGGCAGACGGCCCCATGCGCTCCTTCTCCGAGGGCTGCCTGTCATTTCCTGGCATCTCGGTGGACATCGAGCGCCCGAGCCACGTCATCGTGCACGCCACGAACCTTGACGGCGACCTCATGCAGTACGAGGCGGAGGGCAACCTGCTGGCCGTGTGCCTCCAGCATGAGATCGACCACCTTGACGGCGTGACGATGGTCGATCACCTGCCCCCGCTCAAGCGCGCCCAGAAGCTGCAGGAGTGCGAGCAGGCCATCGAGCAGGGCGCGCGCCCCGGCGAGACCACGACCGACTAGGAGCCACGCATGCGCATCGTCTTCATGGGAACGCCCGAGTTCGCCTGTCCGTCCCTCAGCGCCGTGAGCAGGGCCCACGACGTCGTGCGCGTGGTGACGCGACCCGATGCCGTGCGAGGTCGAGGCAAGCGCCTCGAGCCGAGCCCCGTGAAGGCGCTCGCCGGCGAACTTGGCCTTGCGGTCATCGAGGCGAGCCGCATGACGCCCGAGGTCATGGATGAGCTTCGCGCCGCCAAGGCCGACCTGTGCGTCGTGGCTGCCTACGGCTGCATCCTGCCCGACGAGCTTCTCGAGATGTTCCCGCTCGGCTGCGTCAACGTGCACGCGTCGCTGCTTCCCCGTTGGAGGGGCGCGGCCCCCATCCAGCGTGCCGTGCTCGAGGGAGACGAGCTTGCCGGTGCGTCCATCATGCGCGTGGTCCACGAGCTCGACGCGGGCGCCTACTGCGCCCAGGTCTCCACGGCGGTTGCGGGCAAGACCTCATCTGAGCTGCTCGACGAGCTTGGCCACCTTGGTGCCGAGGCCCTCGTCGAGGCCATCGGCCGCATCGCGGACGGCACGGCTGTCTGGATCGAGCAGGACGAGTCGCTCGTGACGTACGCGCACAAGATCGAGAAGGCCGAGATGCGGCTTGACCCCGCGGACGGCGCGCTTGCCAACGTGCGCCGTGTGCTGGCGAGCACCGATGCCGCTCCGGCGCGCTGCGAGGTCGCCGGGAAGGGCGTGCGCCTGATGCGCGCGAGGACCTGCGATGATGCCCTCGCGGCTGGTGAGGTGCTCGTCTCGCACGGATGCGTGGCGCTTGGCTGCGCGGACGGCGCGCTTGAGGTGCTGGACGTCAAGCCCGACGGCAAGCGCGAGATGCAGGCGAGCGCCTGGGCCGCCGGCCTGCGCGCGGACCACCTTGCCTGGGGGAGGATCTAGATGGCCGTCGCCAGCCCCGCGCGCACGACCGCCCTGCGCATCCTGGGCGCACAGCGCCGTCGCAACGCACGCGCGCGCGACCTCATGCGCGGCGCCCGCGAGATGGACATGCTCGGCCACAAGGCCCGCTCGCTTGCCACGAGGCTCGTGCTTGGCGTCAACGTGGCCTCAGGCGAGCTCGACCGCAGGATTGACTCGTTCGTCACGCATGCCTCGGCCCTACAGCCGCGCGTGCGAGACGCGCTCAGGCTCGCAGCCTTCGAGGTCCTCTACCTCGAGACTCCTCGCCAGGTGGCCGTGAGCCAGGGCGTGGAGCTCGTGAGAAGCGTGCAGCCGCGTGCCGCCCGCATGGCAAATGCCGTGCTCAGGCGCATTGCGGACTGTCGCGGCGAGGTAGACGATGCTGGCGAGGCCGTTCACATTTCCGCCTCTGGAGAGGTCCGGGGCATCACGTCTGCGCAGCTTTCTATGACGTCAGGCTACCCGGAGTGTCTTGCCTCACGCCTCTTGGACGAGCTGGGGGAGTGCCGTGCCGCCGCGATGTGCTCCTGTGCGCTTGACCCCGCGCCCGTCTACGTGGCGAGGGGCACGGCTGCGGGTTCGGCCACCGAGGTGCTCTCGCGCCTCGAGGGCATCGAGGCCGAGCCGTCGCCCACGGGGCTGCCGGGCAGCTGGCGGCTTGCCTCCGGCGCTCGGCTTGCGTCGAGCGGGCTGGTGAGCTCATGTGACGTTGCCGTGGCAGACCTCTCCGCCCAGGTCGTGTGCCGCATCGCGGCGCCCGCCTCGGGCCGCGTGCTCGAGGTGGGGCAGGGCCGAGGTACCAAGTCCCTGCTGCTCGCACGTGCCATGGACGAGCTTGGGTGCGAGTCAGCCGTCGTGGGCTGTGAGCTCGTGGCCTCTAAGGTGCGCCAGTCGCGAGACCGCATGAAGCGCGCCGGGCTCTCGGGCCAAGTGAGCTGCGTGGAGTTTGATGGCACGAGGCTTGCCGACGTCTCCTCGCTTCCCGGGGAGCTTGCGGGCTCTTTCGAGTCCGTGCTGGTGGATGCGCCGTGCTCCGGCACGGGAACGATGCGCCGGCACCCGGAGATCGCCTGGGCGCTCGACGAGGGCTCGCTGGCGGGTGCCCCCGATTCGCTCTCCTCGCTCCAGAGCTCCCTGCTTGCGGCGGCAAGCTCGCGCGTGGCCGTGGGTGGATGCCTCGTCTATGCCACGTGCTCGGTGCTCTCGTGCGAGAACGCCGAGGTCGTTGACGCGTTTCTCGCTAGCGATGCCGGGAGTGGCTTTGAGCTCGCAAGCGTCATGGACGCCCCGGGCATCGCGGCGCTTCCGGTCGAGGCACGCTCTCGGGTCTCGGCCTGGGTCGACGAGCGCGGCATGTTCCGGTCAGTGCCCACGCCGGGCGGTCCCGACGGCCACTTCTGCGCCCGCCTCGTCCGTACCCGGTGACACTTGGGGATGGGGTCGAGCTTTCACCATCCACATGAGAGGGCGGGGGCGAGACGTCATCGAACGTCTCGCCCCCGCCCTTGTCCATCGTCGTATGGCTCGTTGGCTAGTGGCCGCAGCTCGCGCAGTCGTGGCCGCTGCAGCCCGAGCAGCCACTCGTTCCCTCGGTGGAGGAGCTGCCGCCGCGCTGGTCTGTGTTATAGAAGCCTGAGCCCTTGAAGGAGATGCCGGAGGCGGAGAACACGCGCTCAGCGGGCTTTCCGCACTCGGGGCACGTGATGCTCGGGTGCTCGGACATGGGGTGTTCGACCTCGAACACGTTGCCGCAGCCGGTGCATCGATAGTCATAACGTGCCATGTGGAACAACCTCCGTGGTGCCAGCCCCTCCGGGCGTGTCGTATGCATAGAAATGCGGCCCGTGGCCGCCTGGGTTACTTTACCCAATCTCGCGCGCGAATGTGGCGGTGATGCCGCGCCTCGAGGCCATCACCAAGAACGTATACTTGACGGTGCAAAAGACGACCGATTCGCATCTGCGCGTGGCGCGAGGCTGGGAGGCCCCATGTCAAAGATTTCCGGTGCCATCTTCGACTGTGATGGCACGCTGCTCGATTCCATGTCCATGTGGTACGACATGTTCGACGAGCTGTTCCGCTCGTATGGGCTCGAGCCCACGAGCGAGGTCATCGACAAGGTCGAGGCCATGACCATCCCCGACACGTGCAAGTACCTCCACGCCGAGCTTGGCATGGGCGGCAGCGTCGAGGAGCTCTATGCCCACGTCGAGCGCATCGTGACGTATGACTACGAGCACAAGGTCTCGGAGATGCCCGGCGCCCGCGGCATGCTCGAGAGCCTGGCCGGCGCCGGCATCCCCATGGTGGTGGCCAGCTCGAGTCCCTCGCCGTTCGTGCGCACGGCGCTTGCCTGCCACGGCATGCTCGACTTCTTCTCGGACATCCTGTGCACGGCCGACGTTCGCCAGGGCCGCGACAAGGACTTCCCGGACGTCTACCTCGAGGCGCTTGATCGTCTCGGCACGTCGCTTGCCGAGACGTGGGTGTTCGAGGACGCCCCGTTCGCCGTGCGCTCCGCCCGCCGCGTGGGCCTGCACGTCGTGGGCATCCACAACGACCACGATGGCCGCGACGAGGACTTCATCCGCTCCTGGTCAGACATCTTCACCCACAACTACGACGACGTCTCGCTCGAAGCCATTCATACGTTCGATGACGCGGCCCGCAAGGCCACGCCCGAGGAGGCGTAGGCGTCGTGAGGCTTCTGCTCGTCGCGGGCTCTCCCGAGCCAAGCTCGTCTTCGCTCGTCTCTCGCCTTGCCGTTGAGGCCGACCAAGTGCTTGCCATCGACCGAGGTGCCGAGGCCTGTCGCGTGGCCGGCGTTGTGCCGGATGCCTTTTGCGGCGACGCCGACACCGTGAGCGCCGAGACGCTCTCGTGGGTCCGCGAGCATGCGGCGGGCACGCCCGTGAGTGAGGGCACGCTTGCCGTGGACCCCGCCGACGACGTGCGCGAGCGGCCGCAGATCCATGGCCTTCACGGGGATCTGGGCATCCGCATCTTTCCACCGGCCAAGTACGACACGGACCTCTCCCTTGGCTTTGCGTGCGCCCGTCAGATCGCCTCCGAGAGGGGGGAGGCCCTCGACGTCACGGTGACGTGTGCGAGCGCCGGCCGCATGGACCACGCCCTCGCGGTGTTTGGCGTTCTCGCCTCGAACGCAGACGTGGCGCCCGTCCTTGTCGAGGACGCCTTCGAGTGCCGGATTCTCGCGCCTAATGGCGTCGCGGCCTGGGAGTTTGGCGACGAGTGCGTGGGCAGTCACTTCTCGTTCGTCGCACTTGCGGACGCGAGCGTCGTGAGCGAGCAGGGCATGCGCTGGGAACTCGACCACTTCCGCGTCGATGCCCTTCGGGACCGCGGCATCTCCAACGTCATCGATGCTCCCGGTGCCTCCATCACCTGCCACGCCGGCATCGTCGCCGCCTTCCTCATTCGCTAGCCGCTCGCCTTCGACCCGCCAACTTGTCCTCCTATTTCGCGAGCGCTGCAAACGAGTCACATTTCCGGGCCTTGAAGCGCGAAAAGTGACCCGTTTGCAGCGCTCGCTGCGTATATGCGCGATCTCGCTCCCGCTTGGTCTCTTCTGTCGTAACCTACGGTGCAATTGGTGAGGGGAGGGTCCCATGACAGGTTATCGAGACCAGGAAAACGAACTTTCTTCTCGACTTGAAGCTGCGGAGGCGAGCGGGCGCTGTCTGTGGGCAAAAGATGCTGCGGATAGACGTCGCCTAGCGCGATTCTGCGAGAGGGGGGCGGCTCGTAAGGGTCCTCAATGGCCTATTTGCAAGCAGTTCAACCTGGGACACCCTCGACCCTGCTTCTAAGACCAGGCGAATTGTCCGTTCCCTTTCTGACAAATATGAAGACTGGGTATTCTCGCATGTCACCGCAGCCGCCATGTATGGACTCAGCGTCGGCTATTCGTATCTCGACACGATTCATGTGGTGGCTACGTCTGGCAGCAGGAAGAATGCCATGGTGGTTCGGCATCGCAGTGGCAGGGCGCATCGCATGTTCCGCGGCGTCAGGCTGACAACCCCCGAGGACACCGTGCTCGGCTGCGCCGCCATGATGCCGTTTCCCGACGCCCTTGCCGTTGCCGACTCCGCCGTATCCTCTCGCCTGACGTGCGAGAGGAACCTGAGGAATGCCGCCGTCCACAGGCGGGGATATCGCGGAATCAGGAACGGCCGCAGGGCCGTGGCCTGCATGGACGGTCGTGCCGAGAGCGGCGGCGAGTCCATCGTCCGTGGCATTCTTATCGAGCTTGGATATCTCATCAAGGACATCCAAGTGCCGGTGACGAGTATCGACGCCGCAAGAGGTCCGCTCCGGCTCGACATCCTGCTTCAGGCGGACGACGGCTCCCTCGTTGACCTTGAGGTCGATGGGGGCGAGAAGTATGAGAACCCCGAGATGAACGGTGGCTCCCCGCTGCATGCGCTGATGCGCGAGAGGCAGCGCGAGGCGGGGATCACTGCCCGCGGCTACAAAGTGGTGCGCGTGACGGTTGCCCAGGCCAGGGATCGCGCGTGGTTAAAGGCTCGCTTGTCCGTCTATGGGGTCTATCCCCAAGGCTAGGGACGCGAGCGCTGCAAACGAGTCACATTTACAGGCTTTGAGGTGCGAAAAGTGACTCATTTGCAGCGCTCGTGAATAAGCTACAAAAAAGAGCCGCCCGAAGGCGACTCTGAGTTAGCTCTATGAGTGAGCGGGTCTGCTGCTAGGAGCGGGCGACCTTGCCGGACTTCAGGCAGGTGGAGCAGACGTTCAGCTTCTTCTTGTGGCCGTCGACGACGCACGTCACGTGCTGGATGTTCGGACGGAACTTGCGGTTGGTGACGCGGTGCGAGTGGCTGATCGAACGACCGGCGACGGCGTGCTTGCCGCAGATGGCGCAAACCTTAGACATTGTGTACCTCCATGTGAGCGGCGCATCTTGCGGCCGCCTTCGACGCATAGCTGGATAAGAATAGCACAGCTCTCGGGCCCTGCAAGCTGTTTTCGCCGAGATGTTGTGTCCGTGCTGTGGAGTCTACTCCAAAGTGATGTGCCCCGTGAACCTTCCACGCAAATCGGATATAAAACCTAACGCTAGAAACTAACGATAGAAGGTATTTTCGAGAGGGGGAGATATGGCAGAGGAGAAGGGCTGCGGCCCCGTCGCCAGCCCAGAGGGCGTCGTGCCGGCCGAGTATCGCCTGTGGGCCCGCGAGCTTCTCAAGCTGAGTGTCGACATGCGTCGGCAGAGGCCCGCCCCGGAGATCAGCCAGGGGATGAGGGGCATGCCGATGGTCATGCGCGTGCTGCTTGATGCCGACGGGCCCCTGTCGCCCGGCCAGATCGCACGCGCCGCGGGCGTGACGGACGCCCGCATCGCCAACACGCTCCGCGCGCTCGAGCAGCGAGGCTACATCAGGCGCGAGCCCTCCGAGCACGACCGACGCCGTGTCGAGGTCATCGTCACCGAGGAGGGCCGCAGGCGCGCGAGCGAGCACTTCGACGAGCTCTTGGATCTGGTCGGGGGCTTTCTCGAGGAGCTCGGGGAACGCGACACCCGTGACCTCATTCGCATTCTCGGCCACATCGGGCAGGTCATGGAGGCGCGCCGTCGCGAGGGCAGGCAGATCTGCCCTCCCGGAGCTGGCGACGCGGGCCGCTAGCGCCCCGGGACCGGAACGTATCCACCAGGGCGGCCGCGCCGCCCGCAAGCATCCAAGAAGGGAAGCAAGCCCTTGAGGATAATCAAGCTGTTCAAGAACCACGTGCTGGCGCTCATCGTCGCCGTGGGGCTCATCACAATCAGCTGCAACGCCGACCTCACGCTGCCCACCTATATGAGTGAGATCGTCGACGTCGGCATCCAGCAGGGAGGCATCGCCTCTTCCGTTCCCGACACGATTCGGGCAACCTCGCTCGCAGACCTCGAGATGTTCATGACCGAGGAAGACGAGCAGACCGTCGAGGCCGCCTATGCCCCCGAGGACGCCGATGGCGTCCGCACCTACCAGGGCTCCGAGGACGAGCGTGCCGATGACGGCGCCGTCGCCAATGCCATGAGCCTGCCCGAGACCGTCGCGCTCGCCCTTGAGCAGGGCGTCGACGCCTCGACGCTCAACGAGTCCATGACCGGCACGCTCGACATGGACACCGTGCGTGCGGCCGTGGCCGCCGGGATGGTCCCCCGAGACCAGCTCGTCTCCGCGGCAAGCGCCATGAGCGACCAGATGGGCGCCATGGGCGGCTCGATCGTGAAGCAGCGCGCCATCAACTACGTGGGCCAGGAGTACGAGGCCCAGGGCATCAGCCTGAGCGACGTCCAGAACTCCTACCTCGCCTCCATGTCGCTCAAGATGTTCGGCCTGTGTGCCGTGAGCCTCGTCGCCACGATCCTCACGGGCGCCGTGGCCTCCCACACCGCCTGCACCATCGCCCGCGACCTGCGTCGCAAGACGTTCGACCAAGTCATGCACTTCTCGCCGGCCGAGGTTGGCAAGTTCAGCCAGGCGTCGCTCATCACGCGCTGCACGAACGACATCCAGCAGATCCAGATGGCCACGACGCTGTTCATTCGCATGGTGCTCATGGCGCCCATCATGGGCGTGGTCGCCATCATGCGCGTGCTCGCCACGCACACGGGCCTCGAGTGGACCATCGGCATCGCCGTCATCGCGGTCTCCGCCGTCGTGGGCGTGCTCATGGGCCTCACCATGCCCAAGTTCAAGAAGATGCAGACGTATGTCGACCGCGTGAACCTCGTGGCGCGCGAGATGCTCGACGGCGTCATGCCCATCCGCGCCTTCGGCCGTCAGTCCCACGAGCTCGAGCGCTTCGACGGCGCGAGCCGCGACCTCATGGACACCCAGCTGTTTACGAACCGCGCCATGAGCTTCATGATGCCGCTCATGATGTTCGTCATGAACTGCGTGACCGTCCTCATCGTCTGGGCGGGCAGCCACGGCGTCAGCGACGGCGTCATGCAGGTTGGCGACATGATGGCGTTCATCTCCTACACCATGCAGATCGTCATGGCGTTCATGATCCTCACGATGGTCTCGGTCATGCTGCCGCGCGCCGAGGTGGCCGCGGAGCGCGTCGAGGACGTCCTTAGCACGCAGAGCTCCATCAGGGAGCCCGCGCACCCCAAGCTGCCGGCCGCGAGCGCCCCGCGCGGCGAGCTGGCCTTCCACAACGTGAGCTTCCAGTACCCTGACGCCCGCGAGGACGTCATCGGTGGGGTCGACTTCACGGTGCACGCCGGCGAGACGCTTGGCATCATCGGCTCTACGGGCTCGGGCAAGTCCACGCTCGTCCAGCTCATCCCGCGCCTGTACGACGTCACGGGCGGCAAGGTCACGCTCGATGGCGTCGACGTGCGAGACATACCCCTCTCCGAGCTCCGTCGTCGCGTGGGCTACGTCCCGCAGCAGGGCTTGTTGTTCTCGGGCACCGTCGAGTCCAACCTCAAGTTCGCCGGCGAGTCCGTGAGCGACGACGACATGCGCCGTGCCGCAGACATCGCCCAGGCAACCGAGTTCATCGAGCAGCGCGAGGGCGCCTGGGACTCCGAGATAAGCCAGGGCGGCTCCAACGTCTCCGGCGGCCAGCGCCAGCGCCTCTCCATCGCCCGTGCGCTCGCCAAGAGGCCCGAGGTCATCGTGTTCGACGACTCCTTCTCCGCACTTGACTACAAGACCGACGCGCTGCTGCGCGAGCAGCTCGCGGCCCACGAGAAGGACAGCGCCGTCGTCGTGGTGGCCCAGCGCATCGCCACGATCATGCACGCGGACCAGGTCATCGTGCTCGATGAGGGCCGCGTGGTGGGCCGGGGCACGCACGAGCAGCTCCTGCGCAGCTGCCCCGCCTACCTCGAGATCGCCCAGTCGCAGCTGTCGGCCGCCGAGCTCGGCCTCACCGATGCCGAGATTGCGCAGGTCATGGAAGGAGGTGAGCGCTAATGGCTAACGAGAACTCCGCCGCCCCCAGGCAGCGCCAGCGCGGGCCCATGGGCCGCATGGGCGGCCGCTCCACCGAGAAGGCCAAGGACTTCAAGGGCACGATGCTGCAGCTGCTTGGCTACATCGGCCAGCACAAGGTCGCCGTCTTCTTCGGCATCGCGTTTGCCGTGTGCTCCGTCATCTTCAACATCGTGGGCCCCAAGGTTCTCGGCCAGGTCACGACGAAGCTCTACGAGGGACTCGTCGCCAAGGTGAGCGGCACCGGCTCGGTCGACTTCGACTGGATCGGCAAGACGCTTTTGTTCCTGCTCGGCCTGTACCTCGCGAGCTCCGCGTGCAACCTCATCCAGGGCTGGCTCATGACGGGCGTCACGCAGAAGATCTGCTACCGCATGCGCAAGGAGATTGCCGAGAAGATCTCGGTCGTCCCCATGAGCTACTTCAACGGTCACAGCAAGGGAGACGTGCTCTCCCGCATCACGAACGACGTCGACACGCTCGGACAGAGCCTCAACCAGTCCATCACGCAGCTCATCACCTCGATCACCCAGATCGTGGGCGTGCTCGTCATGATGCTGTCCATCAGCCTGCCGCTCACGGGCGTCACCGTGCTCACGCTGCCGGCGGCCGCCCTCATCATGATCGTGATGATCCACTTCTCGCAGCCTTACTTCCGCGAGCAGCAGCAGGTCCTCGGCGCCGTGAACGGCATCATCGAGGAGGACTTCGCCGGTCAGAGCGTCATCCAGGTCTTCGACCGCGCCGACGCCGCCGTGCAGCAGTTCGACGAGAAGAACGACCGCCTGTTCATCTCCGGCTGGCGCTCGCAGTTCCTCTCCGGCCTCATGATGCCGCTCATG
>OLNE01002422.1_pt1 | contig 11672 bp, 13 predicted proteins | sample 1672431 | NCBI WGS metagenome assembly OLNE01 (sample SAMEA3136685, study PRJEB25190) | human gut metagenome | reverse complement strand
GTGCAGGATGAAGTCAAGCGCCGTTTGGTATCGGGCGGCGTGCCGCGCGGCGGCATGAACCAGCCCGAAAAGCTGACCCGTGAACAGTTCAGCCGTATGACCTTGCGTCAGCAAGCCGAACTGTACGCGAAAAATCCCGACCTGTACAAGGAACTCACTCTGAACTGATGATAAGGAGGGCTTACTACTATGGCTAATACCCGTTATCCGAACTTTGTGCTGGAAAACAAGCTCAAAGACCAGCTTGCTACCTCGCTGTCCCTGCTGGACTACGTGACTATCGACGATAGCCTGACCCAGGAGGCGGGTCAGATAAAGAAGGTCAACGTCTATTCCGCGACCGGCGCGGCTGAAAAGGTAGCCGAGGGCGAGGGCAATACCCAGTCTATCGTTATGTCTTATACGACCAAGACCTATACCGTGGGTACGGTTCAGGCGCGCTTTGTCTATACCGACGAGGACGAAATGACCGATCCGTATCTGGTGGACGGCGGCATGAAGAACCTGTCTATCGCCCTGACCAACAGCATTACCGAAGATGTAATGGCCGAGTTCGATAAGGCGGCTAACAAGGTAGAATACGCTGCCGCCAGCGGCGTAACCTATGCCAGCTTTGTAGACGCTGTCGCCCTGCTCAAGAAGGAGGACGACGAAAACGCGGGCATTTTCGCGCTGTGCAATCCGGCCATGAAGGCCATGCTGCGCAAGAACTTGAAGGACGAACTCAAGTACGTTGAAGACCATGTGCGAACCGGCTATATCGGCACCGTGTGCGGTGTGCCTGTACGTATCAGCAAGGCGATAACCGACGGCGAGGTTGTGATCGGCACGCGCAAGGCCGTAACCTACTTCCGCAAGAAGTCGGTCGAAACCGAGCAGGCGCGCGAGGAAAACACCCGTACCAATACCATTTATGGCCGTTTGGTGGGCGTTGCGGCGCTGACCGACGAAAACGAAATCGCCCTGATTAAGCAGAGCGCCGCCAAAGCGGACACCAACCCCAAACAGGACACCTGATCGCATACGCCCCGGAGCGCCGCTCTGGGGCGCTTTACCCTTAATGAAGGAGGTGTGCGCTTGTGACGCTTAAAGAACATGTGCGCGCGCTCATAAACGCCGTGGGCGGCGATGCGTGCAGTGACGCGCTGCTGGACGTGCTGTGTGCGGACGCTGAATCGGACTTTTTGTCGTACTGTAACATACCCGATGCGGCGCAGTCTATCGTGGCGCAGTTGGCTGTCATACGGTATAACACGCTGGGCGCGGAGGGCGTGTCGTCGCAGTCGTTTTCGGGCGCGTCTACTGCCTACGACATTAACTACCCCGAAAGCGTCGTCCATGCGCTTAACCGTTTCAGGTGTGTGAGGTTCATATGATACGATTCATGCGTACTACGCTGCTGGAACGCCCGGAACTGGAACTAACGTCGCTGCATCAGGAAGTCATGAAGTGGCACGCCGTGTCCGAAATACTTGCGGCGATAACCGATGCGGGCGGCAGTACCGACAAACTGAACGACGTGCTGGGCATAAAAGCGTCGCATGTGGGCTTTACGTACTATCGCGATGTGCGGGCGGGCGACCGGCTAACCATTGACGAGCGCGTGTATAAGGTGGATTACGTGCGCCCCGGACGCTTGCAGCAGCTCATGCTGGAGGAGGTGCGGCCAATTGGCGGCGGTTAGGGTACGTGTCGAAGCCGACATGTCGGGCGTGGAACAGGCGCTTGAACGCATACGCGCGTCGTTCCCGGACGTGGCTGCTGCCGCCGTGCTCACTGCCGGGCAGACGATTGAGGGCGAGGCAAAAGCCCGCTGCCCGGTCGATATGGGCACGCTGCGCGCAAGCATTACGACCGAGCTTAAAGACGCGGCAGCGCCCGGCGACCCGATTATCGCCACAATCGGTACGAATATCGAATACGCGCCTTACGTGCATCAGGGTACGGGCTTGTATGCCCGCGATGGCAACGGGCGCAAGGCTGTACCGTGGCGGTATAAGGACGCTAAGGGCAAATGGCATACCACCAGCGGCCAACGCCCGCAGCCGTTTTTGCGCGATGCCGCCGAGGCAAAGCGCGCCGAAATACAGGCGACGCTGATTCGGCTTATCCGCGCAATGGGAGGCACGCCGTGATGATAGATGGGATTATATCCGCGCTGGCAGATGCCGCCGCGCCGCTCAAGCTGTACGCGATAAGCACGCATTCGTTTTCCGACTGCGTGATATATCAAAGCTATACGTCCGAAAGCGATGCCATATCCGAGCGCGTGCGGCTGGAAGTGACTATAATCACGTCGGACGATGCAGCCGGGCGCGCGGTCGAAAAGCGCATAAAGGACGCGCTGCTCACCTTTGGCGACGAGCCGTTCTCCAGCGATGTGCTGCGCGTGGTGCTGGACGGCGGCGGCACACTGGAAGATACCGCGCGCGGCAAGATACATCGCCAGATGTACTTTACTATACTTGCAAGATACGATGGGAGGTAAAAATTATGCCTAATGCAACTAAACCTATCACTTTGGGCAGCGGACGACTGTATATCAAGGCGTATAACGCGGGCGATACTATATCGCTCAAGGATCTTTGCGTCGAGGATAACCGCCTAGGCCATATTCAGGGCGGCGCAACGCTGGAATATAAGCCTACCACCTATGAAGTCAAGGACGATATGAACGAGGTCTACCGCCGCTTTATCACGGCTGAGGAAGCAAAGCTCAAGTCGGGCGTGCTTACGTGGGACGTTGAGGCGCTCAACAAGATCGTCTCCAATGGCCGCTATACCTCGACTGAGACCATGCACACGCTCAAGCTGGGCGGTCTGGGCGCGCGTCAGATGGATATGTACGTCGTCGTCTTTGAGCACGTCGGCACTGGCGACCGCGCGGGAAAGAACCTGCGCGTGGGTCTGGTGGGCACTAACGATTCCGGCCTGACTATGGCCTTTGCGACCGACAAGGAAACCGTGGTTGACGCGGAGTTTCACGCTATCGGCCATGACGATGCGGGCACGCTGGTAATCATTGAGGAAGATATACCGGCGGCGTAAACCATTTTGGTGATCTCACCAAAATGGTCTTTGATACGCTTTTAAGCGCTAAAAACGCGGATTTTTCTCAAAATCGCACGCTTAAACGTGAAAATGACACTTTGAACGCAAACGGGCATTTCGCAAGGCGACTTGCCAAAATGCCCGTTTTTTGACCATTTAAGGAGCGAAAGAATGGCTAAAATACTGGATTTGTCCGTTTTTGACGAAAAGGCGCTCGACATAAAGCTGCTTGACGGCAGCATGATACATATCCCTACGCCCTCTCAGGCGATGGTAATCAAGATGCTGCGCCTCAATAGCACGCTTGCGTCGAAAGATGCCGAGGAACAGCTCAAAGCGCTGAACACCTTTGTGTATGAAGTGCTGAACTCCAACAACGGCGGCAGACACTTTGAGCGCGACTATATCGAAAACCTGTCGCTCGCCATGAAATCCGCAATCATAAATGCGTATGGCGACTTTATCAAGGAGCTGCAGTCTGACCCAAACTGATGCTGCCCTCCCTGCCGGGTGAGGGCGGCGGGCAAAGCAATGAAGAACTGATGCCCAGCATACGGCGCGTTGTGGCGTATAGCGGGCTTGACTACTACAAGGCGCTTGAGCTGCCCTGCGACGTTTTTATGCTTATGGTCAAAAACTCGTATGTGTCCGAGCTGCAATCGACCGAAAACGGGCGGGCATATCTTGAGCAATGCGCGCGCATGAAGCTAACCGAGCCGGATATAGGCGCGCTGCACGCATTTCAGGCGCAAATGATCGGAGGTGATAGCTGATGGCCGCTTTGGATTTGGGTACGCTTATGCTGCATGTGGGCGTGGACGGCACGAACGCGGTGCTGGACGCGCTGGGCGAAATATCCGAGGCGACGCGCGGCACTGGTAATGCCGGTGACGATGCGGGCGCGGCGCTTGAAAACTTTAGCGCGCGACTGTCGGCTATCGGCGCTGACCTTAAAGCAAGCATATCTACACCGCTAATCGAACTGGGTAAGGAATGCGTCAACTATGCCAGCGACCTGACCGAAACGCTGTCCAAAACCGAGGTCGTGTTCGGCGCAAATGCCGATGCGATAATCGATTGGTCTGAATCGTCGGTATACCAGATGGGTATCGCGCAGGAAACCGCGCTGAACATGGTTTCAACCTTTGGCGATTTTAGTACCGCGATGGGTCTTAGCACCCAGCAAGCCGCCGAAATGTCAATTTCGCTGACCCAGCTCGCGGCGGACATGGCTTCCTTCAAAAATATATCGGTGGAGCGCGCGAATATCGCTCTTAACTCGATATATACCGGCGAAACCGAATCGCTGAAGGCTATGGGTATAGTCATGACCCAAGCCAACCTGCAAGCCTATGCCAATACGCAAGGCATAGAAAAGAATATTCAGGCCATGACCCAGCAAGAGCTGGTTATGCTGCGCTATCGCTATGTAATGTCGCAGACTAAGAATGCTCAGGGCGACTTTGTGCGAACCGGCGATAGCCTTGCCAACCAGACCCGCAAGCTGTCCGAAAACGTTAAGGAGCTGTCTACGGGCTTTGGCAAGATACTTGAACCGACTGTCACGGCTGTTACCGCTAAACTCAACGACCTCGTATCGTGGGTGGACGGTTTAAGCGACAGCACCAAGGCGGCGGTTGTGGCCGTGGCTGCTGTGGCGGCGGGTATACCGCTGGTTATATCGGCGGTAGGTACTGTGATCGGCCTGATAACCAAACTGCAGGGCGCGCTGGCTGTGGTAATGGCTAATCCCGTTACGGCGGCAATCGCGGGCGTTGTGGCGGCGCTGGCAATTGCGGCGGGCGCAATCGCGGCCATTAATCAGCGCATAAGCGAGCATAATCAAGTCGTTTCGGCGATGGAAGATAAGCATACCACGGTATCGACTTCCTACGAAACTATGATCTCGATTGCCCAAAAAGAGGGCGCGTCCGTCGATGATACCATATCGGCCATACGCGATACGATACAGAATGCGTCCGACCTGATAGTATATATAGAAGCAAACGAATCAGAAATCGGCTCTGAAACCTCCACCGCAGCCGTGCTTGACAGCATAGATAAGGCTATCAAGGCGCGCGAAATGTACTGCGAAATCGCGGGCAAAAAGCCGGAGGACGACCCGGTATGGCAGGAACTCAATGAATTGCGCGCAGGTATCGCTGACGGCTCTATCTCGATAACCGGCGAGGATAAGGACGGCACGCTTGCGCGGCTGCAAGAACTGCTGCACCAAACCGAGGATGATCTAAGTGCACTGTCTGCCTATCAAAAGACGGTGATCGAACCCAAAATCCAGTTTAGCAAAGAACCAGAGGAAGCGGCTAAAAGCCTACTCGAAACCTGCAAAGAAATAGCGGGCTATGACGGCGACGACGTGAACTTTGTCTTTGGCTATACCGGGCTAAACGAACTGGAACAGGCGCTGGGCAACGCCATTGCGTCCACAGCTAACTGGAAGGGCGACATGGAGGAAATCGGCTCGTCGCTGACCGCAATCCTCGACCAGCAAAAGGAAGTACTGCTTAGTATGGCGGCGGCGCAGGCAATGGCGGCGCTGCAAGCCAACGCGGCGGGTGCGCTTACTGACAGCCAGCTCGAAACCACCCTGCGCGCTATCAACTCCCAATACATCGAACTGTCGGGCAATCTGGATACCAGCAGCGAGGCATTTGAAAATCTGGTCAAGATACTTAATAATGGCGACCCCAGCGACGACGTGGAAGCGTGGAAAGCCTTTGCGTCGGCGATGAAGGACGCGGGCGTTGCTATGGCCGATACCCAAACGCCCGCTGAACAGGTGGCTACTGCGTCGGGCGAAATCGCTCAGGCGATGGCCTCCGGCGCGGATGATACCGACGCTATGGCCGGTAGTGTCGCCAATATGTCAAGCGGTTTGGGCGATTTGGCCGACGATATGTCCAATAAGGTGTCCGACGCATACGATACCTACCAAAGCGACATAGACGCGGCTAATCAGGCCGAGGCTGACGGTATTGATGCGGTCAACGATTCCATTACGGCCAAACAGGGCGAGGTCGATATGCTGTCGCTTTGGGCGGCAACGTATTCCGAGTGCGGCGGCGATGTCAGCGCGGCTTTGGAAGTATACAAGCAAGCCTATGGCGACGAAGCGGCTGCTTTCATCGAAAATAAGATGGCTCAGCTGGAGGCCGAGGGCAATTACAATGCCAACGTATATACATTGGTAGAAACGGCGCGCAACGAACTTACCGAACTTGAAAGCAATAAAGCCGCCGATGTGCAAAAGGTACGCGACGACGCGGCGGCGGCGCGCCAAACCGCCGAGGAAACGCTGGGTACTAACCTTGCGGCCATTACCAGCGGGTTCAACCAACAGGAAATCCTCGCCATGCAAGCGCAATGCGAAACGTTGGGCAATGAGGAAGGCGCAAGTCAGGCAAGCCGCCTGTTCTCGCTGGAAGCCTATTGCCGCGGCGCGGAGGAAACGACCGAATCCGGCAACTTCAACCTTCTGTCCCTTAACCGCCAGTACATAGGCGATGTGGAAGGATTGACCGAAACGGGCTATGACGCGGGCAACGGCGTGGGCGCAAACATCGGCGAGGGTATGTATGATGGCCTTGAAAGCTGGGGCAGACGCATACGCGATCTGGCGGCGCAGACCGTCAATGCGATAACGTCTGCGATGCGTCAGGCGGGCGATATACACTCGCCGTCGCGTAAAATGCGCGACGATGTGGGTAAACCGCTGATGGAAGGTATCGCGGTAGGCGTGCGCCAGACTACCCCGTCCGTAATAGATACCATGCGCGAAAGTATGCAGGGCATCATGTCGGCGGCTATGCCGTCCGGGTGGACGCTGGGCACGCAGGGCGCGGGCGGCACTACATCAAGCCGTTCGACGATTATCAACCAGACCAATAACTTTGCGACCCGAACGCTAACGCCATATGAACAACAGCTTGAAATCAAGCGGCTTAATCGCGGCCTTGCGGAGGTGTATGGCTGATGGAAACGCTTACGTATACTGTCGCCGGACGCAGCATTAAGCTGGACTACTCGCTTACCGGCTCTTTTCTGATAGAAAAGATAGACGGCCTTACAGCGGCGGACATAGAAACCGGCGCTCAGCGCGGGTATGGTCAAAACGGCTATACCCTGCGCGATATGGCTTACGGCGCGCGGCATATCAACGTCAACTTCTTAATAGTTGGTACGTCGCGCGCTGATCTGTATAAAAAGCGGCAGTTTGTATCGCAAGTGTTCAACCCGCTTTTGGGCGTGGGCGAACTGGTATATACCAACGACGCTAACGCGCGCGCGATAAAGTGCTTGCCTACCATCACACCGACTACGGTTAATCGCATGGGGCTGGTAGACCAATGCAACATAGAGTTGACATGCAATGACCCGTTCTGGTATGACGTGCGCGAAAGCAGCGTTGTACTGCGCGGTACGGCGGGCGGCTTGCGCTTCCCGCTGCACCTGCCGACGCGCTTTTCGCAGTCGGGCGGCGTTGCGCTTATCGACAATGTGGGCGATGTGCCCGCGCCTGTGCGCGCTGTATACCGCAACACGGTTAACAACCCGCGCTTGAGTTTGGTGGGCACGGATAGCTACATTCAGGTGGATATGCGCATACCGGCGGGCGATACGCTGATTGTAACCACAGGCTACGGCAATAAAAACGTCGTCCTGCAGCACTCAGACGGCACGACTGAAAGCGCATTCCATGCTATCGATGTAAACAGCACCTTTTTCGAGCTGCCTTTGGGCAAATCGCGCGTGGATTTTGCGGGCGTGGGCGAGCCGACCGTTACTATGTACTGGCGCAACTACTATGTGGGGGTATAGTCTGTGGATATATATTGCTATAAGTACGATGCAACGACCGGCAGCGTAGTCCTAAGCGGCATAGTGGATAATTTTGAATCGTTTTCGTTCTCGCGCTCGTATAGCGGCATAGGTTCGTTTACGCTGGTTCTGAACGGCTCTCTTGAACAGGCAAAGTATTTGCTTGCGTCTGACATTATACGCGCTGGCAAGGGCGTATGCGGGCTTATAACGCATACGTCCGAGGAACGCAGCGACGACGGCTATACCCTTACCGTGACCGGACAGGAACTGAAAGCGCTCGCGAGCAAACGCATTGTTATCCCGCCTACCGGCTATGCTCACCTTGACCTATGGGGCATAACTTCCGCGCGCTTAGTCAGGCGATTACTAGAAACCCAGCTTACATATGCCGACGAAGAAGCGCGCCGCATTCCCGGCGACGTGGTTGTGGATGATGGCGCGGAAATCGACGGTCAGCTTGTGGACTATCAAGGGCGATACAGTGGCTTACGCGACGATATTGTTACCATCTGTACCACATTTGAACTGGGCTGGTACGCGGATATAGAAAATACCGAGATAGGCAATATCATCGTGTGGCATTTGTTTCGCGGCATAGACCGCACGGCGGGGCAAAGCGATAATTCGCGGCTGCTGCTGTCATACAAGTACGATACGATTGCGCAAGCCCAGTTCGATGCGTCGCGGCACGCGGCCAGCTTTGGCATAGTGGCGGGTCAGGGCGAGGGCGTTGACCGCGCGGTTGTGTCGGTGGGCGATGGAGAGGGCTTTAGCCGAACCGAAACCTTTATCGACGCGCGCGACATAACGTCGCCGACCGAACCGCGCCAGCCCGATATACCGGCGCGCTATTCCAAGCCCGATTACCCGCAGGACGTTATGGACGCGCTAAGAAGCATGATAGGCGACGACCCGACACAAAATCAGGCTGTTTTAACCGAAATGCGTCGCGTACTGAAAAATTATGATTCCAAGTATGACGCATGGGCTGATAACCGGGCAACATGGGCGGCTTACGAAAAGGCTGTCCAAGATTATAAGGATGATGTCAATACCATGTACGACGCGCTGCGCGCCCGTGGCCGCGAAAAGATGGCCGAGTATGGCGACACCCGTACTATGGATATGACGCCTTCTGACCTGCTCTCGCGCGATTACAGGCATGGTTTTGATCTGGGCGATAAGGGTACGCTGCTGGATCTGAATCTGGATTTCAGGCTTACCGCGATAGAGGAAGTTTACGAAAACGGAGGTACTGTGCTGCATTATACCTATGGCTACGACGCTAACAGCCTGTCGTCGGCCTTAAAGCGGCTGGACGGCAAATTTACCAGTCTTATGGGTGTGGAGGTGGTGACAAACAATGCCAGCGTATGAAAAATATGGCTTTTTCGACGAAACGTCCGATGATATGCGCGAATATTCCGCGACGGACTTTGCGGAATATTTCGGCGCGGTGCTGGGCAACGGCATTTTTAACGGCGGTACGGCCTTGCAGGTATACGCCGATGGCACGGGGCATACCGTGATGGTTAAGCCGGGCAGGGCGTGGATAAAGGGCTACTACTACGTGCTGCAAGAGGATAACGACGGCGTGGACAAGGAATTGTCTTTTGAAGCTGCCGATGCGCTTAAAGATCGCATAGATGCTATCGCGCTCAGGCTCGATACTTCTGCGCCGGTGCGCAAAATATCGCTTACCGTAATAACCGGCACGCCCGCCGACAGCCCTACTGCGCCCGCGCCGGTGCGTGCGGGTACTATATATGACCTGATACTTGCGCATGTGCGTATTAAGGCCAATACGATATTGATTGCAGCTAATAATGTCTTTGACAAGCGGCTGGATTCGTCGCTGTGCGGCACGGTCAATTCGCTTATCACGGTCGATTTGTCGCATATGCAAGCCGTCTTTGACCAGAAAGAGGCCGCATGGAATAAGATGAAGTCGGACGATGAAACCGAATGGTCTACCCTCATGACCGATTGCAATTCGGAATGGAACGGGTGGATGAAGGATTGCGGCGACGAATGGGCAGACGAATGCGGCGCGATGCCGGGCGTGCTGGCAGGCAGTGTGGCCGCGAATCAGAATGCGTCTAGTAAGTTGGCTACACGTCAGGTACGCAACATTATTATCTCCACCGATGAACCGACCGAGGGCGTGCATGATGGCGATATATGGCTAAGGTACGTAAAGTAGGAGGCGGCGCATGGCTAAGTACTGGTTCAAACGTTACGCCCCCATAGCGCATTTGAGCCGCGACAGTGAGAAACTGGACACCAGCAACTCGGGCGGCCCGTATTCCTATGTATCCGACCTATGGTGGCCTGCCGATCAGGGACTTTATATCCATCTGGACGCGGACGAGTACGGCGGCTATCAGCTAAAGTATGAGAACAGGTACTCGCCTATCCGATTATCGAACCGTCCCGCGGGCTACAGCGACTTCGTTCGCTGGTACGGCCGCTACAATGCGAAGGTATATACCTACGACATAGCCGAGGACAAGATGTCGGCGTGGGAATACTATGCGACATTCGACGGAAATAACACCTATTCTCAGTCGATATACCGCACGGGCAAATACACGCTGATACCCGTATACACGCGCGGCGAATACGTGGACGAGGTTATCGGCGAGGATGGCATCTACCCCGACAGCGGGCGGTATGACGGCGACGGCTACTGGTACGAACGCGACCGATTAGCGACGCAGTTCTATGCGCGCGTTAATGGCAGGTGGATCGAGACGAAAAGCTATGTGCGCGTGAACGGCGTGTGGCGCAAGGCGGAACTGGGCGTACTCAAGGGGAAGAACTTATTCTCAGTAGACAGCGAGGGCAATGCAAAGGTCACAGGCAGTGTGACCGTCGGATCGGATGGCAGCGCGGCGAGTTCGTTCAGGGTGCATGTCTATTCGGGTGGATTTGCGGAGGTTTGATGATGGCAAGCGAGATACGAAGCCTAAACGGGTATCTGTTTAAGGACGAAAGCGCGCGGGCGGCGAACGAGCTGCTGGAAGCGCGCGTGGAGGCATTGGAAAAGACCGCCAGCACGGGCGGCGGCTCTACCGGCGGCGGCAGTATTGCGGTGGATGAGACGCTTACCCAAAGCGGCGCGGCGGCGGACGCGGCGGCGGTGGGCACGCGGTTTGGCGCGGTCGAGGGCGCGCAGACGGTGCTTGAGGGGCGCGTCACTGCTCTTGAGGGCGGCAGTATCGCCGTGGATGAGACGCTTACCCAAAACGGCAAGGCGGCGGATGCTAAGGCGGTAGGCGATGCTGTGCAGGGCTTACAGGCGGCGCACGACAATCTGGTGGAGCAGGTGGGCGCTATTCAGCCGGGGCTTACTCAGGCCGAGAAAAGCGCATTGCTTACTCTGCTGGGCGGCGCGGCGTATGGCAGCGCGGAGATGAAAGCGAGCTACGACGCGTTGAGTGCGCTGTGGGAGGGTGGCGACGCGCCCGAGGTTGTGCCGGTTCAGAGTGTGACGATCAGTCAGGGTACGCTTACGCTGACCGTGGGCGACACGGCGACGCTTACGGCAACGGTTCTGCCTGACAACGCGACTGACAAAACCGTGACGTGGACTGTCTCGCCCAGCGGCTTTGCGCGCGTGGTGGGCGGCGTGGTGACGGCTCAGGCGGCGGGAAGCTGCACGGTTACGGCGAGCTGCGGCGGCAAGTCGGCGAGCTGTGCGGTTACTGTGCAAGAGGCCGCGAGCGCCCTTATAATCGACACGGCTAGCAACGCGGGCGTAAACCGCGTATGGCAGG
>OLNE01002421.1_pt1 | contig 11674 bp, 10 predicted proteins | sample 1672431 | NCBI WGS metagenome assembly OLNE01 (sample SAMEA3136685, study PRJEB25190) | human gut metagenome | reverse complement strand
GCGCCCGCGGCATAAGAAGGCCCGCCCAGCAAAACGCATAGGCAGGCCATGGCAGCGATCGCAATGTGATGACGGCTGGCGTGGGACTCGGCAGCAAACATACCCGCTCCGATCTTCGAAGGAGCCAATAGAATGTGCACCAGAAAATGCCCTGGTAGCAGCAAGTATTAGTCTAGCGAGATCAATGCGGGGGCAAAGAAAAATCGCGTGGGCAATGTTCACAATTAGGTGTAAATCGTTTTGCCAATCGGTGAAAGGAAGAATCACGCCCTCCTGGTATTTCGCCTCCAACGCGCGAGGAACCTACCGGCTTCTTCAGCAGAGACCTCGTTCCTAGCATCATCTTCATTCGCAACGCAGAAAGCTGCCGCAACCAGCTGGCAGTCTTCCGGCAACTCGAAAAAGCTGCCGTCTGCGCGCGCCGCAGTAAGAAGACCGTCGATCTTTGCGAGCTCGACCACCTCTGCGACACCAGTCTTATCGAATAAGAAGCTCGTTACTTCGCCGCTGTCCAGCGATGTGTAGCGACCCGTCCCGAACGAAAGAAAAGACGCGCACCCCGCCCCGTCAGCATTGGCAACCCTTTTCGCATAAGCCATAAATTCATTGGGTTTACGCTTCTTGAGCAAGATCAGCGCATAATGATACTCATCGTCTAGGAACAGGTTTCTCGCGGCGGCGTCCTCGCCTACCTTGGCGCAAACGGCATCAGAAAGCTCGAAAATACTGCCTTCGGGCAAAAGCGTCTTGCAATCGCTATTTTCCGTGGCATTCATGCTGTCCAGCTGATATATCAAGAAAGGCACGAGCGGATAGATTACTCTCCCCTCGCTCTCGTCCACCGACGCTCGCAGAATCTCGCCAGACTTAGCAGGCCCCAACCGTTTGAACAGCAACTCGATGAGTCTGATGAGTTCCAGGTCGGCGCTAGTCGAGGCCAAAGGGGCGTAGCTCTTTTCCTCGCTCAGACCCAAGGCCAAAAGGCACGCCCTAGTGACGACCTCGGCACGGTCTTCCTCCAATGTCGATACACGGGCCCTCATAGCCGATACAAAGTCGATCATGCTTCCCGCTTCGGCGTGCCTTTGCAGGTCTTCGAGCAATACTCCGCCCTCGCTCACATTTAACGCATCCTGCACCTCATGAATATCGAATCCGTCCGGCATGTTCGAATGGAAGTATAGATCGAAGGAATCGGCCCGCCAGATAGCGTTCAAGCTCTCTCTCGAGTAAGAGACGCAATGACTCATGCCAGTTACATTTGCCACCCGCGGGAAGAGCCTACAGACGGCCTCGACCGCCCACTTGTCCTCAGGGCTCGGGACTATCCCAGAAAACTGCTCCTTCAAATTGGCGAGGTTGTCTTTCGGATCCCTGATATTCATATACAACGACGATCCGATCGTGCCGCAAAGGAAGTCCTTGTGCACGCGAACCCAATCGACGAGTTTTGGCACCTTGAGCTCCAGTACCGCTATGGCGACGACGTCCTCGAAGCAGCAGAATCGCGGCAGGATGTTCAACTTAGCCTTTAACGCGTTCGTGAACCGCCGAACCTCCCTTATGGTGAAGAAACGATTGTTCAGAAACGTCTGGCAAACGCCGTTCCACCTCTTGTCGTCGAGGTCCTCCCGCCTGTAGTCAAACGCCTTGAAAATCGCGTTGATGTCATTGAGGAGCATCCGCTCCAAATCGCCCGATGAAATAGACGGCAGGCGCACAGGAACCTGGACTACCTTCTCCAGGTATTCGGAGCCGTCGCACTTCTGGACCTCACTCAAAGCTCGCGTGACCACCTCCTCATCGAATGAAAGAAGGTAGTTTATCTTGGGAAGCTTCGCCAGAGAGGCGACGAGCTGAAACACCATACGCACCTGATCGTTCGGCAGCCGATCAATGTCGTCGATGATCACTACGACCCGCCCATCGAACTCGAAGAGCTCCTCCTCAAGTCTCTGTTTCTTCGCGGAAACGCTTCCCGCCCTGTCTGCTGATTTCCTCAACCTGTTCATCAAATGATTGCCGAAGGCAGGCACAGCAACGTCTGCAAGCGGCACGCCTGCCAATCTGGCAGCGGCTCCAGCGGTCATCAACAAGGCTTCAGAATATGCCGCAAAGGCATTGAGCACCTCGGGGCGCTTACCGCGCAGCCTGCCGCATAGCCTACGCCGCCCATGTGCATCTTTATCAAGCGAACACTCGACTTCCTTAAGGAACTGAGCGAGCAGCTGCTCGGCCGTGAGGTAATTCCAGGGCTCGAAGCGGACGACCGAGACGCCTGTTTTACCGTCATCATCTTTTCGGGAGAGCGCATTTTCGACGAGGTTTATAACCGATGTCTTGCCTGATCCCCAAGACCCGTACAAACCAATGACAAGTGACTCAGGGCCAGTTGCGGATTTCAGAATATCAGCCAGCCTCTCAGCGAAAGGGGCCCTTCCGATAAGATCTTTCTCCCTCGTCTTAATTGGCGTATCGGTGGCAAGAGATAGGTTGAAGATATCCAAGGTCACTACCTCCCTTATGTAAAATTGGATTGGAGAAATTGTAGAGGGAACACCTCTCGCGACCACCTCACTTACCATCGCCGCGAGGCGCGGTCTTTGCAAGGGGGCGCTAGGATACCGCCGAATCTACTGCAAGCACAAACACAGCAACCTCGTCACCGGCGAGAAGCGGGCGCTCACCATCATGAGCAAGTCGCTATTTCTAAGCTCCTTCATGCCCGCACTCTTCATCTATCTCATTCCAAGCTCGCCACAGCCTGTAAAAAGTTTTCCTTTGCTAATTCCATGTTGGGTATTGGGATTCCGTGGTAATTATTTGCGGAAAGTGCAGTTTTCGGGGCTCCAAAAACCTTGCGACATCAGTCTATTTCAGGTCGCTCTTTTTGAATGAAGTGGATAGCATCATGAGCAGAACGTCGTTCACTAACCTGCCTCGGAAATTGCAAAGCGCGGTAAATGCGGTTTTGCTAAGGAGCCTCATCTCCTCATCGTCGATTCGGCCCTTTTCCGGCGGACAGTGGACGATAAGGCCGCATCGAGAACTCTTCCCGTTGATAATCTGCCTAAAGCCATCTTTGTCTAAATATCCGTAGACCACTATCAGCAGGAGCGCATCCTTTACCTTAGATATATGTTTGTCCGAAACGCGCTGTATGTTCTTCCTCTTGATCAGCCCAGAGTCGGAAAGGTCCTCTTCAAGGTCGCAGTAGTCCTCGTCACTCGCAACAATCATTATCTTCTTGCCGTACAGCGCAAGGCCGAAGCGCCACGCGGCTTTACCGAGACGCGAGAAGGCTCCGATAGCGAATGCGGCGAGCGACAGGAATCCGAAGAATTCGAGGAAGATAGATATGGTTTCTTTGACAGAAAGGATGCCAGAGATTACGTTGCTGATATCCATCGATGACCACCTACTCAACATTGATGAAGAATGGTTTGCTCCAACGGACGCAATATCCCCTTCGAATTACAAAACATTGAACATAGTGTTTTCCCGTATACGCTGTCTCCTCGCGACGGGAGGTCTTATCTATGTTTGGGATCTCGAAACCGCCCCTGCAGCAAACCCTCATAGCTTCATCGCCGGTATTCGTGACCTGCCACATTACCTTGCCATCTTTTAGCGGCCCACAGTTCACTCTATACACGATAGTGGAGCCCTTTGGTATGGCCGCGCCGTCGTTTTCGAGTGCTCGTATTTCTCCTGAAGGCAATTTGACCGTTGCCGTAATTGTTGCATCAGGCTTACGAGCCTGCATGGGGAAGCCTAACGGCTGCCTGTGCTGAACAGACAATGCGCGCTGTTGGCTTATTGACTTATCTGATACCGTGGTTCCGTACGTAGAGCCTCCCGAAGGGAAGTTGTTTCCAAATATTTGCTTCCAAACGCTGTTGCCGGTTCCCTCGTCCGCAAGAAGCGAGAGGTGCTCGTTGAGTTTGTCCACGAACTGGGCGAAATCGTTATAGCAGTACTTTCCGGCAAGGTTGTTTCCCTCTATGGCTGGATCCTCAATGAAGGGCACCTGGTACGAGTCGAGTTCATCGGCGTATGCAACTGCAAGGTTTGCCATTACCTGCATGACGCAATCCTCGATCGACAACCCTGCTTCAGGGAGGTTGTCGGCGATCATCTTCTCAAGAGTGATGCCCTTTGGGAACTTCACCAAACTTGGGCAGTTCTCCCTTCTCCACCACTTCATTATCTTCACTAGAGGTTTGTAATTCCCGTTGAACTCTTTGTTAATCTCAGTCGACCAAGTGAGATGCTCTTTGGGATTCGTCTGCCTCCATTCGCCATCGGCTTTGGAACCGATGTAGAGAAGACCGTTTTCATCTTTGACCAAGGGGACGACATCAAGATGGAAGTTCGCCATGTCAATGCCGATGGAATGCGTTTGCATTTTGACGCTCTTGTAGCACTCGCGCTCACGTATCGCATCCTCGAGCTCGAGCAAAACGCAAAACAGGGAGTCGTTGATGGAGTGGTTTGTCTCAACGATGATGTCAATATCGCAGCTGTCAGAATCTTTCTTCGGTCGTATGAAGGTCTGCTTGGCGTATGAACCAGAGAGATATGTGTCCTTGCATACAGCCCCATAGGTCTCACTTGCCTTGAGATGGTCCCTGAGATTTCGGTGAAGTCGACTCGCTTCATCAATGGTGCTCTTGCTGGGATTGATATCCTTCAAGAATGATTCAAAGTCTGCACTATTGGCCATATAACCGCCTTTCCAAACAGATGTTCTAGTGTCTGACATTATAGCAACCCTACCTCAAAAAATGCGGGTTTTAGAGTCATTGCTAGGCACAAGATGGACCTACGAGCGGAACATAGAAGAAGCGGCGCTGCTAATGGTAGCGCCGCATGCATTATCAAAGAAGAATCGTTATCGATCATCTCGGGGACTCTTCGTTCAAAACCAGAGCGTGTCGATTACCATTCATCGAAGTTCATCCACTCCACAGGCAGCATCAGACCGTAATAATCGACGGGCGTTTTGAATCGAATCCTGCACAAATGACCGTCACTCTTCCGCACCCAACTGCGTCCGTAGCGATCGGTGAAAGCCACCTCGCAGCCGAAGGTCTTATGCATCGAGCAATCGAGATACCCGATGCGCCTCACGGTTTTGCCCGGAGCAACAGACGAGAGTAGAACTCTGCAGCCACACCCCTCGACGTCCCTCCCGTCTTGAGGCCCGGCACCTTGGACGAGCACGGCAGTGAGGATAACTTGGTAAACGACGTCGTTGCTATTGTTCATCACTTCTAGTCCGAACTGCGGCCCGAAATCAACCCTGCACCTGCCAACCGTGGCCGTCTCCCCCTCGGGCATCCTGACCACACGGGCACAGATGGCCGAGGCCTGGCTCCGCGCGGCCGCCCGGCGGCCCCGTATCAGCGTGACAATCCATTGGAGGAGAGTGAGCGCCAACGAGAGGAAAGCAACAGCCGTGCCGAAATCGATTTGACCGTTGAAACTAATTACAACGCTATCTGGGAACATTTGGTCAACCCATCCGCCAGCGCCGCCGCCTCAAGGAGAGGCTTCCGGTCAACGGGCCCCACTTGGCGAACGCTCGCTGCTCCCGCCGCACATCCCGCATTCTGTCCGCAGACCTCTCGTGAAGCCCGGGGTAAAAGAGCACGCGGTAGAGCTCGTAAAACCCTTCTCCAGGCATATCATCATCGGAGCGCGCGGTATCACAGTCTCCTTCCTCTACAGATTCCGCCTTATGGAGACCCTACACCAACAATCGCGACACTACCTTCGCCATCGGGTCGTCGTCTTGGCCGGAAAGCCTCCGTGGGCACATGCCGCCGCCCCCAATCGCGCCCCGCCACGAAAAGTGGGGAGCCGCCCCGAAGAGCGGCTCTCCAGTGCCCCATGCAGCGGAGGATTACCGCACGGCTATGTTCCTAGATGTGTCGCCATGAGAAGGGCCGCCCTCTGAGGCGGCCCTTGGCGTCGAGTTTGGGCTACAGCCCGATGAGCCCCCTGAGTCCAGGGTGGGAGAGCGCCATCATCGCAGCCATGATGACCACGAGGACGACGTCTGCGGCGATCAGGCAGTTCCTCGGCCAGTTGCCCAGTTCCACCTTCCTGTGGTTGAAGGACATCTTCCAGATGAAGACCAGCAGGATGCAGACCGTGTTGATGAGCACGAAGCCCACGAGCGCGGCGAGGAGCACGATGGCGCGTATGCCGCCGTCGATGCCGAGCGCGCCCATCGCGGAGGTCGTGAACCCAACGCCGCCGTTGAAGGCGAGCACGACCGCCGCGAACACGCCGAGGATCGCGATGTACTCCATCCTCGTCTTGTCGAGACGCTCATCGAACTCCCTTTCCAGCTCTGCGCGTTTCTGGTCCGCCTCGTCCCTTTCCGCTTTCACTTCGGCGATTGCCGCTTTGAATGCGTACATGGCCTGCTGCTGTTCGATGTCGTGGCTCAGCCTCGTCTTTTCCAGGTCGATGTGGTCGGCGAGTTTGAGGACACTTTTCGCCTGGTCACAAAGTCCATGCTTCGTCAGGTACTCATGGATGATGCGAATGTTCTCGGCGAGGCAATTGACCGAATAGGGGACCCCTTCGTCCAGATCCCCAGAGGAATGCCCGAGTGCGTTGAACACCAGGTCGCAGATATCGGCATATCTATGGCGATAGGGCTCGCTCCCCCCATAAAGCTTTGCGAAGAAGCTCGAGGCTCGGCGTATGTCCTCTTGGGAGAGCACCGCAGCATCGTCCGTGCTGGCGAGTGATTCGAGCATGTCGCGGAGAGCCTTGCGTTTCTCTGCGTCGTCGCTGCCTGCGTTTATTGGGGGAACTTTCAGGGGCGGCTTCGAAAGAGTCCCAATTTTGCTGGTGAGCAGAGAGAGGGCTCTTCCGAAGTTTTCGGCCGCCTTTGCGTATTCTTGTTCGGTCACTCAGAGACCTCACTAGCGCACTGCATGATCAGCTCATTTGGGATGATTCCCTTGTGTAAGCGCTTCTGGTTGTAGATGACGTCCCACGGGGACCCCTCGGCGTGTGAGATCCTGACGAGCTCCCATGGGGATTTCTCGGCGAGCATGTCCACCCCCGCATCTAGGAACGGGCGAATGGAATCATTTATCTCGGTGTCGAACTCGAGTTTTATCGGGAAGCCGCCACAGTCAGAGAACTTAACGTAGACATCTCTGATGACCGGGCCGTAGGGCCATGCCTCAAACTGGTCGGCGAATAGCAGCTCGCCGGTCTCGCTCGCGTGTATGACTTGCAGGAAGTAAAGAATCTTCTGGAGCTGAAGATTGCTGATGGGCGTGTCTTGGCGATATCGCCTGCTGACGGCGTACTCGGCGATTTCCATCGCGCTGTACTCTGTCCCGATTTGGACTTTCATCTGTTTCCTCCTTTTCCAAATCATACCAGTGATGTGCTTCCCATCTGAGCTTATCGTGATAAAAGAATCTCAGCTCGTCCGGACAAAAAACGAACAGCCCTCCCAGCGGGGGTTTAGGTCTCGGGCGCGCCCCTGGTACTCCACGTCCCCAGCCCAGGACGACCGGCGGGAACGCCAGGAACGCCATGAGCACGAGCGTCGTGACCGCAATGTCCAACGCCCATTTCACGTCTTCGCCCATCACTTTACCTCCTTTCGCTCGAACCTGCAGAAGCGCGCACATGCGCCCAAGGTCGCTACCGTGTATCTCGCGGTCGCCGCATCCCTCGCTGATGGCGCGGGCGCGCTCCCTGTACGCGCCGGCCACGCGCGCCGCTGCGGCAAGCCTGGTCCTGCAGTCGACGAGCCCGGACTCGAGCTCCCAGCTGACCACCAAGCAGATAGAGGACATCTGCCCCAAGGCGATCGAGCTTCTGGAGGAGGCCGAGGCCAGCGCGGTGGCCTACCTCGACTTCTCCTACGAGAACCACGTGAGACTTCGCACCAACAATGTACGGGAGCGCGCCAACCGCGAGCTCAAGCGCCGCAGCCTCCGGTGACGACGATGCTCCCAGACTCAAAGGTGCCAGCAGTCATCTCGTTCACTCTTTTTCGCCCAATTACCGCACTGCACACTAGATGTTATCTGTGAAAGAAGCTCTTTGAGCAGAACCTTGTTCACGATGATGAGTTCATCAACACTTGCCATGGAAAGCATGTCCAATCTATCCCAAATGCGAAATGCAGGCGTAAGAGCTTGAAGCCCATCGCTCCCCTTCTCAACCTCTTCTTTTGCGCCCCCTGCCGTTTCATTTGTTCGGATTGTGCATATTTCTCTACAATTCGGAACAATACTTTCTGTTCCGTTATTATCAACTTAACCAATAATCCGAACAGAAAAGGCTGACATGGTACTAACTCACAATCAATTCCGCATCCTTAACGCGCTCCACCATGAATCAAATCTCACGCAACGCGAGATCGCGACCCGCACCGGACTCGGCCTGGCAACGGTCAACGGCGCGATGCGCGAATGCTTCGAGCTCAATCTTGTCGAGGACGGTCGCCTGACGCCCGCCGGCCTCGCCGCGCTCAAGCCCCACGCCGTCGACAACGCGATCATTCTCGCCGCGGGACTCTCCTCTCGCTTCGCACCCATCTCCTACGAACGTCCCAAGGGGCTTCTCAAGGTCCGCGGGGAGATTCTCATCGAGCGCCAGATCAGGCAGCTCCAGGAAGCCGGCATTGCGAACATCATCGTGGTCGTCGGCTACAAGAAGGAGTCCTTCTACTACCTCGAGGATAAATTCGGCGTCGACGTCGTGGTGAACCGCGAATACGCCGAGCGCAACAACAACTCCTCACTCATGCTCGTTCGCGAGCTGCTCGGCAACACCTACATCTGCTCCTCGGACAACTACTTCACGGAGAACCCGTTCGACAGCCACGTCTGGAAGGCGTGCTACTCCGCGGAGTACTCCGAGGGCCAAACCGACGAGTGGTGCCTGGAGACGGGCGCCCACGGGCGCATCACCGGGGTGCATGTCGGCGGGTCCGGCGCCTGGTACATGCTCGGGCCGGCCTACTTCGACCGGGAGTTCTCCTCGCGCTTCCGCGAGATCCTCGAAGGGGAGTACGATCTGCCGCAGACTCGCGACAAGCTCTGGGAAGACCTCTACTCCGAGCATCTCCCCGAGCTCGACATGAGGATCCACAAGTTCGCCCCCGGCGTCATCAACGAATTCGACTCCCTCGACGAGCTCCGCGGGTTCGACCCGCTGTTCCTAGAGAACCTCGACAGCGAGATCTTCGACAACATAGTCGCCGTGCTCGGGTGCAGCAAGTCGGAAATCCGAGACGTCTACCCCCTCAAGCAGGGCCTCACCAACCTCTCATGCCACTTTGCGACCGATGACGGCGAATGGGTCTACCGCCACCCCGGCGTCGGCACCGAGCTGATCGTCAACCGTGAGGCGGAACGCGAGGCGCTGCAGACCGCCAAGCTTCTCGGCCTCGACAGCACCTTCGTCTTCGAGAACCCCCGCCGCGGCTGGAAAGTCTCGAAATTCGTCAAGGATGCAAAGAACCTCGATTCCCGTGACGACGCGCAGCTCGCGCGCGCGATGCAGATGGCGCGCGAACTCCATGAATCCGGCGCAACCGTCGGCCGCTCCTTCAGCTTCTACGAAGAGGGCAAGGGCTACGAGCGGACCATCCTCGATCGCGGCCGCATCGACGTGCCCGACTACTGGGAGATGGAGGCGTGGGCGACCGAGCTCAACGGCCTGCTCATCGCCGACGGCGGCGAGCCGGTCCTGAACCACAACGATTTCTTCGGTCTCAATTTCCTCGTATCCCAAGACGGCCATGTCGATCTCATTGACTGGGAGTACGCCGGCATGAGCGACTACGCCAACGACTTCGGCACGTTCTGCGTCTGCGAGCAGCTCTCCGAAGAGGAGATGTCCCGCGCGCTCTCCCACTACTTCGGGCGCACGCCCACCGATGCCGAGTGGCGCCACAACCTGGGCCAGGTCGGCATGGCCGGATGGTGCTGGTACGCGTGGGCGCTGCTCAAGGAGGCGGAGGGCGAGGATGTCGGCGAGTGGTCCCACATCTACTACCGCTACGGCAAGAGGTACCTCAAGCAAGCGCTCGACCTGTACAGGCTTGCCGAGTAGGCATGCGAAACACGGAGAACGGGACTGAAAATGGATGCAAGAATCGAGCCACTCTTGGCTCAGCGCAAAAAGAGCTTCGCCGCACGCGGCATCGCGTTCGCGATGGCGTCCGGCATATGCTACGGCCTCTACACCGCGTTCATCACGCTCGCCCAGACTCAAGACGTCTGGGGGGACTGGTTCGCAGGGGCTTCATGGGGCGCGGGGCATCCCGCCCTCAACGCGTTCACGATCACATTCGTCCTCGCTGCGCTCGCCGCCGGCCTCAATGACCTATTCAGCGGAGCCTGGTCACTTGTCGCGTGCGCGAAGAATGGACAGCTCGGCGACCTTTGGAAGACGGTCCGCACCAAACCCGGCATCGTGATGATGCTCTGCGCCGCGATCGGCGGGCCCTTCGCAACCATCTGCTACGTCGTCGCCCTCAACTCGGCGACCGCGGCGGGCAACCCCGGAGTGATCGTCCCTATTGCCGCCCTCAACTGCGCCATCGGCGCAGTCCTTGGCCGCATCCTCTTCAGGCAGAAGCTCGACGGTCACACCGTGGCGGGCATCTCGGTCTGCCTGGTGGCAGGAGGCCTCATCGGCGGAGCCAGCTTCGCCTCGATGGTCCCGGGCGCCCTCATGGGCTGCGCCTTCGCGCTCCTAGCCGCCTTCGGCTGGGGATTCGAGGGGTGCGTCGCAGGATTCGGGACCGCCCTCATCGAGTACAGGATCGGCATCGCGATTCGCCAGACGACTGCAGGGCTCCTAGAGTTGATGGTCGTATTCCCCATCCTCATGTTTCTGTCCGGAGACCCAACCGGAGTGGGCGAGCTTATCGGAGCCGCCGTCTCAAGCCCCTCATTAGCCATCTTCGCCGTATCCGGCCTGTTCGCCATGCCCGCCTATTCCTTCTGGTACAAGGGCAACTCCATGTGCGGAGCGGCCCTGGGAATGGCCTGCAATGGAATGTACGCGTTCTGGGGCCCGTTCTTCATCTGGGTCATCATGGGCGTCCTCGGCATCGGCGGAATGCCTGCCAGCTACCCGCCCCTCTCCATGATCCAATGGGCCGGCGCGCTCATCATGGTCGGCGGCATCTTTCTTATAGCCGTAGACCCCAAGTCCCTCTTCAGCCGTTCTTAGGAGGCCTAACATGAACCGCAGCGACAAGAAACTCCCACCGCTGTATTACGCGATAATCCTCCACTTCATCGATGGGAAAATCGATAGCGCGCAGGGTGTCGTTCAAGCCCTTGTGAGCGACTATGGGCGCTATAAACTTTTAAATATCAAGGATGTTGAGGAAGCGCTGGCGACCGCGAAGGAAAACGGCCTGCTGATGGAGACAGGTTACCGGGTGGATGAAAATGGCGAACTGCTAATCGACTACCAGACAACGGAGTTTGGCAGAGACATGGTTCTGCGATATTTGAACTGACCAGGCAGCGCGAACGCCCTCCGATCAAGAGCGATTGATCGGAGGGCGTTCGCTAGGCAGCAGATGCCATAGAAGCGGTCCGAATGGTCGCCGCTTTTGAGCACCGTGGTCATTAAGAATTGAGCAGAAAGAGCACGAGGGCCG
>OLNE01002420.1_pt1 | contig 11681 bp, 8 predicted proteins | sample 1672431 | NCBI WGS metagenome assembly OLNE01 (sample SAMEA3136685, study PRJEB25190) | human gut metagenome | reverse complement strand
TCGGGCTGTGCAGCCTCGCTCAGCTCGGCATTGCGCGCAAGGCACAGTGCCTCAACCAATGCGCCGTTGTCCACCTGCTCAAGGCAGTATACGACCGGCCCGCGCATTATCGCGACCTTGCCGATGTCGGCGCGCACATGCGGGTTGGCATATACGCGACGCGGCTGCATGGGCAGGCTGAGTGCGATTACGTCGCCGTCCTTGAACTCGCGCTCTATGCGGGCATAACCGTGCTCGACGGCCGCGTCTATGCTTTCACCGTTCAGCTTAATCGAATAGGTCTTTGCCCAGCCGGGTATGCGTAGGCACAGCGCGTACTTGCCCGCGCCGGGGTGCAGCACGATCTCGCCCGAGACGGGATAGTCGGTGCCGCACTTGAGCGTTACATGCTTGTCGCCCAGCTTCAGATCGGCCTCGGCCTGAGCGTACAGATTCATGTAAATCTCATTCTCGCCCAGCGTAAACATGTACTTGGCCAGCGACGTGGTGAGGCGCGCCAGATTGGGCGGGCAGCACGCGCAGCCGAACCACTGCGGGCGCACCGGCAGTACGTGCTCCTTGCGCTTGTCCTTGTGGCTGGCCTCGGGATCGACCTCGAGCGGATTTACGTAGAAGAAGTTGCGCCCATCCAGCGACATGCCCGCAAGGCAGGTGTTGTACAGCGCGCGCTCCATGACGTCGGCATAGCGGCCGTCCGGCTCGAGCTGCAGCATGGCGCGCATGAAGAAGCACAGCGCAATCGACGCACACGTCTCGGCATAGGCCAGATCGTTGGGCAGGTCGTAGTCGAACGTGAACGCCTCGCCTATGCTGGAGGAGCCCACGCCGCCGGTCACGTACATGCGGCGCGTGGACGTGCTCTCAAACAGGTGCTTGCACGCGGCGATCAGAGTGTTGTCGCCGGTCTCGCGCGCCACGTCCGCCATGCCGGTAGCAAGGTACATCGCGCGTACCGAGTGACCCTCGGGCGCGGCCTGCTCGCGCACGGGCAGGTGGCTCTGCCAGTAGAGCTGCTTAAAATCGTTCTGGTCAAAGTAGTTGTTGCTGTCGCGGCGCTTTGCTTCCTCGACAAAGAAGTAGGGCTTAGTGCCGCGCTGGTTTATAAAGTAGCGCGCCAGCTTCAGCATAAGCGCGTCGCCAGTGGCGTGGTACATGCGCACCAGCGCCAGCTCGATCTCCTCGTGCCCCGGATAGCCGTGCAGCTTGCCGTCCTCCGGGCCTATTACGCTGTCGATGTGGTACGCCATGCGCGTCATTATGTCCAGCAGCTCGCGCTTACCGGTGGCCTCGAAGTACGCGCACGCGGCCTCCATCATGTGGCCCGCGCAGTACAATTCGTGATTGTCGCGCATGTTGGTCCAGCGCTTGCCCGGCTCCTTTACGGTGTAGTAGGTGTTAAGGTAGCCGTCGGGCTGCTGCGCGCGGCCTATCAATGCGATTAAGTCGTCGCACGTTTTTTCCAGATCCGCATTGGGCTTTACCATAAGCGAGTATGCCGCGGCTTCCAGCCACTTGGCCAGGTCGGAATCCTGGAATACGAATCCGGCGTACTCGCCTTCGGCCTCGCCCGCGGCGATTTTGAAGTTCATAACGCAGTGGCTGGGCGCGGCGCCCTCCACGCGGTCGTTGAGCATTTCCCATTGATAGGGGATAACCGAGTCGATCATCTTGGCGGCTACGTCGCCCAGCAGACCCTTTTCAATGCGCACGTCGCGCACGTCGGGTATGGCGTAGTGCTTCATAACGTATCATCTCCTACAAGCGTTTTTTAAAGCCGCGTCCGCAGCGCTTTAGCGCCGCGGTATGCGCGGCATATTGTACGTTGTATTTGGCGTGCGCGGCGTCAGAGGAGTTTTTCCGCCTTTACGACCTTGCGCTCGCAGTTAATTTCATCGCTGCTGAAACGCTTGCGTTCGTTCTCGCATTCGCCGCTCTGGTTGTCGTAAGGGTCGTTGCGCGGGAATTTCTTTTCCGGCTCCATGCGCGCCTGGAAGCGCGAATTCGCTACCATGCGGAACGGATCCAGATTGCCAAAGTAGTAGTTCCAGCGCTCGCGGCTGCCGTTTGCCAGCGCGCCGCCGCCGAACGAGCAGTCCGCAAACAGCCAGCCCCAGCCCGGCGCGTAGAACTGCGCCCAGTCGTGGCTGCCAGCTTCGGTAAGGCTCGCGCTCAGACCCGACTGCCAGCGCGCCGGTATGCCCGATATGCGGCACAGCGTTATGAACAGCAGCGCCTGTACGCCGCAGTCGCCCTTGAGCCCGGTCGCTACATACTCCGCAATCGGCGGCAGTAGGAAGTACTCGCGCATGAAGGAGTAGCGCACGTGCGTCGTTACATAATCGTAGATTAAGCGCGCTTTCTTGAGCGGATCGGTTTCATCCTTGCATATGTCCGCCGCTAACGCACGCAGATACGGCGTGAACATTATGTGCCCCGGGAGTTCTGCTAAGTCATCCGCATCGGGCGCGGGTACGCTCGGGTAAAGCGGCTCGGCAGGCGCGGGCATGTCCATGGAGAAGTATTTGACTGTGTTGGTGTACTCGTATTCCACAAAGAACGGCGCATTGCTGTCCATATGCCGTTCAAAATACGCCGTGCGCACGGGCGCATCCTCAGCACAAACCGACTTCAGATCGTCCGACGCCGCGATGATGCGTATGTCCGACTGCTGCGCCGAAATCGCGGGCAGCGGCAGGTGCACGCGGTAGTCGCCCGGCTGGAACGCGCTTTCGTTCACTTCAAGGCTGGCGCATATATGCATGCGATAGCTCAAAACGCCATTTTGCTTTATTTCGGCAATGGCGGCGTCCAGCAGCTCGTTTTTGGGGCCCTTGAACGTGCCGGCGCGCCGCGCCATGTCCGGCCGCAGGCGGTACAGCGAGCTTAAAAAGCTCTCGAAATAGCGCTTCTGGCCGTCTATGTACATGTACTGTATATCGCCGCGCAGTTCCATCTCGTCAAACTCCGCGTCGGTAAGCTCGGGTATTGCGACCTGGGCCATGTTTATTGCCTGAAGCCGCGTATAGGGATAGTTGGCGCTCATGCGCTCGATGCGCTGCTTCTCCAGCTCCAACCGCTGATTGAGCAGCGGCGCTATGCCCTCGCGGATATATATGTCGATAAGTCCCAGCGCGCCCTTAAAATCGCCCGCGTGTACGCGCACCTGTATATCCTCGGGCAGAGGATACGCCATTGATTCAATGCCGCGCAATGAATTCACCGCCTTTAAAACAAATAGTGTTCCTTTACATTATATTCGATTTTTATCAAAAAGAAAAGTAGTGCGAGCTAAAAAAACGGCCGCAAAAGCGTTTGACAGCGGGGCGCGCGCGGAATATAATATCGTCATTAAAATAAGCGCATGTATGCGTGCGCGGAAGGGATCGACTTTATGAAGATAAAATTCCTGGGTACGGGCGCGGCCGACTGGGTGCGCGGCGGCGAAGAGTTCCGCGCGTTCACCAGCACGCTTATAAACGGCCGCCTGCTGATAGACGGCACGCCCGACGCAATGGAGCACATCACGGATACGGGCGCAATCACCGACATAATCTATACCCACTCGCACGACGATCACTTCAATATAGATTTCCTGAAAGCCATAGCCCCCGTGCGCGCACATATCCATAAAAGCTGGGCGGCAAATGTTAAGGTGGAAGGCGTGGAGGTAATCCCGTTCGACACCGGCGAAACGTTTAAAGCCGCAGACCATAGCATAACCGCGCTGCCCGCCAACCACTCAACAGCAGACCCCAACGAACAGCCCGTGCACTTCATAGTGCGCGACGACAGCTGCACGCTGTTTTACGCGACCGATGGCGCATGGCTGCTCAATGCCGAGTGGCACGCGCTTAGGAAGGAACAGCTCGACGCGGCCATATTCGATGCGACGATAGGCGAGGGCAATCCGGGCGACTTCCGCGTATTCGAGCATAACTCAATAGAAATGGTGCGCATAATAACGCGCACACTGCGCAATCCGATGTTCGGCTATAATGACGCGGGCAAGCACATCCCGCCGGTGCTCAAAGACGGCGCGCCGGTATACCTGACGCATATGGCGCGCACGCTGCATCCGACAAAAGCTGTGCTGGAGCGCTCGCTTGCGGGCGAGTTTATAGCGGCTTACGACGGCATGGAAGTTGAGATATAGTCGGGTAAATGCCTTACCAGCAGTTTGGGTAAGGTCTTAAAGCCCTGAACAGTAACAAAACGCAGTAAAGCGAATATGCTTTACTGCGTTTATTGTTTTATACAGCTTATCCGATTATGATCTCTGCCTTGCCGACGCTGAACTTCACATGCAGCCTCAAAAGATCCTCATCGCGCGTGAGTGTGAAGCTCGCGCCCTTCGCGCGCACTATGCGCCCGCGAAGCGGCCCGGCGTATATCGCATACTCGCATTCCAGCCCCTCCGGCCCGTCAAGCTGCAAAGAGTACCCTTCCAGACATTGACGCGCGTCGAGTACGCTTACTGCGTCCATGCTGACGTGGCGCGACGAGCCCACCAATACCGGCATACCCGACGTTACGTCGGTCAGCGCCAGCACGGTGGTTTCGCCCAGCGCCAGCTCGGGGAAGGCAATCGCCCGGCCGCCCACGCGTGAACCGCGCTGTGCCCAGAAGTTGAACGTATAGTCCTCGCGCGTCGGGTCAAGCCCCAGCTTGTCCGCCGATATGACCATCGCGTCCAGCGGTACAACCGCGCAGCGCTGAACCACGCACCACGACCGCCCGCCGTGCACCATGTGGAACGCCCACAGCGACGAAAACGGCGCGACAGAATCGTCGATATGGCTGATGTCATGGCACAGCTCCTCGCCGCCGCCGCGCGTGTATATGCACGCGGGCGTGGTGTAATCAACCGGCCCGGTCTCGGCCGCGCAGGTGGTAAGCGGCGGCAGAGTGCGGCATATCATCTCAAGATGCGTGTCGTCATACGTCTCGGGCTTGTCCGAAATCATGTACAGCCCGCCCATCAGCGATACCAGCGAAAGCAGCGTGCGCACATACGCATCCCTGCCGCGCACGCACACCACGTCCGGGTCGAGTGTGAACATGATGCGCTGGGCAAAGTACCAGCGCGCGCTCTCGCGTATCTGCATCGAATAGCTGCACCACTTCGGCCCGGTATCGCCGCCGATGCGCATCGCGTCTGCTATGCCTATCGACTGGCTCAGCGCGCCCCAGCACGACAGGTAGTACGCATCCTTGCCTATGCCCTCGCGCGCCGCGCGCATATAGGCGGTCTGCCGCGCCGACGCGGTTTCGCTGTCGATCAGTCCCAGCCGCACGGCCTCCTGCTGGCCGTCGTATATCAGGTGGCGCAGCGCGTCCGACTTGAAGTACTCATAGCCCATCTCGCGCAGCGCGCGGTAGTAGGGCGTGACGTGCGTCCAAAGCGCCCGCTCCGAGCAGTCCAGCACGTAATGTATCCAGTCGCCGCTTAGCAATTCGCCGTCCGCTTTACGCACGCAGCAGTTCATGCTCTTAGCGCCCTCGCGGTTGGTTATGGTGGCGTTTGTCCACACGCCCGGCTTAAACCCGCCCGCGCGCATGGCCGAGACTATCACCTCATGCCCGCCCGGGAACTTTTCGTTGGTGTTCAGCCAGCTTTCACATACTGTACCGCCCACGCGCATGGGCACCAGCTTTTGCTGAAAGCCGTCGTCGATCTGCATGTATTCAAGTCCGAACTGCTTCAGCGGTGCAATCGCCTTTGCCGATGCGCGTATGTCGTCCTCGGTCACATCATCGTGATACGCCTCCCATGAGCACCAGCCCGCCACGGCCTTGGGGTTGGGCTTGAAGCGCCACGGCTCGTGCTGGCGGTATCCCAGATGCTGGCCATAGTAGCGCGGGCGCAGGAGTATCACCAGCGGCCGCGCGCCGATCTTCATCTCCATCGCCGCGTGCCAGCCGCCCTTTTCGCGCACAATTGAATTGCTCATCCACGTAAAGTCCAGTCCGTGCCACGATACCAGCAGATCCCAGTCCGCAAAGTACATCGCGTTTGCGCCGTATATAAGCGGATGCCCCATCTGGCCCAGTATCGCCTCGCCCGCGGCGGCGCGGCGCGCGCGCATGTTCAGCATGTCGCCGGGCGAGAAGAACTCGACCGTGGCGCGGGCAATCGCGTCGCAGCTTATCGTGAACTGCTGTATGAACGGCTCGGACTGCATGTTGCCGTCGGAGTGGCACTTGGGCTGTGCCTGCGCGCGGCGGGGCAGGCGTATCGTGATTATGTCCACGCCGTTGTACGTGAGCGCGTACACGCCGCGCCCGCGGTCGGCCCATAGCCGCGCATGACCAGCCGGCGGCACGGGCAGCGTGGGATATTCGCGCCGACGGAAGTTTTCGTCCTCGGCTGGCGGTATCATCGCGTCGCTGGCGACAACGCCGGCGGCGGTGCGGTCTTTTTCGGCCATTTGATCTACCTCGCTTAAAAAGTACGTCGCAAATAAACGCCTAGGGATGGGTAAGGCTGGGAGCGCATGTGCGCATGAAAGCCTGCCTTAAAAACGGAGCGCGCATTAAACCGCCTGAATACTGTGCAGCTTTTGCTTGAGGCAGCTTTCGACGCGCGCCTTAAAATCGCCTTTTAGATAAACTTTATCATCCCGCCCAGAGAATCGAATACCAGATCGGGGTGTATGTCGCTTTCCTTCAGCATTTCGGGCGTGGTTTCGCCGGTCATTACCAGTATGGACAGTATGCCGTGCTCCAGCCCCGTGCGTATGTCGGTATACAGCCGGTCGCCCACCATGGCGAGCTGGCTCTTTTCAAGGCCGGTGCGCTTTAGCGCCGCGTCCACTATGCCGCCGTAGGGCTTGCCTACGATGAGGTCGGGGCGGCGGCCGGTAGACGCCTCTATAAACGCGATTATCGCGCCGATGTCGGGCGCAAAGCCGGTCTCGGTGGGGCAGTTGAAGTCGGGATGCGTGGCTATGTAGGGCAGACCTGCGCGCACAAAGTCGCATACCGCCGTCATCTTGGCATAGTCAAGCGTCGTGTCATAGCCTATGATTACATAGTCGGGATTGCGCTGATCGATCAGCACGCCCGCCTCGCTCAACTCCTCCATAAGGAATTCGTTGCCCAGCACGAACGCGCGCTTTTGTGGAAACTTGTCCAGCACTATCGCCGCGGTCGCCTCGCCAGAGGTCAGTATGTGCTTTTCATCTACCTCAAGTCCCATGCGGCCCAGGCGCTTTACATAGTACCTGGCGTTGTGCGACGAATTGTTGGTGAGGAACAGAAAGTCGCGTCCCGTTTCTTTAAGCCGGTTTATAAAGTCCAGCGATCCCGGCAATATCTTTTCGCCCAGATAGAACGTGCCGTCCATGTCCAGCATGAAGCAGCGAATATTTTTAAGACGGTCAGGCATGGTATCCTCCATAAAATCATCTAACATAAAAATCCCAGGCATTTGCCTATATGATACCACATAAGTACGTACTGCGCACGTCTTTTTTGTGGCGCGCAGGCATTGTCAATGCGAAAGTTTTGTAGTAAAATGTACGTGAAATGCCGCGCGGCGCGTCGGCATATATGGGAGAATAACTTACGGAGGTATCTTAATATGGATAAGGTACGCATTGGTATCATCGGCTGCGGTGGCATAGCCAACGGCAAGCACATGCCCTCGCTGAAGAAGCTGGCCGACGTTGAAATGGTTGCGTTCTGCGACATAATCGTAGAGCGCGCCGAGAAGGCCGCCAAGGAATACGGCGTAGAGGGCGCAAAGGTATACACCGATTATCACGAGCTGATCGCCCGCGACGACATAGACGTGGTGCATGTACTGACCCCCAACCGCGAGCACAGCCAGATCACCGTTGACGCGCTCAATGCGGGCAAGCATGTAATGTGCGAAAAGCCCATGGCCATCAACTCCGCCGAAGCCAAGCGTATGCTGGACGCGGCCAAGGCCACCGGCAAGAAGCTGACTATCGGCTATCAGAGCCGCTTCCGTCCCGACAGCATGTACCTGAAGAAGGCGTGCGAGGCCGGCGAGCTGGGCGACATCTACTATGCGCGCGCACAGGCCGTGCGTCGCCGCGCGGTTCCCACCTGGGGCGTATTCCTGAACGAGTACGAGCAGGGCGGCGGTCCCTTGATCGACATCGGCACCCATGCGCTCGACCTGACGCTGTGGATGATGGACAACTACGAGCCGGAATCCGTGACCGGCAGCAGCTACCGCAAGCTGGCCGACACCGAAAACGCCGCCAACGCCTGGGGCAGCTGGGATCCCAAGAAGTTCACCGTTGAGGACAGCGCCTTTGGCTACATCAAGATGAAGAACGGCGCGACCATATTCCTCGAGGCCAGCTGGGCGCTGAACACCCTGCTCGCCAACGAGGCCAAGACCCTGCTGTGCGGCACCAAGGGCGGCGCCGATATGCTGGGCGAGGGCGGCGCGCTGCGCATTAACGGCGAAAAGTACTCCAAGCTCTACACCGAGATACCCGACCTCAAGGCCAGCGGCGCCGCGTTCTTTGAGGGCGTATCCGACAATCCCGCCGAGGTTGAGGCCCGCATGTGGATCGATCACGTAAAGGACGATTCCAAGCCCCTCATCACCAAGCCCGAGCAGGCCTATGTAGTAACCCAGATACTGGAGGCTATCTACAAGTCCGCGGCTACCGGCGAGACTGTGAAGTTCTAATAGATGCAAGAAAGCGTCCGCGCGATGTTCGTGCGGACGCTTTTTATAGTGCCTGTGATTAATCGGCCTTTTGCCAGGTAGAGCCGCGCATTTTGGCTGCTATACCTATCGATACCAAGAACTTTGGCTCATCAGTGGAAGGGTCGTATGCGACCGACATTATGCCGACGACCGCCTTGCCATCAACCGCGCCTATCTGCTCATTGCCATTCCAGTAAAACGCGTGATATTCATTGTCGTTTGCGAGCAGTTGGTCAAATGCGTCTGTTTTTCCGGCAAAACCGGATTGCGGGTCTACCGCAATACACTTTTCGCCGATTGCGTCATATAGCGCCTGTGCATGGCTGACTAAGTTCTTCAGGTCGTTATCGTCAGTGATGGATGTGCCAATCTTTATCTGACACAACAGCGCGCCGTCGGTTTGGTACTCGTATATGTAGCTAACGTCGCATTCACAATCCAGGTCTGCAACGAACATCTTGCGCGTGAGCCACGCGTCGTTCATGGGACTGGTAAGAATTACTTCTTCGCCGAGATCAAGCGTGAGCGGATAATCTTCAAGCGGCGACAGCCACTTTATGTCGCCGATCGACCAGTCGGAAGCGTCGAAGCTATTCGCAATGTCGAGCGTGGGCGTTTCCTCTTCTGCAAGCGCGCCGATTCCGAATGCGCATAGTATTGCGCAGAGCAACAGGGCAAGCAATCCGCGTTTCATAGTGCTGCCTCCTCAAAATATTTTTGCAAGAGTATTACTCTTTAATCACATTGTATCATGACAAACGCATTGCGGTCAATATGATAAGTAGGGCGAAAGCGCGGTATTGCGGAGAATTAAATGCGCTTAATATTGCTAAATCTCCCAATGCGCGGCCAAAACCTCTTGCTTAAAGTACGATTTGGGTTTATACTATATTAGACAGCAATCTGTTCAGAAAGTGCTGATAAAGTTCTTCAACACGAGCGAAGGAGATGCTAAAAATGATAACTATTGGCGCACAGCTTTTTACTCTGCGCACGTTCATGCAGAATGAGTGCGACATACGCCGTTCGCTTAAAAAGGTAGCTGAAATAGGCTATAAGACCGTTCAGATTTCCGCTATCGGCCCGATCGACCCGCACGTACTGCGCGACATCTGCGACGAAAACGGCCTTAAAATCGTGCTGACACACAATCCCGAGGCGCGCATACTAGGCGACACCGACGCGCTGATTAAGGAGCACGACATACTGGGCTGCGATTACATCGGCATCGGCGCTATGCCCGAGCGTTATCGTTCCAACGCGCCCGAGTGGGTGGACTACTTTGCCAAGGATTTCGAGACCGCGGCCAAGAAGATTCGCGACGCGGGCAAGCTCCTTATGTACCACAACCACGATTTCGAGTTCGAGAAGATGCCCGATGGCCGCATGTTCATCGACGTGCTTATGGATGGCCTGTCTTCCGATCTGATGGGCTTTACGCTGGATACGTTCTGGCTGCAGGCGGCGGGCTGCGACGTTATCGATTGGCTGGATCGCCTGAAGGATCGCATTCCGTGCGTGCATTTGAAGGACATGACCGTTTCGAACCGCGAGCGCCGCATGGCTCCCGTGGGCGAGGGCAACATGAACTTCAAGGGCATCATGAAAAAGCTCGACGAGATCGGCACGACCAAGTACGCGCTGGTCGAGCAGGACACCTGCTACGAATCGCCGTTCGTATGCATGAAAAAGAGCTATGACAATCTGGTCAAGCTGGGCTATAAGTAATAGGTAGAAAGCCATTTATTTGCGGCCTGACGGCTGCAATTGGAGGTAAATTTGCAATGGATAAGGTAAGGCTGGGTATAATTGGCGTAGGCAACATGGGCAGCGGCCATATCGAGAACATCGTGGCCGGCAAGTGCCCGGAGATTGAAGTAACCGCTATTGCGGATCGCAAGGAAGACCGTCGTCAGTGGGCTATTGAGAAGCTGCCCGACGTCGCGGTGTTCACCGAGGGTGAAGATCTTATCAAGAGCGACGCGTGCGACGCGATACTGATCGCCGTACCGCACTATCAGCATCCGGGTCTGGCGATGATGGGCTTTGCCAACGGCAAGCACGTAATGTGCGAAAAGCCCGCAGGCGTATACACTCAGGAAGTACGCAAGATGAACGATGCGGCGGCTCTGTCCAAGGTAACGTTTGCGATGATGTTTAACCAGCGCACCAACTGCGTATACCGCAAGATGCATCAGATGGTACACGGCGGCGAGCTGGGCGAGATTAAGCGTGTAAACTGGATCATCACCGACTGGTACCGCACTCAGTCCTACTATGATTCGGGCGCATGGCGTGCGACGTGGGGCGGCGAAGGCGGCGGCGTACTGCTGAACCAGTGCCCGCACAACCTTGACCTGATGCAGTGGATCTGCGGTATGCCCAGCCGCGTACAGGCGTTCTGCCACAACGGCAAGTGGCACGACATTGAGGTTGAGGATGACGTAACGGCGTACATGGAGTACCCGAACGGCGCTACCGGCGTATTCATCACCACCACCGGCGACGCACCCGGCACCAACCGCTTTGAAGTAACCGGCACCAAGGGCAAGCTGGTTTGCGAAAACAACAAGCTGACCTTTGTAAAGCTGGCCTGCGATCTGGCTGAATACACCAAGACCGAGCCGCAGGGCTTCAAGAAGCCCGACAGCGAGACCATAGAGGTCGAGACCGACGGTTTCAACCCGCAGCACGTAGGCGTACTGAACGCCTTCGCGGGTCACATCCTGCGCGGAGAGCCTCTGGTAGCCGAGGGTTACGAGGGCATCAACGGTCTGACCCTCTCCAACGCGATGCACCTGTCCAGCTGGCTGGGCCACGCGGTAGACCTGCCCCTCGACGAGCAGCTCTTCCTCGACGAACTCAACAAGCGCCGCGCTACCTCTCGTCTCAAGACGGAAGACAAGGGTACGGTTGAAGCGCAGGGTTGACGATAGGGGGACGTGTTCTTTCTTTTCAGGAGAAAAGAAAGAACCAAAGAAAAGCCGAT
>OLNE01002418.1_pt1 | contig 11686 bp, 9 predicted proteins | sample 1672431 | NCBI WGS metagenome assembly OLNE01 (sample SAMEA3136685, study PRJEB25190) | human gut metagenome | reverse complement strand
TTTTATAATATATCTTATTATATATTTTACTACCAAAAATATTATATAATATATATTAAATATAATATTTCTAGTCGGAAATATCAACTTTTTTGTATATAAAAAGACCTATATATTAAATATATAAGTCTTTTGCATTTTCAACCCTAGTACCACTCTTAATTCCGATAATGTTCAAGAACTCTATTTTTCTTTTAAACCTTTAGCTGAAGTTTCTTGTTTTTTTAATTTTAATTGTAATTCTTCTATCATCTTTTCATACCTTTGCTTTTCAGATTTCAATAATTCTTTTAATTCATCTTTCTCTTGGTGAAGTTTTTCTTTTTCTTTGGTCAAAGTAGATATTTCACCTGATTTAATCTTTAAGTCATTAGCCAAGACAGATATTTCATCTGACTTATTACTTAAATCATTATTCAGTATTTCCACCCTTTTATTTAAAGACTTATTTATATCATTTAAAGAATTATTAAACTCCCTCAATTCTTCAGATCGTTCTTTATATACATCTCTATCTTTCGCAGCAGTAAATTCTTTAGCCTCTATTTCAAACATTTTTTTCTCAGCATCAGTTTTAGCCTGAATTTCCATTTCTAATTTTCCTTGTAAGTCCTTGATTTCCTCATTATCTTTCTCAATCAAGTCAGAAACTTTCCTACTCTCAACTCTTAGATTTTCCTTAACATCAGATAACTCATATTTTAATCCTTGAATAGTTTCAAGAGCAGTATCCCTCTCCACTTCAAGACCAGATGCCACTTTTTTAGTTTCTTCAAGTTCTTTAGTAGTATTTTCAAATTCCTTTTTTAAAGAGTTGCACTCTTTTTCCAGGTCATTGTATAATGTTTCAATTATAGCTAATTTTGCAATTTCTTCTTCAAACGTTTCACTATTTTTTAAGTATATATCAGTTTCTCTATCAACAAAATCTCTACTTGCAAGTTCCAACGCATCAATGTACCCTTCAATTTTTGCCATATGTTCTTGTATATATTTTTTGTATTTTTGAATAGTAGTCTTGTTATGTTCTTGTTCCACTGCCGTTTTTAGTTTTTCTCTACTTTCTACTACTTTTTGGAACAATTTATGGTATGCAGTCTCACCATCTTCACTATTTAGTAATAGATACTTCATTTGTTCTACCGTTAACTTGACCGCCCTTAAAGTCGAATCATCTATACCGTCAAGTTTTTTTAGTTGTTCCTCTATTTTACTCGGCTGATTATCCCCTTTTTCCAGCTCATTTGTTTTACCAAGAGCCTCAAATTTCATACTTGAATCATTTTTCATTTTTATCCCTCCTTAGGTAACCTTTAGTTACTTTATACTTTTATTTAAATTTCAACGTTTTAACCATTTATATCTAAGGTAACTTTAAGTTACCTTATTAAAACGTTTAAATTTCAACATTTATTAAAGGTTACCAAAAGTAACCTTTATTTTTTATATTTATTATTATATCACATCATTGTTTTTATGCAACTCTTCCCACATCTTATAAGCTATTCCTTAATTTTTTTTATTAGCAATAAAAAAACAACTATACCCTAGTTATTTTAACAAATACCAAGATACAATTGCTTAATTTACCACAAACAATTTGCACTATGCAACAAGTATATAAGTTTACAGAATATTAATTCTGTTAATAATCCTAACAAGGTGATTGTATGTATCTAATAACAGGGCTATTCTTATATATAACAAGTATAGCCATAATACTTGTTATATCGATGATTGTAGTTATAAAATTATTTTTAAACTCTTAGGTAAACAGTATATACTTCCTTAATTCATATTTATTTCCTCTTATAACATGTAATTCAAAATATTTCGCAGGTGAATCATGCACCTTTTTAATATAGGAATTTTTTAGTCATTTCCAACCCTAACAAGTACTGTATATATTGTTTCTTCTCCCTTTCTATTTCATATTTTTTAGCTATTTCTTCATTATCTATTTTTAAAGTATACATTTTTAATATTGGATAACCCATATCAATTGCTATTATAATATAATCAGCGTACCTTTTTAGTTTTTGAAATTTATCAACCGAATATGTATCATGCATCTTTTCATATAAGATACTCTCACTAACATAACCCGAATAATCTAAAAATTCCTCACGAGAGCAATTATCCCTAATATAAAATTTTAACTTACAATCTTTATTTAATATTACAGTTTCTATCTTAACCCCTTCAACTATGACATTATTCATTTTAAATAAATAATCTTCAATTTTTATAGGAACAATTTTCTTAACCCTCTTTACATTTTTATTCTCCTTAGATTCTATTCTTTTTATTTCATCTTGCAGGTTATTTACAGTTTCCAATCTTTTTAGATTAGATAGTTTTTCATTCAAACTGATTATTTCCATTTCAGCCTCTTTTATTTTAGATCTATAATAATCGACGTCATCTTGTTTATCCTTTTCTATTTTTATATTTCCAATTTCCTCAGTTTTCTTTTTTTTAGAGTACATATAATCAATAAAATCACCTATTTTAACAATTTCATTGATTGTATGGAAAAAGTCGTAGCGATAATACGATATTATTCCTTTTCGTTTCAGTTCTTGCCATTGCCTTTTAGATAAAATAATTCGTAATGCCAGCATAGGTCTTTTTTTTCCAAATACATCATTCTCAAACCTAACCGCCATATATTTGTTGTAAACATATGCAGCAGCTACTTCATCAAAATCCTTCAACACCTCTTTCGCCCATTCATAAGATATTTTGATATTTCTTATAACACCTTCATAGAAATCAATAGTATTAATCTTAGCCTGTATTGAATTTTCTACCTTCCTAAGTTCACTTTCAACTCTGCATTGTTTTTCTTTTAATTCTTCAAGTTCCTTCAGCCTTTTATAATTTATTTTTTCACATACACTCCTTATTTCATTTCTAGTTGATTTTTCATTTATATTTTCCATTACTTCACCTAAAGCGTTCATATGAGTCAAATAGTTCAACTCCAAAGCCTTAAAATTAAGATCTTGAACTTTAGCTAGCAATTCCTTATCCTCAACTTGTTTGTATAGTTTATTCAACTGAGATAGTTTTTTAACAATAGCTAAACTAATATCCAGTTCATCAGCTATTTGCGCCTGTTTCATTCCTGATTCATTTAATAACTCTAACGCCTTCTTATATTCTTTTTTCATACTACACCCCTAACCTATTTATCTTGGATTTTTTTACTAAGTGTTTTTAATAATTTATTTATTACCTCAGCCTCATTCTTTTCTTCTATACTTCTAGTAAGTGAACCATGCACTTTTTTCACTGTATTATTTTTTGTATTTACTATATACAAACCAACACCTTCATTTTTCAATTTTTCTATTTCATCTTGTTTGATTTTTATATTTGAACTAAGCACAAAATAAAGTTCGTTACAATAATCCATATATGTCATATACTTCTTGTCTGATATAAAATCCGATCTACTAGCCTTAATTTCTCCTATTATTATTTTAGAAGGTTTGAATAATAGAGTATCGAATCTCTTGTTCCCTATTGTTATTTCCGAAGCAGCTACAAAGCCTTTTTTAAACGAATACTTTAAAAATGCATCTTGTACAAGTCTATGTTCAGCTATGTCCGAATCTATTACAGAATCAGCAAATAGAGTATCTTCCATGTAATTTTCCGTATTTTCAGACCTTATTATTTTTAACTGTTTTTTCAATTCACTTATTATTTTTTTAGATTTTTTCAATTCATTTTCCAGTTGAATTATCCCAAAACCCTCTATTTTTGCAGGCAATTTATAAAGATCATCATATTTACACAACCTTTCATAGCCATTATCATAATAAGCACACTTTTTAAAATGTTCCGATTCAAACCAATAAACACTTTCTTTGCTATTAACTCTATCTTCTATAAAGTTAGAAAATTCATTTATATCTTTTATTTCCCACACTTTTTCAGCTCTATTATATTTAACATATTCTTCTTTATGCTTAATATCCAAAGATAACCTACCTTTTAGCACAAACCTATCCTTGTATATCCCTACTAGGTTCGAAATACACCCCCTCACCTTTTTCTTTCTTCCCCCTAAAAATGGATACTTTTCTACAAGCATTTTTTCTTTGTTCTTTAAATTAGAGACTATTTCCTGTTCTACTTTTAACTCTTGTTCTATATGTGATTTTCTTTCTATATATTCTTCTTTTGCTTGTTTCAATCTAGCCGACCTCGTACTCAGTTTGGCAACTATCCCCTTAATCTCTGATTGCTTTGTATCCTTGTTCACTATCACCAAACACTCATCTAGCAATTCTCTATTATTTGCTATCTTTTTCAATTCCAGAGCTTTGAATTTTAATAATTTAACCTTATCTAATATTTCCTCACCATCATTATAAGACTGTATTTCCGTATATAGTTTCATTAGTTGCGAAACTTTTTTTATCACATTAATCGAAAAACCAGTACTTTCAGATATTTCTACTTGCTTTCTCCCTTCTTCTAATAATTTAAAAATTTCCTCATACTTTTCCATGTAGTTCCTCCTTGTATCAAAGTGAACTATGCACTTTTATTCTACTTCACATTCTATATCCGATATATCACCTATATTTACCCTATATCCCCCTTTATACCACAGATACTCTCTAATCTTATCTCTTCCATTTAAAGCACATAATTTGTTGCGCACTTCAAATCACCCGTTTTATGTATTACTGATCTTCCAATACCCCCCTTAAGTTATGCAACTATCATAGCCCAGTTTAGAAATAAGTACAAGTATTGTAAAAAGTATATAAATATTTTACAAATAAAATATTTATATAAAAAGGCTCTGTTAGTTAACTTAGTGATAATTATAATAAAAATAAGCACATCTTAGTGTTATATCAATAATACTCCCTCATATGCAATTTTATACTCCATACTCGAAGAAACTGAAGCCCTTTTATTAAACTCATTTGTTTCATAAACTAATATATCTACTGGCATATTTGCAGTTTTAGATATAGCAACTCTTATTTTTCTTATTAAATCTCTTTTTCTCTCATCATTATTGTTAGTTAGTATGCATAAGTCTAAATCACTATCATTTTTAGGATTACCATATGCATAAGATCCAAATAAATATATCTTATTCACATCAACTACCTTATTAATTTCTTCTATTATATTATCTATTTCATTTTGTAAATTTTGTGGCATTACATCACCTCAATTTTATTTTTCTTTCTTATTTTTAATTGTATTATATATTATTAATCACGAAGTTAGCTAACAGAGCCATATAAAAAAATGGAGCGATTTATATATCACTCCAATCCAATTTCCATATTTCATATATCTTGGCTTTCACTACAACATCTTATACTTTAAGTGCATAGTTCACTTTTAAATAATTTGAAGACTCCATAAAATATTGTTCCATCATACCAGTACCAAGTTCATTCACCTTCGCTTTAAATTCATTCAAAATGCTTGCCTCATGTATAATGCTAGGATTCAATACAGCATCTTCTTTACTAATCCCCATTCCTTCTAGCAGTCTAACCATGTATTGAGTATATTTTTTTTCAAAACTTTTTTGATACCTTTCTCTAATTTTATCTTTTCCTTCTAGTAGATCTAGAACTGTTACATTTAATCTCGAAATATTAAAGACTTTTCCAAATGCTTCAATCCATGTGCTAAAACCATCGAATAACTTTTCATTACTAAGGAATGTTAAAATTATTGCATCCTTATTATTTATTAGAACTTTTAAATCTTGTGCATAATCTAATCTTTTTGTACTAGAACAAAATGTTTCACAATCCATTTTTACTATTTCTTCCATCCATCTATGTACCATTTCTACTTCTTCTATAGTACTGTCTTCCCTCTTAGCGTATCCTATAAAGATTTCAATTGCAACATTTGCTGCATTTTTTATATTAATATACTCATCTGGTATAATTGTAACCCCATCTTCTACTTTCAGTTTACTTTGGTCTACCGACATTATACTTTTTCTCATATTTCTAAAAGTTTGCTCAAGGTCTTTTAATTCTTGCTTAGGTCCATTACCAGCAAGAAACAGCGATACACCATCTTTTTGTATTAAATCTTCTATTAACTTTTCCACTTTTACTCCCTCTTCCTTTTATTGAATTTATTAACTCTATTTAATATACTTTCCTTATTAAATAGCAGCACTTTACTTGTTTTTCTATATTCCCACCCCTCAAATTCTCCAATTGAAACCAACTTTCTTATATAACTATCTGTGACATTAAGTATTTCACCGGCTTCGGTGGAAGTTATAACCTGATTTATAATTTCATCTCTAACAATTATTAATGCCTGTGTTTTATCCACCATGTCAATCACCTCTTTTTAGTTTTGATATCGCAACTACATCCCGACTTTAATCACGATATCGCGACCACTTTCATATTTATTCAATTAAAATTGCATACTGTTTTACATTATACTCTTTTAAAACCCTGCTGACTGTACCATCTCCAACATTCACCATTAATGATACTTATTTTAAAGTCTAAATTTATTTAGACTTTTTTATTTCTTCAATCATTTCTCTTTTGTATTTATAGTATGAGTTTTTACTTATCTTACATAAAGTCCATACATCTTCATCCTTTAAAATACCTTTGAAATCTTTGGATAACTCCATTATTCTCAACTTCGCCTTCTTTGATTTTTCTGTTTCCCTCTTAGAGCCAGGTGGTCTTCCCAAATTTCTATTTTCAGCCTCAAGTCTTTTTCTAGCTTCCTTTAGACCACTTTTAGTTCTATCTGAAATGTCTTTCACCTCTTTTTCAGCCTGCTCAAATGCCATTATAATTTGCTGTTTAGCTATAACTTTTAATAAATCCACTACAAATTTATTTAGAGGTTTTAGAAATTCTCCTGCAAACTTATCATCTTCATTTGCCACTAAACCACCTAACAACTCTTCTAATTTCCTCATATCAATCGAATCTCTATAGGTGGATGTATTTATATATGGCTCTTTAATAAAAACTAAATCCACCCCTCTATCATACAGTTGAAAATATTGTTCAATTCCTTCTTTTGCGTTTCGAGACATACGAGACACGCTATCGAATACAATAATGTCCCCTTCTTCAACTAAGTCAAATAATTTATTCCATTCTTTTCTACCTTCTATTTTCCTTCCAGTAAACTCTTCTGTTCTTATATCCACTTTTTCATTTACGCAATATTTGGTAATAGATGTTATTTGCCTGTCTATTTTTTGGCTTGGTTTAGAAATTCTTGCATATCCATATATCATTTTTCCAATTCCTTTACTTTTAATTCTGCAATTATACCAATTTTATTGTTCGTTTATTTTGTGATAATTTGTAATACTATATTAACATTTATTTCTATTAAAATCAACAATTTTGGTAAGATCTTTGTTTACCTTTTTTTTGGTATTGTTTTTATTTCACCTTGTTGGCTTCGCTCAACACAAGATGATTCTTTGGGAATTGTTTTTACTTTGCAAAAACCAATATCCAAAGAATCATCTTAATTATCCATAAATTATTTGAGTTATTATTTTTTGTACCCTCTCATTATCTTTGAAAGCCGTTCTTACTGAATGCTCCCCATACTTAAATAAAAGTTTTACAATCTCATTTGGGTCTGCATCGTCATTAAATTTTTGCTCCCTCAAATTTAAAAATTCCCCCTTTACTCTAGCTTTAAGTTCATCTAATCCTTTCATGAGTTTTTCGACATCCATATATAAATCGTGATATTCTTTCTCTAACCTTTTGTAAGCCTTAAAATAATTTTCAGTCATTTTACCAGTATCTATAACGTCACTATGGTCATTCAAGTATAAGTCCATTTCTGTAAATTTACATATTAAGCATTATTGCTAGTATTCATAGAGTAGGTAATGCACTCATAAGAAGTTTAAAACTCGAACTAGCTGGGTGATAGGTTTAATAAGACCGCCAGCAGGCCGCCAGCAGGCACTACCGCCTCTCCATTTCATTACAGTTGCTCTTTGGGTGATGTTGGTTTGTAGTTATTTTTATATAGTTACATAGATAAAAAGGTTAGTATCTAACTTCTGAAGACAAAACTGCGGACACACACTTACATATAAGGACGTATTTTTTTACCCCTCTATAACCTTTTTTCTCTTTTTAATTTTTTGATAGAATATTTAAGAGTGTCTTCACTTATTCCAAGCATTTCAGCTATTACCTTATTTTTAACCTTTTCTTTTTTTAAGTTAATTATTTGTATATATCTATCTTCCATTGATTGTTGCTTAGATGTTAAACCATTTTCATTCCTTCTATTTCCCTTTTCCTTTTCACACTTTCTTCTATTCTTTTCTTTCTTAGAAATTATAGTAAGCATATGAATCTGCTCTTCTTCTGTTATATCCAATTCTCTTATTATAGATGTATTTCTATAATTGTATCCTTTGATATTATAAGTCCCTGTATCTTTATTCCAGACAGGCTTATTGAAGTCTTCTGCCTTATTAGACGACCATTCCTCGTACGCTTTTTCAGCACTATTAGATGCTTGTATTACTTGTTTTTCTGGGAGTGGGCTTATAAATTTTTTATTAAATTCCAAGGTATTTTGTAATGCTAACTCTGTGTCATGAGTAAACAAACTTGAGTAATATCTATAAAAGAAACACATTCTTCTTCTGTAATCAATTTCTCCTGACCCATTTCTAATCTCTTGTAGTTTAACTATGTCTTGCAGCCTTGCGTGATGTAAGCTATATAAATTATGGATAGCTATTATTTTTCTATCCTCTTTATTTGTAATTTTTGCTTTATCATCCTTATTTTTTTTAATTATTATAAGTTCTGTAAAATACTCTTTTATTAAAGTATCTAATCTATAGATATTATCCTCATATAGAGATTCTAATGTACATTTAGTTTCACTCTTTGTATTTCGAGTGTCTGATAATCTTAGAACTCTTGTACAATCCTTAACTGCTCCATCTACTTTTAATAATCTAAAACTTTCATTAAATCCATTTAACCTTTCCATCAACTTCTGTTGCACTAACATCCACAAACTCAGGCCTTTTGAAGGTAAATCTTCAACTTTCCAATACAAGTGAATACCTCGACCTGAGCGGACAATCATTGTAGGTTCCGGAACCACTAAATTAAAGTATTCATCCTCTAATATTTTTATCGCAAGGCTTAATTCATAATCGCTTATTTTATAGTTTTTATCAACTAAATCTATATCTATATATAAAGCATTTATTCTTCTAATGGCTTCCGCAGATCGCTTAGGTATATAGAACTCATTGACAGATATGTATGTATTTCTGTTCAGTGAAACTAATTTATCTAGATTTTCCATCAATTCTTCTATTATTAAATGCCTCTGCTGATATTTCCCATTTTCATCTATTGTAGCTACTGTTATGTACTTGTCTGCATTTGGATGTAACGTTTCTATTTGTGTAGCTGCGTTTTTAGTATTTATATTTTTTGTAACTTCTTGAACTTCTAACTCTTGTGCTAAGTTCATATTTCCCTCCAGTTTTTATAATGAAAAGCAAAACTTAACCACCTAAACGTATAATATAATTTATATCCTATTGCATTCTTACCTAACTTTTGTTATTATCTAACTATAATTTAAAAACGGACAAAGGTAATATATTTGGATTATACTAATGGTAGGTATATAGATGATCATAACTATGGTTACGGTTATGGTTAAGTTTTTTACTTTTGTTTTCAAGAGACCTTGGTTGCCGCCAAGGTCTCTTTTTTGCCTTTTTATATTCTATTTTTCATTAATTAAGTAAATATTACGTTTAATACTATTTTAAGTCAATATTTAGATTGGTCTGTAATAACAACCCATTTCTTGTTTTAGATCCATTTTAGTTACTTTGTATTCTAGTTAGTATGCAGTTACTTCTTCCTTCCTTTTTATATAGTCAAATACTATATATTCCACTTATTCCTTTAAAATATATATTTATATTAAGTATATGAACTTTGTCCAGCAACTAAATATTTTGAACTTTTTAATTGTAATTCCTATTATTTTGTGGTACATTCCTATCTCCGTCAAAATGGACAAAGTTACCCTACAATCAAGTGTAGAGTAACTTCCAAGTTCTAGATTTATTCCTAGAGCCCCGCTTGGTTATACGACACCAAGTACGTTTGGACTAGTACAGCTAATACATACTTTAGCTTTTCATTTAAGTATAGACTATTGCTCCCCCTAGTCTGCCAGTTTCAAGTATGCCCCACAAAGAGCAACCACCCTATCCTCTTATTTGTTGTAGTGCGATATTACTACTCTCAGCCCTTCTTAATGGTACTAGACATTAATAGATGCTGTGGGGGTTATTTATACCCCAGTGTTTCTGTCGGCAGCCCCTTTACCCTGTCGGGCAGTCGGTTAGCACTAGGTCAAACACGCTTCCTTATAAAACCTTTGCTACTTTCAACTGTAGTAGCCACTATTTAGTTTTTATTTTAAATTAAAACAATATAAAAAGCCTGTCCATAACAAACTGGACAGGCTGTAAATTCGTATAATATTATTACAATTTTATTATATTTTCAATATTTGACAGAAAATACCATAAAATCCTCTCTTAAACACTTGTCAAATGGCTATTTATTTGATATTATCTATATATAGCAAATAAATGTTAATAAAGTGATTAAGAGCTTATCTTTTACGAACTCTTACTAACTGTTGCTGCAGTTTGTAGGTTTTATTATATAAAATGTTTGGCGACATTTTATATAACTGTAAATGGTTAAGCTTTTTTTTATTTAGTTTTAATTTATAAACTAATTTTACGTTTATATATATAAAAAGTCAATCTTTTTTGTATGAAAAGCAGTTATTATTTTGCATTTCAAAAAAATGAAACAGTCTCTCCAAGTATACTATACTAATTTTAAATATATATTAGCCGCAGTAATCACTGCGGCTATCTGCAAATTTAAAACGGTATGTCGTCATCATCTATGTATCGGAAAGCATTCATGTCCTCTCCACTTCCTTCACCTTCAAATCTACTTATAGCTATTTCTATATTTCTTAAAGCCTTTACATTATCACTCATTGATTCCAAGGTAATATTTGAAAGTGTTCCTTGTTCCAATATATCTACATCAGTTTTTAGTTTATTTAAATAATTTTTTATAACATCACTTTTAAATTTCATATATATTATATAAGTTGTGTAAACATCTAATCTTGAATCATGGAAATCCCCAACTTCTCCAAATACTTCTGCTGCTGCTGTTTTTAATTCTTCCATATCTAATTTTAGATAGTTTGCTACTTCCTCCAACTTTGGCCACTTTTGTCCATAATAAGAATGTCCTATATTTACTATATCTGTGTAATTATTCATAGTGCAAAATTTTTTATTTATATAAACACTCTTACCAAGTCTTCTAAATTCTTCTTCTAGAAAATTAATATCAAACTCAGTATTATGACATATAACCTTTGAATCTTGAAAATCCCAAAGTATTTCTTTTGCATGGTCTTCGAACTTCTTACCACCACTTAATTCTAATAACTTTTTATTATCTATTTTATGTATCTGTGTAACTTGTTTTGGTATATTTTCATCTACATTTAAATAAAAATTCTTACCTTCTATTATTTTAAATTCTTCATCAGATAATATGTAGCTTAATTG
>OLNE01002417.1_pt1 | contig 11689 bp, 10 predicted proteins | sample 1672431 | NCBI WGS metagenome assembly OLNE01 (sample SAMEA3136685, study PRJEB25190) | human gut metagenome | reverse complement strand
GTAAAGAGCGGTCAGGCACAATTGAAGGACTGCATATGCAACCGCGACGATATAATGAACTTCCTGATAAAGCAGGGACTTGAGCCTAAAATGGCCTTCACCACGATGGAATCCGTGCGTAAGGGCAAGGGACTCAAACCCGAGATGGAATCCGCCATGAACGAGCATAACACGCCCGAATGGTTCATCGACTCCTGCAAAAAGATAAAGTACATGTTCCCCAAGGGGCATTCGGTCGCATACGTCACGATGTCGCTGCGCATAGCGTACTTTAAGGTGTACTATCCCGTGGCGTACTATAAGTGCTACCTGCAGCGCAACCTTGACGTGTTCGACGCGTCCATAATGATGGGCAGCGCCAACGACATACTGGAGCAGCTGGTGGCGCTGGACGACAAGGGCAAGGACATAAGCGCCAAGGAGGCCAACATTGTCACGATGCTCGAAATCCTCCTTGAAATGCACGCGCGCCACATGGTGCTGCTGCCGTGCGACCTGTACGAGAGCGAGGTCGATCAGTTTGTGATTAAGAGCGATCACGAACTGCTTATCCCGTTCACCGCGATACCCGGTCTGGGCGCGAACGCCGCGCAGGTGGTCGTGGACGCGCGCAGGGAAGGCCCGTTCATATCGGTCGAGGATATGCTAAAGCGCCACATAGGAAAGGCTACGATAGAACTTCTGCGTAAGTTTGGCTGCCTTAAAGGTATGCCCGAAACCAGCCAGATGAGCCTGTTCGACATGATGTAAGCACGCAAACGCAAACGAAATCGCCCCGCACAGTGCAGTCTGCCTGCACAATGCGGGGCGATTGTCTTTTATATGCAAGTTAATATGATAAGGGCAGGGCGCAGGGCACTAACAAACCGGGAATCAATAATCCGTCTCAGCATCAACAGTATCGGAGTAATCGGAGTTATCCTCCGAACTGCCGCCTGCGTTGTCGTTTCGGAAAATCCACTCGCCGTCCGCGCGGATAAGCCCGCATTTGCTGCCTGCCTTGACCGAAAATACGCCGTCACAGGTCTGCACTATCGAATCGTATTCAACCGGCAGTATCTCGCTCCCGTCCAGCGCGTATACACCCCACAGCGTGTGCGCGCCATCATCGCGGCTTACGCATATCGCATTTATCTCAGCGCCGTTGAACATTGGGTAGGCGCTCGCCGTGTCAGTGAACTCGACCGCCGGTTTGCCGCTGCCGGATATGTCGATTATGCTGGCCGTCATGGTCTGCGGGTCGGATACGAAAACCTGCGTGTCGCTTAGCACCTCGACTGAATCGTTTATGCCCACGTCCAGCTCGACGCTGTGCCCCGCCAGACTGTACAGCCTGATCGTTTCGTCGTTTAGCAGCATCGCCGTGCCCGCCGTGGGCAGGAATGCGTATTGCACGTTGCTTACCATCGCAATGGGCATCATGCTGGCGCGGTCGTATATCGCCGCCGAGCCGTCGGCTATCGCGACGATTATGCGCGCGTCGCCGCCCGTGGACGCGGACGAGGATATGAAGTCGTATTTGATAGGCAGTACCAGATTGCCCTGCTTATCGATAAGTCCGTATAAGCCGCCGCGCATAACCTCGGCCAGCCCGCCCGAAAAGTCGGCCGCGTGATCGTACACCGGCGCGATTACCCATTTGCCGTCGGTATCCAGATACCCGTACAGTCCGTCGCGCGACGCGGTGCAGAGCAGCCCTTCCGAAAACGCGCCGTACAGCCCGCCGCTTACGCCCAAGTACCGGCACTTGCCGTCCAGGTATGTCAGATATATCTCGTCGGCGATGCCGTCGAACGGGTCGTCGGTGGAGGTGAAAAACGCGCCCTCGCCGGTGGGCACTATCGATGTGTACTTTACCGGCAGCAGCTCGTCGCCGTTTTCGTCGATTATGCCGCACAGACCGTTTTTCACGGTCATTAGCGCGCCGTCTTGATAATATATCGATTCGTAGTCCTGATCGGTAAGCGGCTGACCCTTTGCATCCAGCAGCACCGCGCGGCTGCCGTTTTCGTCGCTCATGAATGCGACGAAGCGCTTTTGACTGTCGTCAAGCTGAATTGCGCTTATATAGTCGCAGCTTAGGTCGCTCAGCATATAGCCGTTTGAGTCCATCAGCCGGTACGCCTGGCCGTCGTAAAACGGATACAGCTCCGCTCCTGCGCCGGCAAACGCGCTCCCGGCAGTCAGAAACAGCGTAAGCAGCGCCAGCGTAAGTATAGTGCGCCTGAGCAAATCGACACCTCCCGAAGCCGCGCGCGGCGGCGCATAATACATGTAAGTATTTGACGCGGCGCGGCGCGTAAAAGTTCACGCGCCGCGCAGGGGATAAGCCGCATTGCATCGGCGCGCGGGAGGCCGTTTTACGCGTGAAGTTTTGGTTGCAGCAGTTGTATTTAGCCGCATTAAGTGATATAATATTCGGGAAGAAGTGTATGCGCGGGTCTTTATGCAGGACCTTAGGGCGCATAAGGCGACCGCGTGACGTATTGCATTTGAGAAAGAGCGGATACAAACCCGCTCTTTATTGTTGATATGGACGCGCACGCAATATAATAAGGAGGTGGGCTCATGGCCGGACGTGCAAAAAAGCCCAGTCAGTCGCTGGCCGGGGTAAGGCGCAGGGCTGAGGAAGAAGCCGACGCTTTGGGACTTGAGCTGGTGGACGTGGTCATGGCCCGCGAAAGCACCGGCAACGTACTGCGCTTTACTATCGATAAGGACGCGGAGGGCGGCGTTTCGCTGGACGATTGCGAAAACTTCCACCGCCGCGCGCTCAAGTATGCGCAGGATATTGACTATGATTATATGGAAGTAACCTCGCCCGGCGCGGACAGGCCGCTCAAGCGCGACCGCGACTTCGAGCGCGCGTTGGGTCAGACGGTCGAGGCGCGCTTTTACCGCCAGATGGACGGCGTAAAGCAGCTGCGGGGCAAACTTGCAGCGTTTGACGCCGAAACCGTGACGCTGGACGCGGGCGGCGCGATGAAGGCGCTCAAGCGTGCGGACATAGCGCAGATACGCATGACGCTGGACGACGACGAGATGGACAGCCCCCTGTTCGACCAACTGGAGCGCGAAACCGAAGGCGCCGATAACAATGACCATGAGAAAGACCATGATGGAGGGAAATCCGGGACATGAGTGCGGAGTTTATCAGCGCGCTGGACGCGCTTACAAAGGAACGCAATATAGATAAGGACGTGCTGCTAAGCGCGATAGAACTGGCGCTGGTATCGGCTTACAAGCGCAATTACAACGCCAGCAACGTGCGCGTATCGATAGATTCGGCCACGGGCGACGTGCACGTCTATGCCAATAAAAAGGTCGTGGACGAGGTTGAAAACGACAGCGAGGAAATCTCGCTGGATGCGGCGCATCAGATACGCCCGCATTATCAGGTGGGCGATCAGGTCGATATAGAGGTTACTCCGCGCAAGTTTGGCCGCATAGCCGCCCAGACCGCAAAGCAGGTGGTCGTGCAGCGCATACGCGAGGCCGAGCGCGGCAGCATATATAATGAATATGTCGAGAAGGAAAACGAGATACTTACCGCGATAATCGATCGCATAGAGGGTAAGCAGGTAATAGTCGATCTGGGTCACACGCAGGGGCTGCTCGACGAAAGCAATCAGATGCCGGGCGAGGAATACCATATTAACGACCGCATAAAGGTGTACGTACTTGAGGTACAGCGCCAGTTCAAGGGCCCGCAGGTATTGGTAAGCCGCATACATCCGGGTCTGATCAAGCGCCTTTTCGAAATCGAAGTGCCCGAGATTCGCGACGGCATTGTGCTGATTAAGTCAATTGCACGCGAGGCCGGCTTCCGCACCAAGATGGCCGTAACGTCCACCGATCCTATGGTAGACCCGGTAGGCTCGTGCGTAGGCCCGCGCGGTATGCGCGTGGAAAACGTGGTAAACGAGCTGAAGGACGAAAAGATCGATATAATCAAGTGGTCGGCCGATCCGGCTGAGTACATCGCAAACGCCTTAAATCCCGCGCGCGTGCTTAATGTCTATGTGTCCGAAAAGGATAAGGCTGCCCGCGTGATAGTGCCCGACAATCAACTGTCGCTGGCAATCGGCAAGGAGGGCCAGAACGCCCGACTGGCCGCGAAGCTGACCGGCTGGCGCATAGACATAAAGAGCCAGAGTCAGGCCGAGCAGGCCTTGCTGGGTCTGGACAGCGAGCCGGAGGATAAGCCCGATGAGGCGGTCGAGGAAACCGGCGCGGCAGAAACCGCCGAAGCTCCTCAGGCCGAATAATCATATAAATACACGGGGCGCTCAGATGCGCCCGGAAGGGAGGGACGTATGCCGCCCAAACCTAAAAAGATTCCCATGCGCATGTGCCTGGGCTGTCGCGAGATGAAGCCCAAGCGCGAGATGGCGCGCATAGTCCGCTCGCCCGAGGGCGCGATTGCGCTGGACAGGGTGGGGCGCGCGCCCGGCAGAGCCGCGTATATCTGCCACGATCCCGAATGCCTTAAAAAGGCGATGAAGGCCAACCTGCTCGCCAAGGCGTTCGAGTGTCCGGTGGATAAGGAAGTCTATCAGCAACTGATGGACGCGCTGAGCGAAGGAGCGGACGCTCCGGAGGCCAAGCAGTGAGCGCGGGCGAGGCCGTGGGCCTTATCGGAATCGCAATGCGCGCGGGCAAGCTGACATTGGGAGAGGAAGCCTGTCTTAATGTAATACGCGCGGATCGCGCGGCGCTCATATTGATCGACGAGGGGGTATCGCCCGGCACGTTAAAGAAGTTCCGCGACGCTTCAGCGTACCATAATGTAAAACTGATCGCGCTGAAGGCCGGTCAACTGGGGCGCTCGGTCGGCAAACCGAACCGCAGGACCGCCGTCGTGCAGGATGCAAAACTTGCCGAGGGCATTTCAAAGAGCATCGAAAAGACGCTCAATAATGTTAGTCAGATAGTGGAGACTGAAAATTGATATTTACCGATTGCAATACGCGGGGGTGCATAATTTAGATGGCCAAAGTCAAGGTACAGGACGCAACCAAGGAAGTTGCCTCCAATGCGGGCAGGCTGCTTGAAACCGTATCGAAATCGCGCAAGCAGGCGCAGGACGCGCTGCGTGCGCTGAAGGCGCTCGAGGATAAGCTCACCGCCAGCGAAACTCAGAAGCAGGAAGAAAAGCGCAAGGACGCGCGCGTGGAAGCGCCCGTATTCATGAACGCATTTTCGTCCGACCAGTTCGCGGCGCAGAACGAGGCTACTCAGGCCGCCGAAGCGCAGGCCCGCGCCGCCAAGGCCGCCGAGGCCGCTCAAGAAGCGGCGCGCGCAGCCGAAGCAGCGCCCGCGGCAAAGCCCGCTGAGACTCAGCCCGACCGCCGCCCGGATAACAATAACCGTCAGGGCGAGCGTCGCAGCGCTCCGACGCAGAACCAGAATCAGCCGCGAAATGCGCAGCAGGGCGATCGCCGTCCGGCTCAGCCCGGCGCGCGCCCGCAGGGCCCATATGGCCGTCCTGTGCAGCAGGGCGACAACCGCCAGGGCCCGTATGGCCGTCCCGTACAGCAGGGCGACAACCGTCAAGGTCCGTATGGCCGCCCCGTACAGCAGGGCGACAACCGCCAGGGCCCGTATGGCCGCCCCGTACAGCAGGGCGACAACCGCCAGGGTCCGTATGGCCGCCCCGTACAGCAGGGCGACAATCGCCAGGGCCCGTACGGCCGTCCCGCAGGTCAGGGCGCTCAGGGCGGATTTAACCGTCCGCAGGGCGACAGACCCGCACGTCCCGGCATGGGCGGCTCGCGTCCCGCGCCCGGCGGCGCGCCGCGTTCCGGTGGTGCAGGTCAGCGCCCGATGGGCCGCAAGCCCGCCAGCGATCTCGCGCCTACGGTCGAGAAGGAGCGCGTATCCAATTACGATCCCAACAAGAAGAACTACGTGCGCCAGCATGACCCGGAGCATGTAGCTAAGAACCGCAGGCAGCTGGCCAAGAGCGCCGCGCCGTCCTATATGGATGACGAGTACGTACGCGGCGGCAAGCGCGCCAAGAGCAAGAAGGCCGCGGTCAAGCAGGAGCCGATCAAGATCGAAAAGGCTTTCATGACCGCCGAGACCATCACGGTGCGCGACCTGTCCGAGCGTATAGGTAAGCCCGCGGGTGAGATAATAAAGAAGCTGATGGGTCTGGACATCATGGCCACCATCAACTCCGATCTGGATTACGACACGGCGCTTCTGATCTGCTCCGACTTCGGCATCGAGCTGGAGCTGAAGCTGGATAAGACCGCCGAGGACTTCCTCAGCGATGAGAATGTTGAGGACGATGAGTCCAAGCTCATCACACGTCCGCCGGTCGTCACCATCATGGGTCACGTTGACCATGGTAAGACCTCGCTGCTGGACTACATCCGCAAGACCCGCGTAACCGCGACCGAGGCCGGCGGCATAACCCAGCACATCGGCGCGTACACCGTGACCGTAAACGACCAGCAGATTACCTTCCTCGATACCCCCGGTCACGAAGCGTTCACCGCCATGCGCGCGCGCGGCGCTCAGTGCACCGACATCGCAATCCTTGTCGTGGCCGCCGACGACGGCGTAATGCCTCAGACGATTGAGGCCATTAACCACGCCAAGGCCGCCAATGTGCCGATAATCGTCGCCATCAATAAGTGCGACCGCCCCGGCGCCGATCCCGAGCGCATCAAGACCCAGCTGACCGAATACGGCCTCGTGTGCGAGGAGTGGGGCGGCGATACCATCATGGTTCCGCTGTCCGCGCTTACCGGCGACGGCGTGGATTCGCTGCTGGAGATGGTAATACTTCAGGCCGAAGTGCTCGACCTCAAGGCAAACCCCGACCGCATGGCGCGCGGCATAATCGTCGAGGCCAAGCTGGATAAGGGCCGCGGCCCTGTAGCTACCGTGCTGGTACAGAACGGTACGCTGCACACCGGCGACACCATCGTCGCGGGCACCGCATATGGCCGAGTGCGCGCGATGGTCAACGACCGCGGCGAGCGCGTGACCTCAGCCGGCCCCTCGATGCCTGTCGAGGTAATCGGCTTCAACGACGTGCCCGAAGCGGGCGACCAGATCAGCGCGGTCGAGGACGACAAGCTCAGCCGCCTCGTCGCCGAGGAGCGCAAGCAGAAGCTGCGCGCGGCGCTGGTCAAGAACGATTCCAAGGCTTCGCTGGACGATCTGTTTAGCCAGATCGGCAACGGCGTAAAGGACCTGAATATCATCGTAAAGGCCGATGTACAGGGCAGCGTCGAGGCCGTCAAGCAGTCGCTTGAAAAGCTGAGCAACGATGAAGTGCACGTAAAGATCATCCACGGCGGCGTAGGCGCGATCAACGAGACCGACGTAATGCTGGCCTCCGCGTCCAACGCGATAATCGTCGGCTTCAACGTGCGCCCCGACAGCAAGGCCGCTCAGCTGGCCGAGCGCGACCAGATCGACATCCGCCTCTACCGCGTAATTTACGACGCGATCGAGGAGATTCAGGCCGCCATGAAGGGTATGCTCGCGCCCAAGTTCAAGGAAGTCATCCTTGGCCACGCACAGATCCGTCAGGTGTTTAAGGTATCCGGCGTGGGTACCATCGGCGGCGGCTATGTAACCGACGGCAAGATTCAGCGCAACGCCCAGATACGACTGCTGCGCGACAATATCGTAATTCACGAGGGCAAGATCGCATCGCTCAAGCGCTTCAAGGACGACGCCAAGGAAGTGGCGCAGGGCTTTGAATGCGGTATCGGCATCGAGAACTATAACGACCTCAAGGAAAACGACGTTATAGAGTGCTTCGTGATGGAAGAAATCAAGGACTGATGATTTTGCGCCGCGCATGGGCTTTTGCTGTGCGCGGCGTTTTAACTTTTTCGCGGCGCTGGTGCCGCGGTGATTAATCGCTTAGGCATTTTGCAAGGGCAGGCGGCAGGCGTGGTTTCGCGTGGCGACCGCCCGCACTCTGAGCAAACGTTGCGTTGTGAACTGTCGGACCTGTCATAGCAGGCTGAGGTCACATAGCGCAGACAGCGGCGCGGCGTTAACTGACTTAACCGCAGCTTTCTGAACGCAATCAGAAAAGACTAAACCCGACTGGATAGATTTAAGGAGATTTGAATGGCTTATAACAGAATTGACCGCATCTCGGAGGAGGCGCGCCGCGAGCTGGACAAGCTCATACGCGAGGATTTGCGCGACCCGCGCTTCTCGGGCACGTTTTCGATAACGCACGCCGACGTGACGCGCGATTTGAGGTATTGCAAGGTATATGTGAGCGTGCTGGAACCCGAAAAGCGCAAGGGCGTGATGGACGCGCTCAAGAGCGCCGCGGGCTTTTTGCGCCGCGAACTCGGCCATCGCGTCGATCTGCGGTATACGCCCGAGCTGATTTTCGAGCTGGACACCAACATGGAATATGCCAGCCGTATGACCAAATTGATAGATGAAGCGGTGAAAAGGGATGCCTCAAAACCTTCTGAATCCGAAGAATAATACGGCCGCCGAGCTGGCCGAATGGATTAAATGCCACGAAGACATAGGCGTGGTATGCCACGTATCGCCCGACGGCGACACGCTGGGCAGCGGTCTGGCGCTGGCCGAGGCGCTTAGGAAGATGGGCAAAAACGCCTGCACGCTGTGCCAGGACGCGATACCCGATATGTATCACTTCATGCCGGGCGTGATGGACGTATGCTCGCCCGAATGCGCGCCTTTTATGCTCCGCTCGCTGCTGTTTTGCGACGTGAGCGACGAACTGCGCGCCGGTTCGTGCCTGATGCCCGAAATACGCGAGCGCGCGCTGATCGACCACCACGCCACTAACCCCGCCTTTGCCGACGTAAACCTGATCGATGGCGACGCGGCCGCAACCGGTGTAATGGTGGTGGAGCTGATGGACAGACTGCGCATACCGCTTACGCCCTCGATGGCTGAAAACCTGTATGTAGGCATAACGACCGACACCGGCAACTTCAGCTATCCATCGACCGACGGCCGCACGCTGCGCGCGGGCGCGAAGTGCCTGGATGCGGGCGCAGACCCGGACGAGATCACGCGCCGCATGTTTAGACTCCGCACCGTGGCGCGCACGCAATTGCTGGGCGCGGCGGTGTCCCAGATGCAGCTGCTCGACGGCGGCAAAGTAGCTATATTTAAGGTAAGCAAGCTTATGCTGAATGAGTTCGGCGCGGCCAACGCCGATTGCGAGGGCATAGTCAGCTACGGCACCGAGACCGAGGGCGTGCGCGCGGCGGCGCTGCTGCGCGAGCAGACCGGCGGTCGGGTAAAGGCTTCGCTGCGTTCGCTGGGCGAGGTGGACGTGAGCCGCGTTGCGCTAATGCACGGCGGCGGCGGTCACGCGGCGGCGGCGGGCTGTACATTGGTAGGCGGTCTGGATGAGTGCGCCGCGATAATCGCGTCGGAACTGAGCGACGAAATTGCGCGCGCGGAAGGCCGCTGATTAAAAAACCACAACGGCGCATACGCGCCGCGAGAGGACTTGAATGGACGGATTTATAAACCTGCTCAAGCCGCCGGGCATGACCTCGTCGGACGCGGTAGTGTTCGTGCGCAAACGCCTGCCGCGCGGCACAAAGGTGGGTCACGCGGGTACGCCCGACCCAGAGGCCGCGGGCGTGCTGCCGGTAATGGTGGGGCGCGCCGCGCGCCTGAGCGACTACATAATGACCGGCGAAAAGGAATATATATGCGAAATCGCACTGGGTGTAGCCACCGATACGCAGGATGCGCAGGGCACGCCCGTGGGCGAGCATAACCCGCCCGCGTCGGAAGAAGCGCTTATCAATGTGCTATGCCAGTTCCGGGGCGACATAATGCAGGTGCCCAGCGCATTCAGCGCGCTCAAGGTGGGCGGCCGCAAGATGTGCGACATAGCCCGCGCGGGCGGCGAGGTAGCGCCCCAGGCGCGCCCGGTGACTATACACGAACTGGAATATTTAGGCAAAGGTGCGCAGGACGGGTATCTGCTGCGCGTTAAATGCTCCAAGGGCACGTATATACGCGCGCTGTGCCACGACATAGGCCGGGCGCTGGGCTGCGGCGCGCACATGCGCTTTCTGCTGCGCACGTTCAGCGCCGGGTTTTCGATAGCCGATGCGTGCACGCTGGAGCAGGTTGACGCGGACTTAAACGCGCACATTATGCCTATCGACGCGCCGATAAACCACATGCCGCGCGTGCTGTGCGGCAGCGATTTGTATGCGCGCCTGCGCTGCGGCAACCGGCTGGCGATAGACAAATTACGCGGCGACGTGGACGCGCCGGGGGCGATACGGCTGTACGTCAATCGTGAGGCGGACATCGATACATTGGAGCGCGACGCACAATCAGGCGGCGTGCCCGCCGGATACAGCTTTGCGGGCATAGTCGAGCGCGACGGCGACGAGACGCGGTTTAAGGCTATGCTGTTTGAGCCGGAGGACTGAGGATGCAGCTATACGATACTATGGAAGCCTATGCGTGCGCGGGCGGAGAATGCGTCGCGGCGCTGGGCATGTTCGACGGAGTACACATGGGTCATGCCGCGCTGATAAGCGAGGCCGTGCGTCAGGCGCGCGCGTTGGGCGTAAGCGCGGTCGTGGTTACGTTTAAGCAGAACCCGGTCAGCGTGCTATGCCCTGAGCGTGCGCCGGGCGACATACAGTCGCTCGATGAAAGGCTCTCGGCGATAAAGGCGCTGGGCGTGGACGCGGCGATTGCTGAGGACTTCACGCCCGACTATGCGCGCCATACCGGGCTGGACTTTGCAAAGGAAATGAAGGACAAGCTGCATGTGCGCGCGGTCGTGGCGGGCTTTAATTACAGCTTCGGCGACAAGGGCGCATGCGGCGTGGACGAGCTGAAGGCGTTTGGCCGCGAGCTGGGCTTTGACGTGACGATCGTGCCGCCGGTCGAGGTGATGGGCGGCGCCGCGTCCTCTACGCGCATACGTCAATACCTCGCCGAGGGCGACATTGCGGGCGCAAGCGCGATAATGGGCCGCCCGTATGAGATGTGCGGCGTGATTGCGCAGGGCAAACACCTCGGGCATACGCTGGGCTTCGCCACGGCCAACATAAATATAGCGCCCGGCCGCGCGCTGCCGCACGCGGGCGTGTACGTGTGCGCGGCGAAGCTGGACGAGGGCGAGTGGCTGCCGGGCGTGCTGAACATCGGCTCCCAGCCCACCGCGCCCAGCGGACACAAGACCTGTGAGGTACATATCCTGCGCGACGTGGGCGACGTTTACGGCCGCTTCATGCGCGTAAGGTTTATCGAGTTTCGCCGCCCGGAGCGCAAGTTTGCGGGGCTGGACGAACTGCGTACACAGGTGGAGCACGACAAGGCAGACGCGCGCGAGTACTTCGCAAGCGGCGAGGCGATAAAGCGGCTGAATGAGGGTAGGTAAGTGGGTAAGAAGTTAGCCCTTTCCCGGTACAAATAGTGTTGGCGTATATAAAAAACGAGTGACAAACCAAGTTGACACCCGCCTGATGATATGATATAATAACGGCAGGAAGGGATGACGCTTTTGGTAGGGCTTCTCCCCTCTGATGAGAGTATGGGCCGCCAGCCATTTAGCGATGGATGGCGGTTTTGCTTTTATTTCTTCTTGTCGCTGATCTTGCAACCAAGAATGATTGCAGTCATCACAAGAGACAGTATCGTCGTTACTATGTCAATGATTTCATAGTCGGACATGATA
>OLNE01002408.1_pt1 | contig 11735 bp, 9 predicted proteins | sample 1672431 | NCBI WGS metagenome assembly OLNE01 (sample SAMEA3136685, study PRJEB25190) | human gut metagenome | reverse complement strand
TTGATGCTTCTGCTAACTTTTCTTCTGCTTCTTCATATTTACCTTCTCTAGCATCCCTTAGTGCCTCTACTGCTAATGATTTTGCTGTTCCAACATTACTTATAATTTCAAATGCTATTAATTCCATACCTTCCATTTATATCACCTCTAATTATATAATATTAAATTGCACCTTCTCCTAATTCTTTTTCTGAGTCGTTCATTTGTGCTGCTTTACTTGCTGCTATTACAAATGGTGCATATACTAATACACTAACTGCTAAACATACTATACCCATTAATAGACCTACAAGATTTCCTCCTGTTCCTAAGAATGGTACTAAAGGTCCTGGTGTAGTCCATGGCACACCATATGCTATTGGTGGCATTATTTTAAATACACAAGTTGCTCCATATCCTATTAATATATTTACTATTGGTGCTAAAACAAATGGTATTATATATATTGGATTTAATACTATAGGTAATCCAAATATAACCATTTCATTTATATTAAATATTCCTGGTGCAAGTGAAAGTTTAGCTATACTTTTATGCTCTTTAGCCTTACTAAATAATAGTATTGCAATTATTAATCCTAATGTTGCTCCTATTGTTGCTCCTATATCAGCAGTAGAACTTGCCATACCTTTACCAACAGGTATTTTACTTCTTATTTTTAAAGATATATTCTTACTCTCTTCAACAGGTATATTAAACTTTTTAAATACTGCTTCTATAGCTTTTCTAGACTTTAACGGTCCAAGATTTATATTATTCAACTTTTCCTCAACCTCAGCAGTAGAGTATAAATCCACTGCATATGAGCAGAGATATTCTGCTCTATCCATTACACCTTGAACAAATTCGCCGCAAGATGCTGGACAAATTCCATAATATTTCATATTAATCACCCAATAGTTTTTTCATATGTCTTATAAGAAGTTCATTTTCTTTATGAGACTTTATCGCTATCCTTATATATCTATCATCTAATCCGATAAAATTCGAAGCATCTCTTATAAGAATATTTCCTTCTCTTAACAATTCAACTTTTATTTCCTTTGCCCTTTTGTCATTAAGTCTAATTAATATAAAATTTGTATCTGTATCATATACGTGTATGCTATTTATAGATTTTAGCTCTGATAACATAAAGTTACGTTCATCTATATAATACTCTTTACTATCCTCTATATATTTCTGATCTTTAAATATATAGTTAGATAAAGTATCTGCAAAAGAATTTATTGTCCAAGGTTCTTTATAGTTATATATTTTTTCTATTATGTCATTATTGCTTGTTAGGCCATATCCAAGTCTTATTCCTGGAAGGCCAAAAAATTTTGTAACAGCTTTAAGTATAAATAAATTTGGATACTTCTCTACATATTTAACTAAGCTATATTTCTCTTCTTCTTCAACAAATTCCATAAAAGTTTCATCTACTATTAATAACTTATTATTATCTACTATAATATCTAAAAGTTTTTCTAAGTTTTTAACCTTCCCATTTGGGTTATTAGGATTGCATACAAATAAACTATCAAATTTATTAATATTTTCTTTTATATTATTTAAATCTATTTCAAACTCATTACTTTCATCTAAATTTAAATTTATTACATCTAAATTGTTAAGTCTTGCACTTCTTTCATATTCAGAAAATGTAGGATTTAATATAGCAATCCTTTTATCTATACTTTTCATAAGCAAGTAAATTATTTCAGTTGCTCCATTTCCAGGTATTATAAATTCTGGTCTTACATCTATATACTGAGATATGTTATTTCTTAAATTTGTATATTTAATATCTGGATAGCTTCTACTTTCTTGTAATCCTTCTAATATATATTCCTCTAGTCCTTGAATTACGTTTGGGTTTATATTAGAACTAAAATCAATTATATCTTTAGGGTTTTTGTTATACATTCTTGCTATTTGTTCTACATTAGCACCATGTCCTAAGTCTTTCATATATGCCCCCTTAGTATAAAAATTTGAAAATTATAGTAAATACAACTATCGACGTTATTGATGTTGCATACATTATTTTATTTGTTTTTACTATGTCATCAACTTCTATCTCTCTATGCTTATCTCCTATAGTTGGTTTGTATACTGCTTTTCCAAAGTATATATTTGTTCCACCTAATTGAATTCCTAATGCTCCAGCAACTGCTCCTTCTGGATAAGCACAGTTTGGACTCTTATGATTTTTTCTATCTCTTATAGATATTTTTAATGCGTCTTTATAATTATATTTCAATATAAAGCTTCCGATTGCCATTAATATAGATGATATTCTAGCTGGTATAAAGTTTGCTATATCATCAATTTTAGCTGATGCAAATCCTATGTCCTTATATTTATCATTTTTATATCCTACTGTAGAATCTAAAGTATTTATTGCTTTATATGCCATCGCTAATGGTGCTCCACCTATGAAAGCATAAAACATAGGTGCTATAATTCCATCTACAGTATTTTCTGCTACTGTTTCTACAGTTGCCCTTATTATCTCGCCTTCATCTAAATGTGTTGTATCTCTTCCAACTATATAAGATACTTGAACTCTTGCTTTTTCTATATCTTTAGTTTTTAATACCTCATATATTTTCACTGCTTCATCTTTTAAGCATTTAGTAGCTAGTGTTGTATAAATCAAGAATGAGTTTGCTATTAAAAAACTGCCTGGAATCAAGCTACTTAATTTAACTATTAAATATGTAACAAAATAAGTTACTCCAACTGTAATAAACCATAGAATAAATCCACCTATTTTTAATGCTTTATCATTCTTTGCTACTTTTCTTATTTGATCTTCAGTTATTTTTATTAATTTTCCAATAAATCTAACAGGGTGAGGAAAAGAATATGGATCTCCTATAATCAGGTCGATTATATAACCTATATAAATAGATAGTATATTCATATTAATTCTCTTCCTTTACTAATAATTTCTCTTTATTTAAGTCATTTTGGTGCTTACCCAAAAACTTCTCTATGCAATTTAAGTTGTTGTAGAAATGAGTATGTAAATATGTAGCTAGTGTATTTCCTTTGCTATATCCACCTTCCCACTCATCAACAATTTTTTTATCTCTTTCCTTCTTCATTATATAAGCACATTCTTCTTCACTCTCAAATACAGAATGGTGGAATTCATGTCCTTTTATTACTTCTCCTACATTTGATAAGATTGTATCTTCTTTGGCAATTCCGTAGCAATATCCAAACCTTCTTAAAGATTTTGTCATTTTACTAGTGCCTTTTAAAATTCCAACCATATCGTATTCATTCTCATTTTGGTCTACAAGTTTTTCACCTAAATACATTAGCCCACCACATTCAGCATATATTGGAATGTTTTTTTCATGAGCGTTTCTTATAGATTCCCTCATAGATTTGTTTAGCTCTATTTCTTTTGCAAATATCTCAGGGAATCCTCCACCAATATATATATAATCAGATATAGGTACTTCTTTATCATTTAATGGACTAAAATATTTTATATTTAATCCTAAATCTTCAAGAAGCTCTATGTTTTCTCTATAATAGAAGTTAAAACCTTTATCATAAGCTATAGCTATAGTCTTATTTTCTAATTTATTTTTTTCTATAAAGTCTCTTATATCAAATTCACTTTCAACTTCTTCAGTTTCTGAAATTTCTATTATCCTATCTATATCTATGTACTTTTCTATTTCATCTGCTAAGTTACTGAATTTCGTCTTTAAAGATTCTATTTCAACACTTGGTACTAATCCTAAGTGTCTTGACTCTAATGAAAATTCATTATTTGGTGGGAAGTATCCTAAAACTTCTATATTACAATATGTTTCTATAGCTTTTTTTATTATTTCATAGTGTGATTTAGTTTTTACGTTATTAACTATTACACCTTTTATATCAACATTCTTATCAAGCTCTTTGTATCCAAGTACCATAGCTGCGCTAGATGCTGCCATAGCTTTTCCATTTATAACAAGTATAACTGGAGCCTTTAAAAGTTTTGATGTATAAGAACTTGTGCAATTATCTAAATCGATTCCAATACCATCATATAGACCCATAACACCTTCAACTACTGATATATCTGCATCTTTAGATGCATCATTAAATACATACTTTATCTTTTCATCATCTAACATATATGAATCTAAGTTTCTAGAATGTCTTCCTGTTATAAAAGTATGATATGAAGGATCTATATAGTCTGGTCCAACCTTATATGGCTGAACTTTCATATTTCTTTTAGTAAGAGCTTGCATTATTCCTAGTGAGATAGTGGTTTTACCTACACCACTATTCGTCCCTGCTATTAAAATCTTTTTCATAAGCTTCACCTAACTATAAAATTTTATTTTCATGTTCTGTCATTATTTCATAAATCTTTTGTATATCTAAGTTCTCTCTTAATAAATCTGCCAATTTGTCATATTCATTTTGCTTAAATTCATCAAAAGAAGTTACATTACTTTGTAATTTTTCTAATCCTTTTTCTTCTCTTATACTATTTAAAAGTTCTCTAGTAAAATCTATTTCATCAAATATTCCATGAATATATGTACCTACTACATTTCCATTTTTATTTATACTACCTTCTAGATAGTTAACTTCTTCTCCTAGCTTTTTATCAATTAAGTTTAAATAAGATACTTCACTTCCAGGCTTACTTATTCCCATATGTATTTCATAACCTTTTACTCTTTTACCAGATAAGTTTTTCATATATCCTGAAAGATTTTGGTGTATTATTGCTTCTACTTGAGTAGTTGTCTTTTCTTTTTCAAATATAGTTTCTGTATCTAAAAGGCCTATACCATCTATCTCTTCAACTTCTCCTTCTACATGATAAGGATCTTTTATTTTCTTTCCTAGCATTTGGTAACCACCACAAATACCAAATATTAATTTCCCTCTTTTTTGTAGTTCCTTTATTTGTTCCTCTAGTCCATTTTCTCTTATGTATTTTAGGTCCTCTATTGTGCTTTTACTTCCCGGGATAATAACTATATCTGGATTACTTAAAGCTTCTCCATACCCTACATATCTGACGCTTACATCATTTTGTGTTTCAAATATATTAAAATCTGTAAAGTTAGACATATGAGGAGTTCTTATTATTTCTATGTGTATGTCTCTTTTTCCTTGTACTGCCTTGAATCTAGTTGTAACACTATCTTCATCTTCTATTTTTATATCGCTATATGGTATAACTCCAAGGACAGGAACATTTATTATTTCCTCTAGCATTTTTATACCTTCTTCTAAAAGTTCCTTTCTGCCTCTAAATTTATTTATTATTACACCTTTAACTCTTCTTCTTTCTTCTTCACTTAGTAGCATCATAGTTCCTGCAAGTGATGCAAATACACCACCTCTATCTATATCTCCTACTATTATTACTGGTGCATCTGCAATCTCTGCCATACCCATATTAGCTATATCATGCTCTCTTAGATTTATCTCGGCTGTACTTCCCGCACCTTCCATTACAACGATGTCATAGTTATTGCTAAATTCACTGAATATAGTCTTTAATTCTTTAGCTAGTTGAGGTTTATATGTATGATACTTGGAAGATGCCATATCTTCTCTTACTTTACCTCTAACTATAACTTGGCATCTATGGTTTCCAGATGGCTTTAAAAGTATAGGATTCATATCTGCAACTGGATCTATACCACAAGCTTCGGCTTGGAATACTTGAGCTCTTCCCATTTCAAGACCTTCCTTAGTTATAAAAGAATTTAATGCCATATTTTGAGATTTAAATGGAGCAACACTATATCCATCTTGTTTAAATATCCTGCATAATCCTGCTGTTAATATACTTTTCCCAACATTTGATGCAGTTCCTTGTAGCATAATTTTTTTGCCCATTGCTCAGTTTTCCTCCTTTAAATATTCAGAATATTAAAAAAAGTCCTAACACTTGTAAGTTAGGACTTTTATTTTATACATTATATATTATAAAAATCTTCACCCCGAGATTTATTTAGTAAAATTAAATTAGGCAGGTATCCTGGCTCGACTTCATCCTACTCCTATACCTTCCCATCATATTGACAGTGGTAACTTTAGTTTCGTCCATCTTACAGTAGCGGGGGCTGCAAAGGATTTTCACCTTTTTCCCTATTAATCTCGAAAGAACCTAATTCAATATAATATTCTATTTTTAGTAATTATATAAAGCTAGTATTATTCATAGCAGTTATAACTGTAAACCCATCTTGTACTTCTAAAATTGTAACTGATCCATTATCAATTTTAAAGTTCCAATGATACTTATAGCTATTTGATATTAAATAAGTTATTATATTTCTTATTGTTCCTCCATGAGAACAAATAAGAATTGTTCTATCATCATTATTAGAGATAATATTATCTAATTCAATACAAACTCTATTGTATGAATCTATTAAACTCTCTCCATTAGGATATTTGTACTCATATCCTTTTTCTATCATATCTTGAAATTCTTTAGGATATTTATCTTTTATTTCATCAAAAGTTAATCCTTCAAAATCTCCAAAACTTATTTCTTTTAAACTTTCTTTTTCTATAATTTCTATAGATTTTAATTCAGATAATTTTTTTACAGTATCTTTAGTTCTAGAAGATGTTGTAGTGTAAATTTTATCTATATCAAAATCCTTTAAGTAATTTGTAATCTTATCTATTTGCTCTTTTCCTTCTTCACTTATATAGCTATCTATATGTCCAGATAATCTACTTTTTTGATTATCTACTGTTAGAGCATGTCTAACTAATATTAATTTTACCATATTTCACCTCATTGAAGGCTATATTAATAATAAATATATACAAAATAAATATATAAGCTCTCCAAGTTCTATTGTACAACCTAGTATATCACCCGTTACTCCATCAATTTTTTTGTATATATGTTTTTTGAATAAATTATTAAATACGAATAATATAATAATCGTACTTATTAACATCATTGCTTCAAACGTTGAAGCTAAGAATATTAATTTTGATATTCCTATTATTAATATTATTGTATATAGTATAGCAATAGTAAACATTGATGTACTTACTTTTCCTATAAATAAATTTCCCATTCCATTTTCTCTAGGAGTTACTGTTTTATACATCATAACAATTACTCCAAGTCTTGCCACTACGGGCATAAATATTACAGTCCAAAGTAGATTGTTATTTATTATGCTATATATGAATCCTATTTTTAATAATATTAAAAACATAATGGCCAAAAGAGAATTTGTACCTAATCTAGAATCTTTCATAATTTCTAGCATTCTTTCTTTGTCTCTATAACTATATATAGCATCAAAAGTATCTCCTAATCCATCTATATGTAGTCCACCAGTTAATATGACTAATGCTAATGTTACTATTATTGATGTTATGAATGAATCAAAAAATATGCCAGATACTAAACCTATAATATATATTAATACCCCTAGTACCAGTCCCACTAACGGAAAATATGTTATGGTTTTATGAAATTCTTCATCAAATCCAGTATCTATATTTATTGGTATCCTAGTCATAAATTGAAGTATAGAAATAAATCTTTTCATAAACTATCCCTTTATCTTCATAGGAATTCCACTTACCACAAAATATACCTCATCACTATGAGTTGCTATTTGTTGATTTATTCTTCCTATAATATCTGTATATATTCTAGATAATTTATTTATAGAAACTCCACCTAATCCTAATTCATTTGTAACTATCACAAAGTATAAATTAGTCTTTTTTATTTCTATAAGTAATTTTTCAACTTGTTCTTTTATATATTTTTCTAATTCATTTATTTCATCTTGTGTCGAATTATCTATATCTATTTCGTATGTAAACATTAAATTATTAACCAATAAAGTAACACAATCAAGTATTACTGTTTTGTGTTCTTTTGAAATATCATTTATTATAGTGTATATATCTTTGTATATTTCATAGGTTTTCCAATTTTGCGGTCTACTTTCTTTATGCTTTTTAACTCTCTCTTTCATTTCATCATCAAATGGAATCGATGTTGCTATATAAGCAGTATTATTATTTTGGTCTTTACATAGCTTCTCTGCAAAATTACTTTTTCCAGATCTTGCTCCACCTGTTACTAATATAACTTTGCTCATTTTTTTCTCCTAACTAAAACACTATCTACCCATATCTACTTCATCAAATGTAGCCATATTTTCATATGTGTAATTTGCTGCCTCTATTATATTAAATGCAAGAGCTGCTCCACTACCTTCTCCTAACCTCATTCCCATATTTAAAACTGGTTCTAAGTTTAATATGTTTAAAGCTCTCTGTGTTCCTGGCTCTGCTGATGAATGTGATGCTATCATATATTCTCTAGTTTTTGGATTGATCTTATATGCAAGTAATGCAGCTGCATAAGATATAAATCCATCTAAAACCACAGGTATTCTATTAGCACTACATCCTAGTATAACTCCAGCCATACCACCGATTTCAAAGCCACCTACTTTAGATAGTATATCTATTGCATCTTCTGGATTTGGTTTATTTAGTTCTATAGATTTTCTTATTGTATCTGCCTTAAATTTAACTCTTTCTTTTTTTAATCCAGCTCCAATACCAGTTACATCCTCTGGATCACAATTATCTATTACAGATATTATCGCGCTACTTGGTGTAGTATTGCATATACCCATTTCTCCAATACCTATTAAGTTATATCCTTTTTTTATAGAATCCTCAGCCATTTCAATACCTATTTCTAAACATCTAATAGCCTCTTCTCTTGTCATAGCCGGACCCTTTGCCATATTTGATGTACCTTTTCTTATTTTGTAATTAAGTACACCTTCTAATTCATGGTCACAGTTTACACCAATATCTACAGCTACCACATCAGCTCCTACAAACTTACTTATTACACCTACTCCACATATTCCTTTTGTAAAGTTTGGTAATTGCATATATGTTATACTTTGAGGGTCTGGTGCTACACCTTCTTCATAAACTCCATGATCTGCTCCAAAAGCTATAACTACTTTTTTAGATGTATCAAAATATTTGCTTTTATGTATTCCTGCTAATTGCATGCAAATATCTTCCATCTTACCTAAACTACCTTGAGGCTTTATTAATCTATCTAGTCTTTTTTTAGCTTGTTCAATAGAAGTCTTATCTAAAGAGTCTATATTATTTACTGTACTTTCTAATATACTCATTTTCATCCCACCTTAGCATATTAATTAAAGTGACTATCTAAAGTAGATTTTTTGATATAACTTCTGTCAAAATATATCTATAAATCTATTTTTAGATAGCCTCTTAAATTCTAATTATATATTATGAGCAACTTTTAAAGCTTCATAGCTTGCATTTATTGTATATTCTATATCTTCATCTGTATGTGCATTTGATAAAAACATAGCTTCAAATTGAGTTGGAGCTAATAATACTCCTCTTTTTATTAATTCTTCAAAATATTTATTAAATTTAGGAACATCACATTTTTTAACATCATCATAGTTGTTTATAGGTCCTTTTGCAAAGAATAAACAAACTAATGAACCTGCTCTATTTACTGTATAATCTAATCCTAACTTTTCTATATTAGCTTTTAGTCCTTGTTCTAATTTTATAGCTTTTCTTTCTAGCTCTTCATATATGTTTGGATTGTCTCTTAATACTTCTAAATTCTTTTTCCCCATATACATTGCTAGAGGATTTCCTGATAGTGTACCTGCTTGATAAACTGGCCCTACTGGAGATACCATGCTCATTATTTCTTTAGTCCCTCCATAAGCTCCAACTGGAAGACCTGCCCCTATTATTTTTCCGAAACAAGCCATATCTGGTTTTATTCCAAAGTATCCTACTGAACTATTATAATTTAATCTAAATCCAGTTATTACTTCATCAAATATTAAAACAGTTCCATATTCCTTAGTTATATCTCTTAATAGTTGTAAGAATTCTTTTGTTCCTGGAACAACTCCCATGTTTCCTGCTACAGTTTCAACTATTACAGCTGCAATCTCATGACCTTGCTCTTTAAATATATTTTTTACTTCATCTAAGTCGTTATATCTACATACTAAAGTATCTTTTACAACATCTGATGGTACACCAGGACTTGTCGGAACTCCATATGTTATTGTTCCTGAACCAGATTTAACTAATAGTGCATCTGAATGTCCATGATAACATCCTTCAAACTTTAATATTTTATTTCTATTTGTATATGCTCTAGCTACTCTTAATGCACTCATAGTAGCTTCTGTTCCTGAATTTACCATACGAACTTGATCTATTGCAGGATAAGCTTCTACTACTAATTTAGCCATTTCAACTTCTATTGCAGTTGGTACTCCATAGCTTGTTCCCCTATATACAACTTCTTCTATTCCTTCTACTATTTCCTTCGGACTATGACCTAACATAAGTGGTCCCCAAGAACAAATATAGTCTATGTACTCATTTCCATCTACATCATATATTCTACTTCCATGAGCTCTTTCTATAAATATTGGGTCTAATCCAACTGATTTAAAAGCTCTTACTGGACTGTTAACCCCTCCTGGTATGTATTTAGTTGCTTCTTCATATATCTTTAGTGATTTTTCATTTTTCATCTATATGTCCTCCTAAATTTTAAAGTTCAAACAACTCTTCGACTAACTTTATATACTCTTCTCTCTTACCTTTATCCTTTGTTTGCTTTAAATTTATTATCGGTTCTCTTATTAATCTTTTTAATGCAGATGTTAACATCTTATCGATAATTTTTTTATCTCTATTGTTAAGATTAGTTTTTCTATATATGTATTCTAATGTATCTTCTCTAATCTCTAAACATTTATCATTTAATGATTCAATTGTAGGGTCAATTTTGATTGAGTCTAGCCATTCTGTAAACTCTATAATTTTTTCAGATATCATCTCATATCCTATTTTAGCTAGCTCTTTTCTCTTTTTATCATTCTTATCATGAATATCTTTTAAGTTATCTATGTCATATACTTCTATATTCTCTAATTCATTTATCTTAGGATCTATATCTCTTGGAAGTGCAATATCCATCATAAATATTTTTCTTTGAATTTCAGGCATTTCATCATATTTTATGATCATATGTGGAGATGCAGTAGCACTGATTACTATGTCAACATCATTCATCACTTTATATCTGTCTTCATATCTTATAGGAACTATATTCTTAAATTCGCTTTCTAATTCTATTACTTTTCCATGACTTCTATTTGATACATATATTGTATCTAGTTTTTCTTCTTCTAAGTACTTCATTGTAAGCCTATTCATCTTACCAATACCTATAACTAAAGCTTTTTTACCTTCTAAATTACCAACTTTATTTTGTAAAAATTTTATACCTATATAGCTTATAGATAAAGGCTGATGCGATATTTTTGTAGTATTTTTTATATCTTTAGCTATATTTACAGCTTCTCTAAATAATTTATTAAATATCTTTTTACTAGAACCAAGTTGCATAGAGAAATCATGTGCATCTTTCACTTGTCCAAGTATCTGATCTTCACCTAAAACTATAGAATCTAGACCCGATGCTACTTTAAATAGATGTTCTATTGCCGAAGTATATTTTTTAGAAAATAAATATTCTTTTATACCTTTTGCATTAAAAAATTCTTCATAAAAATCTTCTACCAATTTAATTTTTTCATCTATGTTCTTTGCCTGGATATAAATTTCACTTCTATTACAAGTAGAAAGTATTACTACCTCTTCTA
>OLNE01002405.1_pt1 | contig 11745 bp, 6 predicted proteins | sample 1672431 | NCBI WGS metagenome assembly OLNE01 (sample SAMEA3136685, study PRJEB25190) | human gut metagenome | reverse complement strand
TTATGCTGAACCGTGCACCTACACTGCATCGTCTGGGTATCCAGGCATTCGAGCCGATCCTTGTAGAAGGTAAGGCGATCAAGCTTCATCCGCTTGTTTGTACCGCGTTCAACGCTGACTTCGATGGTGACCAGATGGCCGTACATCTTCCGCTTTCACAGGAAGCACAGGCAGAGTGCCGTTTCCTTCTGTTATCACCGAACAACCTTCTGAAACCGTCAGATGGTGGTCCTGTAGCCGTTCCTTCACAGGATATGGTCCTTGGTATCTACTACCTGACACAAGAAAGACCTGGAAACAAGGGTGAGGGCAAGTTCTTTAAGAGCGTCAACGAGGCAATTCTTGCATATGAGAACAAGGTCATCACACTCCAGACAAAGATCATTGTCCATTGTCATAAGACAATGCCGGACGGAACTGTTTTAAGCGGCAATGTTCAGTCCACACTGGGACGTTTCCTGTTCAATGAGATCCTTCCGCAGGACCTTGGATTTGTGGACAGAAGCGTACCTGGAAACGAACTGCTTCTTGAGGTTGATTTCCTTGTAGGTAAGAAACAGCTGAAGCAGATCCTTGAAAAGGTTATCAATACTCACGGTGCAACAAAGACAGCCGAGGTACTTGACTCCGTTAAGTCTATGGGTTACAAATACTCCACACGTGCAGCCATGACCGTATCCATTTCCGATATGACCGTGCCGCCGCAGAAGCCGGAGATGATCAAGCAGGCTCAGGATACTGTTGACCGTATCACAAAGAACTACAAACGTGGTCTTATCACAGAGGAAGAGCGTTACAAAGAGGTTGTTGATACTTGGAAGAAGACCGATGATGAGCTTACAAAGGCACTTCTTACAGGTCTTGATAAGTACAACAACATCTTCATGATGGCTGACTCCGGAGCCCGTGGTTCCGATAAGCAGATCAAACAGCTTGCCGGAATGCGAGGACTGATGGCTGATACAACCGGTCATACCATCGAGCTCCCGATCAAGTCAAACTTCCGTGAAGGTCTTGACGTACTGGAGTACTTCATGTCCGCTCATGGAGCTCGTAAAGGTCTTTCTGATACCGCTCTTCGTACAGCCGATTCCGGATACCTGACAAGACGACTTGTTGACGTATCCCAGGATCTGATCGTTCGTGAGGCGGACTGCTGTGAGAACAGAGCAGAGATCTCCGGTATGGTCGTTCGTGGATTCATGGACGGAAAAGAAGAGATCGAGAGCCTTCAGGAGCGTATCACAGGACGTTTCTCCTGTGAGACAGTTAAGAATAAAGATGGAGAAATCCTTGTTAAAGCAAACCACATGATCACACCGAAGCGTGCAGCCCGTATCATGAAAGAGGGCGTAAGCAACCAGACAGGCGGACCGATCGACAAACTGAAGATCCGTACCATCCTTTCCTGTAAGTGCAAGGTTGGTGTCTGCGCAAAATGTTATGGTGCGAACATGGCTACCGGTGAGCCGGTACAGGTTGGTGAGTCTGTTGGTATCATCGCAGCACAGTCTATCGGTGAGCCAGGTACACAGCTGACCATGCGTACTTTCCATACCGGTGGTGTTGCCGGTGGAGATATCACACAGGGTCTTCCTCGTGTCGAGGAGCTTTTCGAGGCAAGAAAGCCGAAGGGTCTTGCGATCATCACAGAGATCCCAGGTGTTGCCACGATCAACGACACTAAGAAGAAACGTGAGATCATCGTAAACGATCCGGAGACAGGCGATTCCAAGACTTACCTGATCCCATACGGTTCTCGTATCAAAGTCCTTGACGGACAGGTTCTTGAGGCCGGCGATGAGCTGACAGAAGGTAGTGTAAATCCGCATGATATCCTGAGAATCAAGGGTGTGCGTGCAGTTCAGGATTACATGATTCGTGAGGTTCAGCGTGTATATCGTCTGCAGGGTGTTGAGATCAACGATAAGCATATCGAGGTTATCGTTCATCAGATGCTGAAGAAGATCCGTATCGAGGATAACGGAGATACAGAGTTCCTGCCAGGAACACTTGTTGATGTCCTTGATGTTGAGGAAGTTAACGAGAAACTTGAGGCAGAGGGCAAACAGCCGGCAGAGGGCAAACAGGTTATGCTTGGTATTACCAAAGCATCCCTTGCTACAAACTCCTTCCTGTCAGCAGCATCCTTCCAGGAAACAACAAAAGTCCTGACAGAGGCTGCTATCAAAGGTAAGATCGATCCGCTGATCGGTCTGAAAGAGAACGTTATCATCGGTAAGCTGATTCCTGCAGGTACAGGTATGAAGCGTTACAGTGAGATCAGTCTTGACACAGGAATGCCGGAGGTAAAAACAGCTTCCGAGGAGCCTGAGGATACAGAGGAAATTTCCGTAGAGGAAGAGAAGACTGAGACTGCTCCGGAGGAAGAGACCATTGCTGTTGAAGAGACAGCAGAGGAAACTGCACCGGTAGAAGAATAAGTCGATATACCTTGCTAATATAAATAAATCTCCCCCCGGAAATCCGGAGGGAGATTTCTGTTTATAAGCAGGGATTTTCTGAGAGAGGAGGGATTGCGATGGACAAGGAACTGCCAATTTCCCCGTGGCCGGAATGGAAGATCGTAAGCAAGATCGGGGAAGGCTCTTTTGGAAGAGTGTATAAAGCTCAGAGAACTGAGAAGGGACGTTCTTTTTACTCGGCAATTAAGATAATCACAATCCCCGCCAGTAAAGGGGAGCTGGACAGTGTGCGCTCAGAATCCGGTGATGAAAAATCTGTCCGCGGTTATTTTGAAAATCTGGTGGAGGAGTGCATTCAGGAAGTAAGCACCATGGAGTATTTCCGGGGAAATTCCCATATTGTATCTGTAGAAGATTACAAGGTGATGGAATATCTGGACGAGATCGGATGGGATATTTTTATCCGCATGGAATATCTCACAAGCTTCATGGAATATTATGCGGGAAAAAATCTCACAGAAAAAGAAGTGATGAAGCTGGGTATCGATCTTTGCAGATCACTGGAATACTGTGGGCAGCTTCACATCATCCACAGGGATATCAAACCTGAGAATATTTTTGTATCCAGGTTCGGGGATTTCAAACTGGGGGACTTTGGAATCGCCAGAGAACTGGAAAAAACTATGAGTACCCTTTCCAAAAAGGGAACTTATTCCTATATGGCGCCGGAGATGTACAGGGGAGAACAGTACGACAGCAGAGTGGACATTTATGCACTTGGCTTGGTGTTATATAAACTGATGAATCATAACAGGCTTCCGTTTCTGAATCTTGAAAAACAGCTGATCACATACAGAGATAAGGAAAACGCACTCACGAGGAGGATGTCAGGCGAAACACCGCCACCACCTGTGGATGCAGGAGAGGCTTTCGGCTCCGTTATCTTAAAAGCCTGTGCTTATGATGCAAAAGAACGATATCAGACTCCTGAGAAGTTTCGGGAAGCACTGGAAGAAATCCGGTATGGAGCAGCAAACAGAGAACAGGGAGTTCATGAGAAACCGAAACCAGTGGAGGAAAGACCTGTTCCGGAGTCCATGCCGAAGTTTCTCCAGGAGGGTGCAGCCAGACAGCTGGCAAGAACGAGTCAGCTGAATACGGATGCGATCCGTCAGGCACGTAAAAATCCTGTGCCGGTATCCATACAGCCGGATAAACCGATAGCCGGAGAAATAGCAAAAAATGCAGCCCGGAATACGCCAAAGGCTCAGAGCACAATACAGAAGCCTCAGAAATCTGCATCCGGAAAAACAGCATCCGAAAAGGATAGCCTGTCCGGTTATCCGTCAGGACGTTCCCGTCAGTCAGATCCCGGTATAAGAAAAACCGGAGCTGTAAAGCCCAGAGTTACCTCTATCACAGATCTGGAAGACGACCGTGACCAGAATCTCCAGGAGTGGGAAGGATCCGTACCAGAGAATGACGGAAATGACGATGACAGAAGGAAACGGAAAGGTATTTTCAGAATGCTTATAACAGCCGGGATCCTTGTTGTGCTGATCGGCGGGATCCTTGCGGTACGAACGATACGGAAACCTGTGGATAACGGGGAACCTTCGTATACAGATTCCGATGATTCTGATGCTCTGAACAAAGGAAATTTCGGTACTGCAGACAATTCGGATAAAAGTTTCGCACAGGCAATGGAAACGATACGTGACCATGCGACAACCATAGAAAATGCTCTGGACAGCTATAGACGTGAAGGTACAGAGGGGGATCGCCTGCGCTTTTATAATGGATCAGGAGAGATCGCCAAAGTACTTGTATATCCCGGCAGTTCCGCAGATGGCGTTTATGAGGAATATTTTTACTGGGGCGAGCAGATGTTTTATACTTATGTATGGGACGGAGATGAGAAGCAGTATTTTTATTATCAGGACGGCCTTCTGATCCGATGGATCGATGCAGATGGTAAGGTTCATGATAAAGAGAGCGATAACGACAAATATGTAGAACTGGGAGACAAATACTGGAGTAATTCTGTAGTGGAGCTTCAGCAGTAATGTCGAAGGGTTTTTACGAAAGGAAAAAGAATGGCCTATCAGATTGATTATGCGTATACATGTCACACCGGAAAGGTGAGGACAAATAATGAGGATAATTTCTGGTGCTGCGGAGTGCGCCTGCCGGTGCACAACCAGGGGGTTGACGGAATCCTGGCAGGTCATACACAGCACTGGCAGCTTCCAATGCTGGCTGTTTTTGACGGCATGGGCGGAGAAAGCTGCGGTGAAATGGCAGCTTCTGCAGCTGTGGAAGCGCTGGGAGGCTTCTATGAAGAAAACAAAAAGACCCTGAAAAAAGAGCCTGTGGTTTTTCTGACAGAAGCCTGCGAAAATATGAATGAGGCAGTATGTCGCTACAGCAATGAAAACTGTATCAGAAGCATGGGAACAACCATGGCACTTTTGTCTTTCAGTGAAAAGGCGATCTATGCCTGCAACCTTGGGGATAGCCGTATCTACCGTCATTTTCAGGGGAAGTTTCAGCAGATTTCCACGGACCATGTGATCGGCGGAAAAATGCTGGGAAAAGCTCCGCTGACGCAGTATCTGGGCTTCCAGGAAGAAAACATGGCACTGGAGCCTTCTATCGTGGAGATCGGTTATCAGCCGGGAAACTCGTATCTGATCTGTTCAGATGGAGTGACAGACATGCTTTCTGATCAGGAGCTTCAGAAGATCCTTGGCGGGACAGAAACCGCAGAAGAAAAAGTAGGTAAGATCCTGGAACAGGCATTGGAAAGAGGCGGCAGAGATAATGTGACACTGGTCCTTGCACAGATCAGCGGCTATGAAGAAAAAAATATTCTCAAACGCTGGGCAGAGCGCCACAGTACCGGACGGTAATAAACCCGGGGAGTAAGAAAAGGGATAAGGAGAAAATTTGCGATGAGAAATCGAATGCAGGATCTTGATTTTGAACAGACAGTTGCCTTCGATTCAGTGAAGGACTTTGAATTTACAAGAAAGGCGGCACAGAAGTTCTGCCAGGTTGTCAGTCTGGATTCCTTTGAGGATGAGGATGCAGATGTTATTTTTCATTATCTTTACAAGGAGATGGAACTGGTTTCCTTTGGTGATTATCTGAAACGATATGTGTATGAGCGTGCAGAGCTTGAGGAGCCTTTTTCCCAGGTACCGCAGGAAGTCTACAGAGAGATCGTTGTGGAATCCTTCAAGGAAACCTACACACCGAAATCCATGTCACCTACGTCAGCCAAGCTGAGTTCTCTGGTGAATAACTGGTTGACTCAGGCATCTGTGAAGCGTGAAACAGTTTTTCTGCTGGGGTTCGGACTTCGGATGAGTACAGAGGATGTTTCAGATTTTCTGACCCGGGTGCTTCGTGAGCAGGATTTTGATTTTCATAATCCGGAAGAAGTGATCTACTGGTATTGTTACCGGAATCATCTTGGCTATTATAAAGCGGAGGAATATAAAGAAACCTACAAACAGATGACTCCGGTGGAAAAAAAGACCGGAGAGATCGTGTATGGCACAGGGCTTTGTCTGGACAGTGAAGAAAAGCTTCTGGAATATCTGGCTTTTCTGAAAGGAAGACATGATGATCCGAAATCAGAGAAGAGCCAGGCTTTTCAGGAATTTATGATCCTTCTGGAGCGGGCAAGGAAGATCATTGCAGCCATGTATCAGGAAGATGAGGAAGAAAACGGTGGCAAAAAGATCTGGAAGCCTGAGAATATCAGTGCTTCGGATCTGGAAAAGGTTATCTGCAGCGGGATCCCTATTAATAAAATGGGAAATCTCAAAAAGATGTCCGCATCCATTCTGGCAAAGCATTTCAGCCAGAAGCGCTTCAGCCGCCAGAGGATCAACAATATCCTGAACCATAAATTTCCGGTGGAGCGGTTTGATCTGATCACGCTGGAGTTTTTTGTGATCTCTCAGGAGATGGCAGAGGATGATCCGTATACGAGATACCGCCATTTCCTGGAGGAGATCCAGGAGATCCTGGCCCGCTGCGAAATGAGTGAGATCTACATAGTGAATCCATATGAGTGCTTTCTTCTGATGTGCCTGCTGACAGACTGTCCGCTGGCAGTATTTTCCGAGATTTGGGAAAAATCCTATGAAGAGGGAGAAGAAAAGAACTGAAAAAAGGATGATGCGTTTCGGTGACGCATCATCCTTTTTTGTCCGATCCGGTAAGTCTGTTATTTTGCTTTTCCGGTTTTTACCGTACTTGCAGGTCCGGTCTTTACTTTTCTGTTTACTGTGCGGTATGGAACCAGTCTGTAGCTATATGTAACATTTTTTGCTGTCTTAAATGTATAGCTGGTATTTTTGGAAGAAATAGTTTTTACTTTTTTGAAGGAACCATTTCCTTTTTTCTGATAGATGACATAGCCGGTTGCTCCGGAAATCTTTTTCCAGGAAAGGGTCTGTTTTCCTTTGAGGGTTTTAAGCTTTATGGACGGACGGAGCAGATTCGGTTTCACAGTCACTGCTTTGGAAACTGGACTGTAAATATAACCGGAGGATGTTTTTTTGCTTGCACGGATCACGTAAGAATATTTATTTCCGATAGTGATCTTTGTGTCTTTGTATGAAGTAGTATTTGCGTTTAAAGTTTTGATCTTTGCGTATTTTCCGGAATTTGTTTTTTTGTAGAGAATATAGTTCCGGGCATTGTTTATACGGTTCCAGCGGAGCGTACAGCTGTTCCAGGAGGCAGAGGCCTTAATTGACGGTGCAGTTAATTTCGTGATCACAGGAGCCGGAGTGCCAGATGGCATTGGAGCCGGGGTAGTGGATGGCTTCGGAACTGGAGTAGCAGTAGGTTTCGGAGTCGGGGTAGCAGTAGGCTTCGGCGTTGGAGTAGCAGTAGGCTTCGGCTTTGGGGTAGCAGTAGGTTTCGGAGTTGGAGTGCTCGTTGGTGCCGGAGCAGATATTTTAAAGGTCAGGGACTGACTTGAAAAATAATTGTTGATTCCTGTAACCGTTACGGAGCCAGTGCCGGTTTTGGCGTTATCTTTCCAGGTAAGGATATAATCCGTGCCTTCCTGAAGCGTGTCCGAGCCGTATTTTACGGTAGGCTTCGGAGTTACTGCATTGCCGTTGAAGATCTGTTCCGGAATATCCGAAAGATCGCAAAGCTTTACAGATGTCATATGCCTTGAACCGGAATAATTCTGCTTATAGGAAAGTGAAAAATCCAGGATCTCATTGCTGGAGGAATAGTATACAGAAGTAATGCGAAAATCATCAGAGGTCAGTTGTGTGCCATTATAGGTGATGACCAGGTTATTTCGCAGATAAGAGGTTACACTTTCACTTTTGCAGTTTGGATCTGCCAGTTGGATGGTCTCACCGGAGAGCTTCAGTGGATTGATGGTGAAGTATTTGGAAAAACCGCTTCTGTAAATGCCGATACCGGTTATATGGACACGAGGTCTGTTGGTTCTGGAACTTGCCATGGTGTTATCATAATAAGAAAGGGTATAATCAACATCTTTCTTTAAAGTAACACCATTTAATATGACCGTTGGCTCCGGCTTGAATTCTTTGCCAGGAGCATATTCATAATCCGGGATATCACCAATCTCAGCTTCCGTGATCGGGGTAAGGTCGATGTAGAAATATTTATTATTTTCACCGGTGAAATTTCCCTTACCGGAAACAGTAACATAAGCGTTTCCCTGCTGGGCATTGTTATGCCAGGAGAGTGTATAATCTACATTTTCTGTCAGGGTTATACCATTCCAGGTGACAGTGGGCTTCGGAGTTAGTGGAGTTCCGGTATACAGATAGGAGGACTGGGAAAAATCAATCTCTGCCTGAGAGAGATTGATCTGCCAGATACCGAAATTATTCGTCAGAGTTCCGGAATAAAGGCCAAGACCTGTGATCGTGAAAGTTCCCACACCGCTGTTCTGATTGTGGGAGAAAGAAATCGTATAATCTTTTCCCTCAGTCAGCGTACGACCATGGAATTTTAGTTCAGGAGAAAAAGTAATGGGACTTCCGGTATAGTTCCAGGAACTTGTATAGCGCAGAGAAGTCTCTCTGGAATTTTCCAGATCATAGTATGCATTGAGATCTGCAGACAGTGTTTTGTCCGGGCAGGATTTCAGTGTGGCAGAAACCGTAGTGGTTCCTCTGCTTTTCAGTCGGATAACACCGCTCTGATCCACAGTGGCAATGGAAGGATCTCCGGTTGACCATGTGAAAGAAGCTGGGTCAAGGCTGGAACTCATATAGCTGAATCCATTACAGGTTATATAGATAGCCAGTGTTTTCTGTTCTTCTGTGAATGTGATCGGAGAAGCTTCGTTGAAATGGATATTTATCAGCTTTGGAAGCACGGAAATAACAGGGGACACAGTCTGATTGGCAGGCTGTGTGCAGGCTTCTGTTGCGTGAGAAGAAAAGCACTGGATCCAGTAGAGATGACCGTTCTGTGAGTAGCAGCCGATTCCGGCAGAAACATTTTTGGAATTCATGATGTTCGTGTAATGTCCGGAAGATTCGATCCATGATTCCATAACTTCTTCAGGAGTTCCCTGGTTGATCGCAAGATTTTCACTTGGATTCTCAAAATAAGGAAAGGCTGAAAAACAGATGGAACCATTGGGACGGGTATGACTGGCGCAAACGGTCAGTTCTTCTGCTCTGGTCATGGCGCATTCCAGAAGGTTCTTATCCATAGTGACAGGATTCCGGTTCTTTTTGGCACGTTCCTGATTTACCAGATCAAGGACCTGGTAAGCATAATCATAGCGGCGGATACCCTGACTGAGTTTCAGCTGGACAGCAGTCTGGTCAGAGGCAGCCTGCACACGGACAATGTTGCCCGGCGCCAGCAGAAGAAGCAGAAGCAGTAGCGCAGGCCATAATAAGTATCTTGTTTTTTTCTCTTTTGTCTGGTTCATGATGTTTTCCTTACCAATATAATATAAAGATATTTTCTTTTGTTATTCGTTATAGTATCCATAGATCGCACGGCTGTCCTGTGCGATGGTGTTCTGTGCAGCAGAGGTATCGTTAAGATCCTGTGACATAAAGCAGACTACCAGGTCGATCCCCTTTGCAGTGTCATAGATGATGCCGGCATCGTTTTCTACGTGATCCAGTTCACCGGTTTTGTTGGCAACCTTTACCTCGGAAGGCATCTGAGCCGGGATCTTGTTTTTCCTGGTCTGCATTTTCAGAAGACGATACATATATTCGGCTCCTGCCAGAGTATCGTTGTTATCGGTAGCAGTACCCTTGTCGATCTGATAGATGGTCTTCAGAAATTTTCCACAATCCTTTGCGGAAGTGTAGTTATCCCCATTGGAATTATCTGCAAGAAGAAGACGTCCCATGGAAGTGCTGGTGTATCCGTGATCCTGACAGAATTTATTCACACGGGCCATTCCGGCTGCGTCATCCCCGCCGCCAAGATAATTGACAAGTGTATTGGCAGCATTATTGTCGCTGACTGTGATCATGGAGTTCAGTGCATTGTCCAGCTGATCCTTGCTGTATTTGGAGGAAAGACTGTCATAATCTTCATATACGGCACCCATGATATAGAGCTTGATCAGGCTGGCAGCCTGCATCTGCTGATCGTTGATGGTACCTTCGGTATTTTTTGCAAGATTGCATACATATACGGACCAGGTTCCGTTATCGGTGGGAAGAAGAGACTGTACCTGGTTCAGAAGGTTGTCCATGCTGGAATCCGAATTGTCTGTGAAAGTGCTTCCGCTGGATGGGGAAAGAGTTCCTTCTTCCTGAGTGGAAGAAGAACTGTCCTTGCTGCCAGAAGCTTCGGAAGAATCGGAGGCTGCAGATGTATCTGTGGATTCTTCCTGTGCGGAAGGACCCTGGACCTCAGCTGAAGATGCTGCGGCAGCAGCGCTGGAAACGGTAGGATCATCAGGATAAAGAGCATCCAGCTGATCGGCTTTGCTGCTGAGCTCAGCGGCAGAATCAGAAACCTCCTGCACACTTTTCTGCAGCTTGTTAACTTTTGTCTGGAGAGATGCAAGCTTGTCCAGGGAGCGGACATTCAGTGCCCCAAGTCCTGCCAGTGCGATGACAAGCACTGCGATCACAATATACAGAAATGTATTTTTTTTCATATATAAACAAACTCCTTTTTATTATTGGAAATAAGCATCGATTCCATTGGCGATCCCTTCTGCCATAGTCTGTTGGAAGGAGGAATCCGCCATTTTCAGATCATCGCTCTGGTTGGTCATAAATCCCATTTCCACAATCGTCACCGGGATCGTGCTCCAGTTAATACCTGTCATGGAATCTGTGTAGATGATCCCGCGGTTCTGGAAGCCGGTAGCTGCGCAGTAGGAATCCACAATGCATTTGGATAGTTTGTTGGAACTGTCATAGAGACTGGAAACATAAGGATTCTGCTGGGACGGACACATGGTCAGAGCACCGGAGACATCTGCAGAATCATCTCCGTTTGCATGGATACGGACACAGATCTCCGCACCCTGGGAAGCGACCAGCTCTGCACGCTCCTTGTTGCTGATAGCGGTATCATTGTCTGTCCTTGTCATTATTACCTGGTATCCACGCTGTTCCAGGATATCCCTAAGCAGAAGAGAAACGTCCAGATTCAGCTGATACTCCGGGAGACCGCTGAAGGAGCCTCTGGTTCCGGTGGAAGCCTTGGCCTTCATGGTGGAGGAACCGGGGCCGTTCGGCTCTGTGGCGCTCATATCAACATTTTCACTCTGATGTCCGGGATCGATCCCGACGATATGGCCGTTGTTGGAAGCAGAAGAGGTATCATTACCGCCATCGGTGAATCCTTCACCACCGGCTTCACTGAAAACAGAGGGTTTGGTCGTTTTCTGACTGTTTTCGGATTCCGGTGCCCGTTCATGTTCACCAGTGTTGTTTTTGACAGCTTTTTCTGTCTGTGCCCGCTGCTGCAGGTATTTGTTGGCTGCCTGTTTCTTTTCGATCTTAGCTGTATAAAGTTCGATATCCTCTTTCATGGATTTCTGCTTTTTCTGGACCGGTTTGATCACGGAGGCCATTTTCTGGTCAACGGCATCGATCTTCCGGTAGGTTTTATAGCTGAGGCCAAAAAGCAGTCCAATACAGATAAGACCCGTCAGAAACAGGACGATTGCCATCAGATGAGGCTTTTTTTCCATAGAATTACGTCCTTTCTTGGTAGGTGTTTACATTTGTAAATATTATAAAGAAGGAGTCTGGAAAAAGCAATTGCGAAATTGTGCTTGACAACAGGAAAAAGTGTGGTACTATATATG
>OLNE01002402.1_pt1 | contig 11751 bp, 7 predicted proteins | sample 1672431 | NCBI WGS metagenome assembly OLNE01 (sample SAMEA3136685, study PRJEB25190) | human gut metagenome | reverse complement strand
TCAGCGACGTGCGCAACAACGCCAACGCTGCCTGGGCTGAGGGCTACATCGAGTCTTGTGCCGCACAGGGCATCGTCTCCGGCGTCGGCGGCGGCAAGTTCGCCCCCAACGGCAATGTGACCGGCGTCCAGCTGGCTAAGATGCTGCTGGTCTCCCTGGGCTACAAGTCCGAGAACGAAGGCTTCACCGGTTCTTCTTGGGCCACCAACGTGAATGTTCGTGCTGCTCAGAAGGGCCTGTATGACGGCCTGGAGAAGATGGACACTTCCGCTGCCATCACCCGTGATAATGCCGCTCAGATGGTCTGGAATGCTCTGAATGCTTATGAAGTTGAGTACAAGACCACTCTGACCACTGACTCCAAGGGTCAGCTGACTTCCCAGATCACTGTTCAGGACAAGGTTGATGGTAACTTCCAGAAGATCACCCTGATGGAAGATAAGTATGAAGCTGATACCTTCATCGGTACCTTCGAGGGCAATGCTGACTCTCTGGGTCTGGACGACGGCATGATTCAGGTCTATGGTGTCACTGGCGTTGAGTCCGACAAGAACCCCAAGGTCGAGGCTACCTTTAAGTCCACTCTGGACCTGAAGTACATCGGCGAGGAAGTTAAGGTCCTGTACAAGGACGAGACTGGCGGTACCGCTGGCCAGCCTGACAAGAAGGACACTATCTACGGTGTCTATGTCACCGGCGAAACCAAGGTCATCAACACCACCCGTGACGGCATCGACGAGAAGTCCGATGGTAAGAAGGTCAAGATCGACGGCACCAAGTATGAGGTTGCTGCCGTTGATGCTAAGGATAGTTCTACTAAGACCACTTATGCCGTGATGAATCTGGGCGCTGCTTCTGATCTGACTGTTACCGGTGACAAGACCGCAGATGAGATGGCTACTACCTTCGCAACTCTGAATGCACAGTCTGGTTCTCCCGTCAAGTTCGTCTGCAACAGCAACGGCAAGATCGTTAAGGCTTATGTGATGGATTCTACCATCAACAAGGTCAATGCTGCTACTTCCTCCAAGGTTACTCTGAACACCATCGGCGGCCTGGAGAAGGAAGACAACTACATCTATGACAAGGCTGCTAAGGACGACATTGTTGTTGCCACCAAGCAGTTTGACGATGTGAAGTACACTGTGGCTAAGGCTGAGACCGTTACCGGTGAGCTGAAAGGCTTTGTTTCCAACACCACCAGCACCTCCAAGGTTACGATCGATGGCACTACCTATAAGGTCAACAACAAGAAGCTGAATAAGCTGAACGACGATTGCACCGATAAGGTTCAGGACAGCGATATCGGTTCCGAAGTCACTGCCTATATGATCAATGGCATGGTCGGCGCTCTGGAAGTCAAGGAATCCGGCAGCACTTGGGCTGTTGTTTCTGACAATAACGGCAAAGATAATCTGGAAACTTCTTTCAATGCTATGGAAGTGGAACTGATTACCTCTGACGGCAAGACCATCTCGGGTAAGGTTCATAAGGATTCCGAGTCCGCAAAGGGCACCGAAATCAAGCTGGCTGACATCGGCAAGGGTAAACTGGTCAAGTATGTCCAGACCTCTGAGAACGTCATCAAGATCAAGGAAGTTTCTACCGGCACTTATTCTGTTGCTAAGGACGCTAAGATCTATGACAAGGATACCAAGTCCCTGTTCACCGCTGCAGATGCTTCCACAGTTGTTGCTTCCGATGCAACTGCGTATATTACCAACTCTGATGGTGATATTAAGACCTTCAAGCTGCGTGATCTGAAGTCTATCACTTCTAAGGCGGCTAATACCACCGTCAACTATGTGGTGGATGATGGCAAGATCATCGCTGCTTATATCAACCTGAACTCTCGTCCCACCGGTTCCGCCGCTGATACTGTCTACGGCGAGATCACCGAAGTGAACGGTACCAAGAAGGTTGACGGCGATTACTACACTGAGTATGTGGTTACCTGCAACGACAAGCCTTACACTGTCTACACCAACCAGACTGGTCTGGAGAAGAAGAACCTGGTTTCCTTCGATCCTACCTCTGATAACATCTACGACAAGGGCGACATCGTTGTTTACACCGGCAAGATGGCTGCCAATAAGGCAAAGGCTGTTTGGGTGAAGGAGTATGACGCTGCTGAAACTCTGACCTACTACACTGAGGTCGAGAAGAAGGACAACGTCTTTGTTGGTAAAGATACTAAGACCAAGACCGACGCTGTTGACGATGATGTGATCGTTGCTTATGTTGACCTGGATGATGTTGGCAACGCTGGCGAGAACATCGGCGTAAACGAGTTCTCCGCTACCACTGGTTACAAGAACGCTATCGTTGTCTATGACACCGACGGCAAGACCATTATTGCTATCTTCGTTGAGACCAGCGATAAGCACGACATGAAGGACGTTGTGACCAATTCCTAATCTTCCCTGAATCTGATTCAGGAAGATTCCCCGTAAAATGCAAGGCCCCTGGGGAGTGATCCCTGGGGGCTTTGCCCCTTACATACAAATGGAGGCCGAATTGCGTATCAAACTAAAGAGAGTAGAAGAGACCGTGGAGAAAGAGTTTCAGGCAGGTCCACTTTTCTTGGACATTGTACGAGCTGAATATCAGAACGAAAAACAGCGAACTTCGACCATAGATTCCAAGGTTGGTATCACACTGCCGATCGTTGCAACTTACTTTTTCTTAGTCTTACAGTACACGGATGTAAAGAAAATTTTTCAGAATCCCGTAGAGATAGAAACCGTAGCATCGGTCTTGTATTCGGTGTTACCCCCGATACTTTATCTCACCACACTGGTTTTTGCTGGGTTTGCCCTGTTCTTTTTATTTAGAGTCATTTCTATGCACACCTATGCTACTGTCAATATTCAGTATTATAACACTCCAGAAACGATTGACCGCTCCCCAGAACGATTCGCCGCAGGCATTGTAGACATTTTTGTTGAGGCTACAATGGAAAGTAGCGAGACGAACGACCTTCGCACAAAACTGTATAAGAGAGGTTGGAGATATGCGCTCATTTCTTTGGCCTTTTTTGTACTTTATATCTTTTTTAATCATTGACCCTATGACGGAAAGGAGGGACCCTCGTATGGCTGATCGATTGGCAGACAGACTTTGGTTGAAAGATCATGGACAAACACCGAAACTAAGCAAAGCTGAAAAAGCAAAAACGATAAAAAGCACTCAAAATAAGACGATAACCTACAAGACGTTTGCACTCAATAAATCTATTATACCCGTAACGGGGAGCGGTGGAACAAAGCTTATTCCAAAAGAAAAAGATAAAGAATAATCTGATCATCTCCCAGGCTGGCAAAAACGCTGGCCTGGGATTTCGTTTGATTCGTCTTACAAAATTCATATCTTGACAGTTTCTCAAAATAAACGTATAATAACGACAGAATTGAAAAGCAATGGCTTTTGTAGGGAGTGGCGCACATCTGTGTTCCATTCCTGATTTTTCGTTTTCTGAAAAAATCCTTGAATTTCTCACGCTGTGAGTATATAATAAGCACAGGATTGAAAAGCTACGGCTTTTGTACGGGGCGGCGCACAGGTTTGTGCTCTGCTCCTTAGTTTTTTCTATCACAAAAACCAGCCACCCCGCCGCGTTTCTTACACGCTGGCGGGGTGGTTGTTTATGGTTTTCTCTGTTAGGATCTCTCCACAAAAATGTGAGTTATCCACATTTCCCACAAGTTATCCACAGGTTGGCGGCTCACAGCTCCTTGGGGCGGGGCTTGGTGGAGGGCTTGCGGCCGTTGGGGTTTAATTTGGCCATGTTGCTGTGGAGGACTTTCTGGTCGCGGTGGGTGTAGATGTTGGCGGTGACGGAGATGTTCGCGTGGCCCATGAGCTCTTTGGCCACGTTGATGGGCACGCCTGCCCGCTGGAGATCGGTGCAGAAGGTGTGGCGCAGGCAGTAGGGGGTCAGGTCGGGGGCCAGGGCGTGCTTGGTGATGACGCCGTCCTGGACTTTTGCGCCCATGCGCAGGTCTAAGGCGTGGGCAAAACTGCCCCAGAGCCGCTGGAGGCTGTTGGCGCTGCGCACGCCCCCGGCAGGGGCCGGGAAGACCAGGTCGTCCGGGCGGCCCTGGGCGTCCAGGAGGCGGTCCCGCAGCTCCTGGCGCATGGGGATATCCCGCACCCCGGCGGGGGTCTTGGGGGCCTTGACGGTCTTGGTGCCGCTTTCAATGGCCTTGTAGACGTGGATCTCGTTGCGGTCGAAGTCGATGTCCTTCCAGGAAAGCGCCGCCGTCTCGCCGGGGCGGAGGCCGGCGTAGAGGATCGTCAGGACCCACAGGCCCGCCCGGTGCTCCTGGGCGAGGGCCAGGATGTGGCGGCGCTCGGCGGCGGTGATGGGCCGGTGGCTGCGCTTGGTGCTTTCGGGCAGCTGAAGCCCCTCGGCCGGGTCGAAGACGATGAGGCGGGAGCGGCGGGCCTGGCGGAACAGCTCCTGCAGGACCATGCGGAGCTTGGAGACGTGGGAGTAGGACCGCCCGGCCTGGGTGTTCAGGATGGTTTGCAGGTGCAGGTCCCGCACGTCCTGGAGCTTCTTCTGGCCGATGGCGGGGCCGATGTAGCCGTTGTACTTCTCGTCATACAGGCGCAGGCTCTTGGGCGTGATGCCGGAGGGGATTTTGTAGGTCTGCATCCACTGCTGGAACCACTGCTCCACAGTGGTCTGCCCGCTGGCGGCAAACTCCCCCCGCTTCAGGGAAACGACGAGGTCGGCCAGCTTCTCGCAGGCCTCCTGCTCCGTCTTGCCCCGGACCTCGTAGCGGCGGCTGTCCCAGGTGATCGTCTTGCGAATATACGTGTACTTTTCCATCAATAAAAAACCTCCTGTTGTAGGGATTCCTTATCCTACAACAGGAGGGTGCGGGCTGTCATGACCAGACTCGACAGTTTTCGAGTGGATTTGACGCCGGACCCGGTCCGGCTAAAGTTCGCTTGCGCTCACTCGGAAAGCAGCATCCGGTCGTTGTCGATCTTGAATTTTTCCAGCAGATCGCGGACGCTGAGATTCTTTTTCTCCTCGCCGCGGATGTCCACCACGACCTTGCCGGCGTCCATCATGATCAGGCGGTTGCCGTATTGAATGGCGTGCTTCATGTTGTGGGTGACCATGAGGGTGGTGAGCTTGTCGCGGGCCACGATCTCCTCGGTGATCTGGAGGACTTTGTCGGCTGTCTTGGGGTCCAGGGCGGCGGTGTGCTCGTCCAGCAGGAGCAGGCGGGGCTTTTTCAGGGTGGCCATGAGCAGGGTCAGGGCCTGGCGCTGGCCGCCGGAGAGCAGGCCGACTTTGCTGGTCATGCGGTCCTCCAGCCCCAGGCCCAGGGCCGCCAGCTGCTTGCGGAACTTCTCCCGCTCCTGGGCGGTGATGCCGGGGCGCAGGGTGCGGCGCTGGCCGCGGCGGTTGGCCAGGGCGAGGTTTTCTTCGATGCCCATGGTGGCGGCGGTGCCCATCATGGGGTCCTGGAAGACGCGGCCGAGATACTTGGCGCGTTTGTGCTCCGGCAGGCGGGTGATGTCCACGCCGTCCAGAATAATATTGCCCTGGTCGGCGGGGAAAACGCCGGCGATCAGGTTCAGGGTGGTGGATTTGCCGGCGCCGTTGCCGCCGATGATGGTGACGAAATCGCCGTCCTCCAGGGTCAGGTCCAGGCCGTCGATGGCGCGTTTCTCGTTGACGGTCCCGGCATTAAACGTCTTATAAAGATTTTTCAGTTCAAGCATGGGGCGCCTCCTTTGCGGCTGCGGGCTTCACTTTGCTCCGGGTGTGCTTGCTCTTCCAGTAGGGCACGGCCAGGAACACGGCCACCACCAGGGCGGAGAAGAGCTTCAAGTCGTTGCTGTTCAGGCCCATGGTCAGGACGATCTGGATGACGACGTAATAGATGACGGCACCGATGGACACGGAGACGAGCTTCAGCGCAAAGTTGCGGAAGATGCGGGAGAAGATCACGTCACCGATGATGACGGCGGCCAGGCCGATGACGATGGCACCACGGCCGGCGTTGACATCGGCGAAGCCCTGGTACTGGGTGTACAGGGCGCTGGAGAGGGCCACGATGCCGTTGGAGAGCATCAGGCCCAGCACTTTATTCCGGTCCACGTTGATGCCCTGGGCGCGGCTCATGTTGGGGTTGGCGCCGGTGGCCCGGATGCCGCTGCCGACCTCGGTCCCGAAGAACCAGTAGAGCAGGGCGATGACCACGGCGGTGAAGATCAGGGTCACGAGAATGGGGTTCTCGAAGCTGAGCTTCTTCACGTTCCGCAGGGAGACAAGCAGGTCATACTTGTCGGGGTTGATGGCCTGGTTGGCCTTGCCGCCCATGATGCGCAGGTTCATGGAGAAGAGCGCCAGCTGGGTCAGAATACCGGCCAGGATCGCGGGGATGCCCATGACCGTGTGGAACAGGCCGGTGACGGCCCCGGCGATCATGCCCGCGATGAACGCGCAGAGCATGGCCACCCAGACGTTGACCCCGTGGGTCATGAGGATGATGCAGACCGCGCCGCCGGTACACATGGTGCCGTCGACGGTCAGGTCGGCCAGGTCCAGCACTTTGAACGTGATGTACACGCCAATGGCCATGAGGCCCCAGATCAGGCCCTGGGCCAGCGCCCCCGGAAGGGCGTTGAGCAGAGAGGGGAAAAAGTTCACGGTGGATTCCTCCTGTTTTCTTTCTTCTAAATCTCAAACAGACGCAAAGGGCGGGAAAGGGGTTTCCTTTCCCGCCCGTGTTTTTTTACGAGGGGCCGCCTGAGTTTCATCAGGCTAAATCAAATCCAGATCAGGCCTCAATGGCGGTGTACCCGTCGGGCGGGGTGATGCCCAGCTCCTGGCAGATGTCCGCGTTGTACATCTTGGTGGTGTCGGGAGCATACTTGATCTCCATGGTGGCGGGGTCAGCGCCCTTGACCAGGATGTCGTAAGCCATCTCACCGGTGACCTCACCCAGCTGGTGATAGTCGATGGACAGGGTGGCCACGCCGCAGCCGGAGCAGATGCCCTGCTCACCGGCGACCACGGGGGTCTTGGCGGGCACGACCACGTTGCGGATGGCCTCGGTGCAGGAGGCGGCGGTGTTGTCGGTGGGGATGTAGATCACGTCGCTGGCAGCGCAGGCGGAGGTGGTGACGGAAGCGACATCGTTGGAGTCGGCGAAGGCGAACTCCTCACAGGTGTAGCCCTTCTCTTCCAGCATGGGCTTGATCGTGTCGATCTGATACTTGGAGTTCGGCTCGGCGGAGCAGTAGAGCAGGCCCACGGTCTTGGCGTCGGGGAAGAGCTCATTGAGCATGGCGGCCTGCTGGTCCAGGGGGGCCAGGTCGGCGGTGCCGGAGATGTTGGTGCCGGTGGTGCCGGTCCAGTCGTCGATGCCCAGTGCCGTGCCATAGTCGGTGACGGCAGTGCCCAGGATCGGGATGTCCGTCGTACCGGCCTGGGCGGCCTGGAGGGAAGCCGTGGCGTTGGCCAGGATCAGGTCCACGCCGGAGGACACGAAGCCATTGATGATGGAAGCGCAGTTGGCGGACTCGCCGGAGGCGTTCTTCACGTCAAAGGTGACGGTGCCGCCGTCGGCCTCGATCAATTCCGTCAGCTTGTCCTGGAAGCCCTGGGTGGCGGCGTCCAGCGCGGCGTGCTGCACCAGCTGGCAGACGCCCACGGTGTAGGAGCCGGCGGCGCTATCGCCGTTTGCCTCGCCGTCGGAAGTGGAAGTGTCAGTGGAAGTGTTGCCGCCGCAGGCGGTCAGGCCCACGGCCATGACACCAGCCAGCAGGGCTGCAAGCAGTTTCTTTTTCATGTTGGATAACCCTCTTTCAAGATATAGGAGAGGGTGGTTTCCCCTCTCAAATTCGGTGGTACCATCGTAGCACTTTAAAGCATTACAGTCAAGAGGGAAAACGCCTTTTTTGATGAAAAGATAAGAAAAAAGTGATGCTAGGGGTTTTTATAGAAGTTCTTTGGTTTTCCGGGCCAAATACAGCGGCAGGTTTGTGATCTCCCCGTCCTTCCGGTAGCCGCGCTCGGAGAAGCGCAGGGCGTGGGCGGGGTGTTTGGCTGCGATGTAGCGCTTGAAGGACGGCGCGGACTTATCCTCCCCACCCTTGGCCTCCACGGGGATGATCTCTGTCCCGTTTTGCAGCACGAAGTCGATCTCACTGCCCTGGCTGGCGTAGTACCGCAGGGCCACCGGGAACTGCCCCCGGAGCTGCTGCAAGACGTAGTTTTCCGTCAGCGGCCCCTTAAACTGGAAGTTGTTCCGCAGCAAGATCGCGCCGTTGTCAATGCCCGCCATGTGCTTGAGCAGGCCCGTGTCGAACAGGAAGAGCTTGAAATGCTCCAGTTTGTCAAAGGCAGGGAGTGGGTGCTCTAGTTTGGATGTATTATATACTCGGTTCACTATTCTAGCTGACACGAGCCATTCAATAGCTTCTTCAAAGTCCCTAGCTCGTCCGCCACTGCGAACTGCCCTATACATAAATTTTTCATTGGGTTTGGCCAATTGAGCCGCAATGCTTCGGAAAACCATCAAAATACGATCGCTATTGATTTTTCCACTGTGTTTTAAGAAATTCTCTTCATATACTTCAACCAGCTTCTGATGAATCTGATCAATGAGAGCCAGGTTATGGTGCGTCACCCAGGAGGCCACGCACTCCGGCATCCCGCCAATGATCAGATAGTTGTGGTAGGCGTCGAGCAGCCGCTTGTGAAAGATCTCCTCGATGACCTGCCCCTTCTCGATGCGCTCATAATACCGGAACAAGCTCTCGTCCGTGGCCTCCAAAAATTCATCAAAGGTCAATGGCTGAATTTCCAGCAGGTTTACCATCCCCACCGGATACGATTTCGGCTGAGCCAACAGCGTCCCCAGCAGACTCCCCGCCGCGATCACATGGTACTCATTGGCCTTCTCCTTAAAATACTTCAGCGCATTCAGCGCCTCCGGGCACTCCTGGACCTCGTCAAAGATGATCAGCGTCGTCTCCGGCTCGATCTTCTCCCCAGCCACCAACGACAGCAGCTCAATGATCCTCTGCGGCTTCTTGTTATGTTCAAAAATAGACTTCAACGCATCCTCTTCGTCGAAGTTAAAATAAACATACCCCGCATAGGCCTCCCGCCCAAATTCCTTCATCAGCCAGGTCTTCCCCACCTGCCGCGCCCCTTTGAGCACCAAGGGCTTGCGCTCCTCATCGGCTTTCCAGCGGAGCAGGTCCTGCATGGCATTTCGTTTCATCTCGTTCACCGCCTGTATTAAGATGAACTTAGTATTGCACATTTTTTGTGCAGTTTCAAGGCAAGAAAAACACATTTTTTGTGATTTTTTCGCGCTGATTTACACATTTTTTGTGGGATGAGTGTATAGCAAAACCCCCAGGGACGAATCCCTGGGGGCTTGCGTTAGGTGTGAATCTTAGCTGAATCAGGATTCAGGGAAGATCAGGGTGCGGGGACCTCGGTAACAGTGGTAGCGGTGTCAGAACCGTTGGGATACCACTTACCAGTGCTGTCGATAACGACCAGAACGGCATCGCCACCAGCAGTTTCGGTGTAGTAGGTCACGTTAGCAAAGTACTGGTTGGTAGTACCAGTCTCAGCAGCCTTCTCCAGGTCAGCCTCGTTGCCAACGCCCTTCACGTCCTTGGTGTTGATGACCAGGTACTTCACGTTGTCGTCCAGGTTAACAATGGAAGAAGCAGCGCCGTTCTTAACCACGGAGATGTAATCCTTGCCGAAGTTACGCAGAGCGCTCACATTGGCAGTCAGATCCAGGACCTGAACACCCTCAGCATAGTTGTCGGAGGACAGGCTCAGCTTGATGATATTGCCCTTAGCAACATCGGTGGTAGCCTTCTGCTTCACGCCCTCAACGAGCTTACCCTCGGTGGTATAAACGTCATACTGCTTATACTTGGTGTTGTTGTCGTTGTTCTCGGTCACGTTGCTGACAATGTAGCCGTAAACCTGGGTGGCGTTAGCGCCAGGCAGGTAAGCAGTGGAGTTGATGTAAGCCAGGGAGATCAGGCCATCATCCACAACATAGGTCAGTTCACCCTTGAAGTCGCTGCCCAGAGCGTTCAGCTCACTGCCGGTCATGACCTTCTGCTTCTGTTTGTTGCCATCCTTGTAGTTGACATAGATCGTAGCGTCGCTAGCAACCTTCTTGCCGTCAACAGTCTTGCTGCTCTTGACAAAGCCCTTGTTGGACTGCTTGTCAACATAAGTGTCGCCGCCGGCTTTGTTGTTAGCGGAGATAGCTTTCAACTCATAGAGGTCATCAGAGATTTCCCAAGTGACCATCTTGTTGGACAGGCCCTCATAGTCCTCATCAGCAGCAACCAGCTTGGTGGTGCCGTCAGCGAACAGCAGCTTGACCTGGTAATCGCCGTCAGCGTTCATGGAGCCAGTAGCGGCCAGAACCAGAGCAGTGTCGGTGGAACCAGCACCATTGGAATCAGCGTAGTAGATCACATCGTTGATGACCTGAACGGTCACGGTGGAGTTCAGGGTCACATCATCGCCCTTACGAAGCAGGGCACCATAGAAGGGAGAGTTGGAAACCTTATTACCAACAGTGTACCATTTATCACCAATCTTGACTTCCTTACCGGAGTCCTTGGTGGACGTTACCTTGCCGTTGACCTCGGTAGCCTTAACAAACTGCTTGTCGCCGGTGAAGGTGTTCTCATAATAAGCGACATAGTCGCCCTTCTTCAGGTCGGTGGGAGCGATCACGTCCTCGAACTTGTAGGTCTCGCCGCCAGCCACGAACTCGGTGCTGGAAACATAAGTGACCTTAGCCAGGGTGTTGCCGCTAACAGCCTTCAGCGGGTTCACAATAGCCAGATCAAAGGTATCATCGCCATCGTTGGAGATGAAGGTGATCTGATCGCCAGAAGCAATCTCAGCAGGCAGGTTAGCAATCTTCAGCTGAGCATTGCTGGAGTTGTTAACGCCTCTCACATAGGAATCAGTTGCAAAGTTATAGGAAGTGCCATTGACCTTGACCTTACCGTCATCAATCTTGACATCCTTGAAAGCGGCAGTTGCGACAGTGTTCTCGTCCTCAACGGGGAACACACCGTAAGCGTCGCTCTTGTTGTTGACCAGAACCTTGACATACTGGCCCAGCAGAGCGGTCATGTCCTTGTCGCAATCCCACTTCTGATTGACGATATTATCAACTCTCTTACCGTCAACCTTGTCGACCTTAGCCATAAAGACCTTGTCCTTGCCGGTATTGCCGTCCAGGGAATACTTACCGGAACCGGTCAGCACGCCTTCATAGACGCCAGCGCCGCTGTACTTGTCAGCCAGCAGGGTGATGTTCTTCTCGACCAGGGTGGTGGTGGAAGTCAGGTTGCCCTTGTCGGAAACCAGGGTGTAGTCATACTTGACTTCCAGAGCCTGCAGAGCGTTCCAGACCATCTGAGCAGCGTTGTCGCGGCTGATAGCAGCAGCAGTGTCCATCTTCTCCAGGCCGTCATACAGACCTCTCTGGGTTGCACGGACGTTCACGTTGGTTGCCCAAGCGTTGCCGGTGAAGCTTTCGATGTCGGAGTTGTAGCCCAGAGCGACCAGCAGCATCTTAGCCAGCTGAACGCCGGTCACGTTGCCAGCAGGAGCGAACTTGCCGCCGCCCACACCGGAGACGATACCCTGAGCGACGCAGGACTCGATGTAGCCCTCAGCCCAGGCAGCGTTGGCGTTGTTGCGCACGTCGCTGA
>OLNE01002399.1_pt1 | contig 11758 bp, 9 predicted proteins | sample 1672431 | NCBI WGS metagenome assembly OLNE01 (sample SAMEA3136685, study PRJEB25190) | human gut metagenome | reverse complement strand
AGCATAAATTCTGTGCATCGCGCAGCGTGTTGCTGGGCACGGAGTGAACAGTAACAAATAATATAAAATATCTATAAAATCAGGGCATCGGCTTTTACGCCGGTGTCCTTTTTGTTATAATAAATTATAAAACAACATTTCCCCGTATACCGGCATATAGTAAAAGAAGAAAAGAAATACGGGCGGAAAAATATGGCATATAAGATTGTAGTGGACAGTGGACACGGAGGAGAAGATCCGGGTGCAGTCTATCCGGGCAGGCAGGAAAAGGAAGATACGTTACGGCTTGCACTGGAAGTAGGGAGACTTCTGGAGGCAGGAGGACAGGATGTGGTGTATACAAGAACCACGGATGTCTACCAGACACCCTTTGAAAAAGCGCAGATTGCAAATCGGGAAGAAGCGGATTATTTTATTTCGATTCACAGAAATTCCAGTCCAAGACAGAATCAGTATCAGGGGGTAGAGACACTGATCTATGATAAGTCGGGAATCAAACTGAAGATGGCAGAGGCAATTAATGGGGCTCTGGAGGAGGTGGGGTTCCGTAATCTCGGGGTGAAAGAACGACCGGGACTTGTAGTGTTGCGAAGAACAAATATGCCGGCACTTCTGGTGGAGGCAGGATTTATTAACAACGATCAGGATAATCAGCTGTTTGATGAAAAATTTACAGAAATTGCAGGAGCAATTTCTGAGGCGATTCTCGGTACACTGGATCAGGAAACTGTGGAAGATCCACTTTTATATCGGGTGCAGGTGGGAGTTTTCAGAAATAAAGAAAATGCAGACCGGCTGAATTATGAACTTTTGGATAAGGGATATCCATCTTATATTTTACAGCAGGACGGATATTATAAAGTCCAGGTGGGAGCTTTTGAACAGCTTGGGAATGCTGTTTTGATGGAACAAAGGCTTCGAAAGGAGGGGTATCAGACTCTGATCACAACCCGCTAGAAGACAGGATGAAGAAGGGAGCAGATCCATGGGAATACAAAAGAAAGACAGAGAATATGAACGTTTTTTAGATCAGATCAGTGATTTCATTTTTGTGGAGGATAAACCGGAGAGGGCAGATATCATTTTTGTACCGGGTAATGGATTTCCACAGATGTCCATAGAAGCGGCCAGACTGTGGAAAGAGGGAATGGCACCCTGGATACTGCCTTCCGGAAAATACAGTATCGGAAAAGGTGCATTTACAGGGGTACAGGCCATGAAGGAAAAATATCAGGGACCGTATCAGACGGAATGGGAATTTATGAAAGATGTGTTGCTAAAAGAAGGCGTGCCGGAAGAAGTGATCCTGCGGGAAGACGGGGCTACATTTACCTATCAGAATGCGATCAACTCCAGAAAAGTGACAGATGCAGTGGGCATTCGGGTGAAAAAGGCAATTATCTGCTGCAAAGCCCAGCATGCCAGAAGATGCAAGCTGTATTATCAGTATTTATATCCACAGACAACCTTTCTCATTTGCCCTTCGGATGTGGGAATCAACCGGGAAAACTGGTTTGATACGCAAAAAGGCAGAAAGGAAGTACTGGGAGAAGTAGAAAAATGTGGGGAACAGCTGCAACGAATCTTTTGCAGGGAAGCGGATTCATGGAGTATCTGAGAGATTCGGATAAACAGATGACACGAACAGGATGTTATCATTTCATACGGAAGACAGGAGGGTGTTATGGCAGCATATGTGGAAATGGATCAGGTTACAAAAACCTATCAGATGGGAGAAGTGACGATCAAAGCTGCGGATGGTATTTCTTTTCAGGTAGAAAAGGGAGAATTTGTGGTCGTGGTCGGACCAAGTGGAGCAGGAAAAACAACGGTGCTAAATATTCTCGGCGGCATGGATACTGCAACGACCGGAAAAGTATCTGTGGACGGAACACGGGTGGATAAGCTGAAAGGGAAAAAGTTGATCCAGTATCGGAGAGAGGATATTGGTTTCGTGTTTCAGTTTTATAACCTGATGCAAAACCTGACTGCACTGGAGAATGTGGAGCTGGCACTTCAGATCTGTAAAGATCCGCTGGATGCAAAGACAGTTCTTGAAGAAGTGGGGCTTGGGGAACGGATGTATAATTTCCCGGCACAGCTTTCAGGTGGGGAACAGCAGAGGGTGGCGATAGCCAGAGCCCTGGCAAAAAATCCAAAGTTACTGCTCTGCGATGAACCGACGGGTGCGCTGGACTATGTGACCGGAAAATCGATACTGAAGTTATTACAGGATACCTGTCACAAAAAGGGAATGACTGTGATCGTGATCACACATAACTCTGCACTGACACCTATGGCGGATCGGATCGTCCGGATACGAAACGGCAGGGTGGCAGAGATGATACAAAACGAGAATCCAACACCGGTGGAAGAGATAGAATGGTAGGTGGAGAGGATGAAAGCATTTCGGAAAGATTTTTTCAGAGAGATTTTAAAGAATAAAGGACGGTTTTTATCTGTTTTTTTCATCTCCCTGCTGGGTGCGGCGTTCTTTTCGGGTATTCGGTCAGCAGAAGGAGATATGAAGACTTCGGCGGATGCTTATTACGATCAGACAAATTACATGGATCTGCGGGTGCTGGGAACGCTCGGTCTTACAGACACGGATATGGAAGATATCGCAAAGGTGAAAGGCGTAGCACAGGTAACCGGCGGGCATACGTTAGAAGTATTACATAAAGAAGGGGAAAAAGAACAGACAGTGAAGCTGATCGCGTTAGAAGATGGCGTAAATGAACCACAGATTCTGGATGGGCGGCTGCCGCAGAAAACGGATGAAATTCTGGTGGACCAGAAATTCCTGGATGAAACCGGAAAAAAGATCGGCGATCAGGTGATATTTGAGAGTGGTACGGACACTGCACTTTCGGATGACCTTGTTCATGAAACGTTTACGATTGTGGGATCGGCAACGTTACCCTATTATATGGAACTGACCCGTGGAACAGGGAGTATCGGAAACGGCAGTATTGACAGTTTTGGGCTGTTACTTCCGGAGACGTTTACCAGTGAGATTTATACAGAAATCTATGTGCAGGTGGATGGGGCAAAGGAGCTGGAAAGTTACAGTACCTCTTACGAAAAGACTGTAAAACAGGTACAAAACCGGGTAGAAGAGCTGGAAGAGGAAGCATGTCAGAGGAGATATGATACGGTTTATCAGGAGGGGGAAGACAAGCTTTCCGATGCCAGAAAACAGGTAACAGACGGTGAAAAGGAACTGGCGGATGGAAAAAAGAAGCTGGAAGACGGTACTTTGCAGATCGAAGAGGCAAAAGATACCGTTGCTGAAAAGGAAAAAGAACTGAAGAAAAATGAATCCCTTCTGGCAGAAAAAGAGACAGAATTGCAAAATGGGGAGAATCAGCTTGCTGCAAAGGAGAAAGAACTGACTGCCGGAGAACAACAGCTGCAGCAGAAAATGCAGGAACTTGCAGCCGGAAAACAGGAGCTTGCCACAAAGCAGACAGAACTGACGGATGGAAAGGTACAGCTACAGATACAGGAAGAAGAGCTGAATACAGCCAAAAGTCAGCTTGAGGAGCAGGCGGCGAAACTGGAAGAACAGAAAAGTCAGCTGGAAGAAAAAGAAAAGGAGCTGGATGAAAATGAGGTGACAGTAACTGCGGGTATCACACAGGTACAGGAAGGGCAGGAACAGCTTGCCGCCGGTATGCAAAGTGTGCAGGAAGAAATCACCCGACTGGAAGCACAGAAAGAACAACTCTCGCAGATGGAAGAACCGGATGCGGAACAGCTGCAGCAGATCGAGACTGCTTTGCAGGAGTTAAAGCAGCAGCTTACCGGACTGGAAACACAAAAGGAAGTGCTGTCACAGAAAGAGACGGAACTGACCGGGAATCTTACACAGATCCAGTTGGGCAAAGGAGAACTCGAGCAGGCAAGGACGCAGCTGGATGCCGGAGAAGCGGAAATCAGTATGCATCGTCAGGAACTTGCGGCGGGCGAGGAGAAAATCGCACAGGCAAAGGAACAGCTTGCAGCAGGAGAAAGACAGATCAGTCAGGTACAAAAACAGCTCGCGGATGGTGAGGCGCAGATTGGGCAGGCAAAAGCACAGATTGCGGACGGAAAGAAGCAGCTTGCCGGAGCAAAAGCTGCACTTGCAGATGGAAAGACGCAGCTTTCTGCCGGAAAACAGCAGATTGTGGATGGAAAAAGCGCACTCCGGGAGGCAAAAGATGAGATTGACGCGAAAGAGACGGAACTGGAGGACGGCTGGAAGGAATACAGAAAAGAAAGCCGGAAAGCAGAGAAAAAACTGGCAGATGCAAAAGAAGAAATTGCAGACGGAGAGAAAAAACTGGAAGATCTGAAGGTTCCGGACTGGTATGTATGGGGACGAGATCAGGTGACTTCCACGGAAAATTACGGACAGGATGCAGTGCGCATCACAAATATAGGAAAGTTCTTTCCGGTCATTTTCTTTCTGGTAGCAGCGCTTGTCAGCCTGACGACGATGACTCGAATGATCGAGGAACAGCGTCAGCAGATCGGTACACTGAAAGCTCTGGGATACGGAGACGGTGTGATCGCGGTAAAATATCTTGCCTACGGACTGATGTTTACCATCTCAGGTGCATTTGTCGGAGTGCTGCTCGGTGAGAAAATTCTGCCGTGGGTGATCATGAATGCGTATGGTATGCTGTATACGGGTATGAAAGAGTATCTGACCCCGTTAAACTGGGAAGAGGGCGGACTTGCGATCCTTGCGAGTGCACTCTGTACCGGTGTGGCAACTGTAGTGGCATGTTATAAGGAACTGGCAGCGCGCCCGGCACAGCTGATGCGCCCGGAGGCTCCAAAAAACGGAAAGAGGATTCTGCTGGAACGGATTCCGTTTTTATGGAAACATCTGAACTTTACAACAAAATCAACGATCCGGAATCTGATCCGGTATAAAAAGCGGTTCTTTATGACTGTCATTGGTATCGGTGGATGTATGGGACTGATCGTGGTGGGATTTGGCTTGCAGGATTCGATTACTGCGATTGCAAAGAATCAGTTTGTCAACCTGTTTACCTATCAGGCAAGCGCTGTTTTTAACGGGGATGCCACGGAAGAGAAAAAGGCACGGGTACAAAGCGAGATGGAGACGTATCCGGGGATACAGCAGATCCTGGAGATGTATTGCCAGAATGTGGAACTGCAGTCGCCGAAGCGCAGTGTGGATGCGGTGATGGAAGTACCGAAAGATCTGACTTGTTTTGGAGATTTCTTTGATCTGCGTGATCGCATCAGTGGAAAACATTATGATTTCCCGGCGCAGGGGGCTGCCATCAGTGAGAAGACGGCAGATATTCTGGGACTCAAAGTCGGTGATACAGTGCAGATGAAAAAGGGTGATCAGATTGTGAAAGTCGAAATCACGGAGATTGTTGAAAATTATGTGCGGCATTTTATCTATATAACGACAGACACATATCAGACCTTGTTCGGGGAAGCGGCAGAGTATAATCAGCTGTTGCTTCGCTACGAAGATACGTCAGACAGTTACGAGGACGGACTGGGACAGACGATCATGGAACATCCGGAGATCGCAGCTATCTCCTTTACGTCAGATCTGATCAGTGAGATCGACAACATGCTTCGCTCTCTGAATATCGTCATTGTGGTTCTGATCGTATCGGCAGGTTTGTTGGCATTTGTGGTGCTGTATAATCTGAACAATATCAATATCACAGAACGTCAGAGAGAGCTGGCAACACTGAAAGTGCTTGGATTCTACGACGGAGAAGTGGCTTCGTATGTATATCGTGAGAATATGGTGCTTACGGTATTCGGAATCCTCGCAGGTGTGGGAATCGGTGCTTTTCTGCATGGAAAGGTGATCCGAACCGTAGAAGTGGATATGATGATGTTCGGAAGAAGTATATTTTTCAGAAGTTTCTTGTACAGCGGACTGATCACACTGGCATTTGCATTGTTAGTCAATGGAATGATGTATTACCGGCTGAAAAAGATTGATATGATCGAATCACTGAAAAGTGTGGAATAAAAAAGAAGAAGAGGTTAATCCTCTTCTTCTTTTTTATCGTAAAAATCTTCCGGTATATAGATGTGTACAAGTTCGATACGGTTTTTGTCCACCTGATCAACGACCAGTTTCAGATGATTATCTGTGATACAGGATTCACCGGGAACCGGCAGGTGATCGAGCTGTTCGATCACAAAACCTCCGATAGAATCGTAATCTTCCGTTTCCAGATGCAGATCCAGAGCTTCATTCAGATCGTCCAGTTTGGCAGAACCTTTTGCGAGATATTCTCGTTTCGGAACGATTTCTTTAAAGTCTTCCTCTTCGTCGGCATCGTATTCATCACGGATCTCTCCGACGATTTCCTCGAGCAGGTCTTCCAGTGTGATCATACCGGCGGTTGCGCCATATTCATCAAGGACTATTGCCAGATTGACGGCATATTCTTTCATCTCCATCAGAAGATCTGCCGTACCTTTATATTCATAGGTAAAATATGGGTTTCTGAGAAAATCCCGTACAGAAAACGTTTTTTCCGGATCACGCAGAATCAGGTCTTTCATATTCAGAGTGCCGATGATGGTATCTGTTGAATTTTCATAGACCGGATAACGTGTATAACCGTCTTCACGGAATGCCTGAATTACTTCGTCATAAGTGGCATCCACATTAATCAGAGACATATCGATACGGGGAACCATCACATCCTTGGCCTGAGAATCACCAAAATCGAAAACGTTATAGATCATCTGCCGTTCTTCGCTCTCGATGACACCGTCTTCATGACTGACATCCACGATGGTACGAAGTTCCTGCTCTGTCATGGCATTTGGCTTGGCATCGGGATCTACATGAAGCAGAAATAAGACACCTCGCGAAAGCAGATTCACAAGGAAAATTACAGGAGTCAGCAGTCTGGTCAAAGGATAGATTATCGGTGCATAGGCAAGAGAGATTTTTTCTGCCTGTAATGTTGCCAGGGTTTTCGGAGTAATCTCACCAAACAGAAGAATCAGCAAGGTTAGAACGCCGGTGATAAAACCAATAAAGGCATTACCAAGAACTCTTGTGGTCCAGGTGGTTGCCAGAGAAGATGCCGACAGGTTGACAATATTATTGCCGATCAGGATCGTACTCAGAAGCTTTCCCGGATTTTCAATAATTTTCAATAAGGTTTTTGCCTTTTTATTCCCATCGTCAGCAAAAGACATGATACGGATCTTGTTGACCGTAGTCATGGCCGTCTCTGCGGAAGAGAAAAATGCGGAAAGCAAAATTAACAGCAGTAACACAATTAGTTGTATGGCGTCGCCAGAATCCAAAAATATTCACTCCTTTGAAAATATGTAGTAGTTGTACTTGAATATACAGGAATTCGATTCAAAAATCAAGACAAATTCTTGTAAAATCATATTTTTTGGGGTGTTGAAAAAGAAAAGGATATGTTATAATATAAAACTGAATAACTGTGAAAGTAGTAAAAAAAGCTGTGAAACCGCAGCTGAGAATACAAAGCAGGAGAGATGTGGATAATGAAGAAAAATAATAAACCGGCAGCGAAGCGATACATGAAGACGGTGGGAATGGTGATGGCATCCGTGATGGTTCTTTCCTCCACAACCGGTCAGATGGTATATGCGGAGTCTGCAAAAGACCAGAAAGATACTCAGGATGGGGAAAAGAAAGAAGAAAAAACCATCGTATATCTGAATGGAAAAACGGGAAATGATAAGAATAGCGGCGAGAGCCAGGATGAGGCAGTGAAAAGTTTTGAAAAGGCAGCAGAACTTGCAGGATCTAGCGGTGTGATCCGAATCTGTGGTACAGTTACTGTAGATGAGGAAGAAACCTGGGAATTACCATCCGGAGTTTCTATCCGCCGCGCAGAAGATTTTGAAGATGCACTGGTTCGCGTGACCGGCTGTCTGAAGCTGGATAATGTCCGCCTGTATACAGAGGATATCACCGGCGATGGTGAAGTAGAAGGAGCAGCAGAAAAAGAAAAAGTTTATGTTCCGAAAGTAATTACGGTAAAAGATACAAAAGCACTGTCAGAGATTTCCCTGGAAGGCTGCGATGGAGACGGAGTATTTTCCTGGGAAAAAGAGGATGCAGTTCCAACAGAATACGAGACAGACTATCAGGTGGTTTTCCATCCCTATGACACGAAAAAGATTGATTACAGCAAGGAAAAAGGATGGGACGAAGACAGCGAAACTGTGACCAGAAAGGTTACTGTTCGCGTAAGTTCTCTGAAACCGGAAGTCACACCAACGCCGGAAGCAACCGATACACCGGAAGTCACACCGACTCCGGAAGCAACACCTGAGGTTACAGTGACACCGGAACCGACAACAACACCGGAAGTCACACCACAGCCAGAGAGCACACCGCAGCCAACACCTGAGGTTACGGAACCGACAGATCCTGGTTCAGAAGTGACACATCCGGACACAACGATTACCCCGGACCCAACAGAAGTGCCGGATGTTCCGACGGAACCGGAAGTACCGCCAACGGATCCGGCAGAACCAACGCCTGAAACACCAAAACCACAGCCGGAGGTACCGTCTGATACCGTACCAGAGACACCGGCAGATACAAAAAGCGCAGAAGGATCCGGACTTACCTGGGAGCAGATGAATGAGATTGCAACGGTACAGGAACAGCTGGATTTCCTTCCAAGCGAAGTGACGACAACGGAAGAGGTAGAAGCAATCGTAGCGGCTACAAAAGAATACGAGACACTGTCTGAAGCACAGAAAGCTTATATAGAGGCTGACAGTCTGGTACTGTTACAGACAGCCCAGGAACAGGCGAAGACGGTCAACCGGACAAGCAACGGCGTTACGGTAGACGGTGATCTTCCATGGTACATACAGTTTCAGGTACAGTTGAATAATGATAAATCTGACAGTTCCGTTCTGAACGGTCAGAATGTAGATACTTTTATCAGCCCATATGAGATGAAGCTGTGGGATATGATGAATGATAATGAATATCAGTTGAACGGACAACAGGTGCGCATCACGATGCCGGCACCGGACGATCAGCTCTATACACAGCTTGTTGTGATTCATTATCTGAAAGATGGAAGCATCGAGTATATTACTCCGATTTATAATGCAGACGGAACACTGAGCTTTGTGACAACTTCTTTCAGTCCGTACAATGTGGCAGGTCTGAAGATTGCAGGAAGCCAGTCTCTGGTAGGCAATACGGATAAGGCATATACAAATAAAAATACAACAACTTCCGGAAGTACTACGACAAAACTGACACCGAATGTGTCCGCAGGAAATACAGGCAGCAGTTCAAACGGAAGCACATCCGGCAGTGTGACAAAGAAAAACACACAGAAGAGCCAGACACAGCAGGCTTACGGTACGACACTGAAAAGAGTCAATCCGAAGACCGGAGACTATCAGCAGACAGCCTGGTATGCAGGACTCGCGGCAGCAGCACTTGCAGCACTTGGTATCGCAGGCAAGAAAAACCGAAAAAAAGAAATCTGAAGCCGATAAGGTATAGAATGTACAACCCTCCCATATAGTACTGTATGGGAGGGATTTTTTTGGATACAGGGAAAAACATCTGGATACAAAAGAGCAGCAGAGTCATAAAAGGTCTGATCGTGTCCTATCTGGTCAGCGGGGCAGGGCTTTTGCTTTTGGCATTGCTGTTGCTGAAGTACCAGCTGGATGAGAGAAAAGTGTCCGCTGGTATTCTGGCTGTTTATATTCTATCCGGATTATCGGGAGGAATTTATATGGGAAAAACAGCAGAAAGAAAAAGATATCTGTGGGGAATGATACTTGGCAGTATATACTGGGGTATTCTGATGCTGCTTACCATCTTTTCCGGTGCAGGTACGGGATCGGGGGTAAAAGGTGCATTTCTTACACTTCTTATCTGTGCAGGGTCGTCAACTTTGGGAGCAATGGTGACGGGAGCCTGAAAACAGTGGCAGATCGTGAAAATAGCTGGAAGTTGCGAAAAAAACTCTTTGAAAATGAAAGAACATATGCTATAATGCAAGAAGTAATAACATAAGGAGGAAGCAAAATGAAACATATTAAAACTTTAAATACAAAAAGTTTACAGAACACAATGAAAAAAGGTGGATGTGGTGAATGTCAGACATCCTGCCAGTCTGCTTGCAAGACTTCTTGTACAGTAGGAAATCAGAGCTGCGAAAACACAAAATAAGAAATCAGCAGGCTCTATGATGCTTGGAACATACAGGCAGCGGTCCAAAAGCCGCTGCTTGCTTTTTGTTACATAGCATATCAAAAATTGATCCGGTGGATCAATTGTGATTACATTGTATATCGAAGCAGAAGATGCTGCTGCTCAAGAAAAGAAGAAGGAGAACAAATAAGTGATTCATCAGTATAAAAGTAATGGATACGCAATTGTTCTGGATGTAAACAGCGGATCCGTTTATGTGGTGGACGATATTGTATATGACTGTATCGCCCTGCTGGATCAGGGATGTTCCAACGAAGAAGTGACAGAAAAACTGTCGGCTTCTTATTCCGGAGAAGACCTGAAGACAGCTCTTAAAGAGATTCAGGAACTGACCGATGAGGGAATGCTGTTTACCGAGGACATTTATGAAAATGCGATAGAGCATTTTAAAGAACGGCCAACTGTAGTCAAAGCACTGTGCCTGCATATTGCCCACGACTGTAATCTGGCCTGTAAGTACTGCTTTGCGGAAGAAGGAGAATATCATGGAAGACGTGCACTGATGTCCTACGAAGTAGGAAAGAAAGCACTGGATTTTCTGATTGCCAACTCCGGAAGCAGGAGAAATCTGGAAGTAGACTTTTTCGGAGGGGAACCTCTGATGAACTGGCAGGTTGTCAAAGACCTGGTAGCTTACGGAAGAGAGCAGGAAAAGATACATAATAAAAACTTCCGTTTTACCCTGACCACCAATGGTGTTCTGGTTAACGACGAAGTGATGGAGTTTTGTAACAAAGAGATGGGCAATGTGGTTATGAGTATCGACGGACGAAAAGAAGTCCACGATCATATGCGTCCGTTCCGCAAAGGTGCCGGAAGCTATGACCTGGTAGTTCCGAAGTTCCAGAAATGGGCAGAGAGCCGTAACCAGGACAAATATTATGCTCGCGGTACATTTACCCATTATAATCTTGACTTTTCCAAGGATGTACTGAACCTGGCAGATCTGGGATTCAAACAGATATCTGTAGAGCCGGTTGTAGCACCTTCGGATGCGGACTATGCACTGCAGCCGGAAGACCTTCCGAAATTGTTTGAAGAATATGATACCCTGGCAAAAGAGATGATCAAACGAAATAAAGAAGGAAACGGATTTAACTTCTTCCACTTTATGCTTGATCTGACCGGAGGTCCTTGTGTATACAAACGTCTGTCCGGATGTGGGTCAGGAACAGAGTATCTGGCAGTTACCCCATGGGGAGACCTGTATCCGTGCCATCAGTTTGTAGGAAACGAAGATTTCCTTCTTGGTAATGTGGACGAGGGAATCACAAAACCTGCAATCTGTAAAGATTTTAAAAATTGCAACGTCTATGCAAAAGAGGCATGTAAGAAATGTTTTGCACGATTTTACTGCAGTGGCGGCTGTGCGGCAAACTCCTATAACTTCAAAGGGAAAATCGATGATGTTTACGAAGTGGGCTGCGAGCTGGAGCGTAAGCGCGTAGAGTGTGCAATCATGATAAAAGCTGCTATGGCAGAAGAAGAGGTATAAGAAGATGAAGA
>OLNE01002397.1_pt1 | contig 11760 bp, 8 predicted proteins | sample 1672431 | NCBI WGS metagenome assembly OLNE01 (sample SAMEA3136685, study PRJEB25190) | human gut metagenome | reverse complement strand
CAACTAAAGGATTTATATTATACCCTGGAGCGAAAGTAGATGCAAAAGCATATGCACCACTATGTAAGGCAATAGCAGAAAATGGATATGAAGTAATTATACTTGATATGCCTTTAAACTTTGCTATGCTAGCTCCTAACAAAGCTGAGAAAGTTATAAAAGAACACGATCATATAAAATCTTGGGTTGTAGGAGGTCATTCATTAGGAGGTGTTGTTGCATCTAGATTTGCAGCAAAGAATAAAAATGTAGATGGAGTAGTACTTCTTGCATCATATCCATCAAATGATGATCTTAAACAATTAGGAAAAGAAGTAGTTTCTATATGGGGAAGTAAGGATGGAGTTATAAAATTTGAAAATCTTATCGAATCAAAAGATAAATTACCAGAAGATACAACTTATGTAGAAATAGAAGGTGCAAATCATGCTCAGTTTGGTGATTACGGAAAGCAAAAAGGCGACTATGATGCATTAATAAGTGAAGAAAAACAATTAAATATTACATTAAATAGTATAGTTAAATTACTTAAAAATATAGATAATAATTAGGGCTACCAATTTGGTAGCCTTAATTATTTATATATTTTAAATAACGGATGTGGAAGAAGTGATTTACCAATATTTTGTTTAAGCATAGCGAATTTTAAAGTCTTTTATATATACTTAAATCATTCCATTCTACACATATTGGTTCAGCCTTAAAATCTTCAATAAACCAGGATATATCTTCTCTAGTTATACATTTAGATAATATAAGTAAAACAAAATATAATGATATAGTTAATACTATTTGAATAGAAATATGTAAATTTAAATTAATGTAAGCTAGACCATATTTTATACAGTATCCAGCAAGAGTTATACAAAATCCAGGTTTTATAATCCAATCTAATAGTTTAAATTGTATATTAGTAACCTTTAATAACTTATGTATACTTAAAGAAGCGTTAAGAAGGGTTCCTACAAATAAAACTATAATAAATCCTTCTATACCCTTTTTAGGTATCAAGTATAGTATTAAAAATATTCTTACAGTCATATCAATTAAGTTAAACTTTAATGTACTCATTTGATAATCTAGAGCATTTAAGCTTCCATCAACTATTCTGTCTAAATACATAAATGGTATAAGAGGTGCTAATATTTTCACCATTAATCCAACTTGAGTATCATTATATATTGCTAATCCTAATTCATTAGAGAATATCATAAATAATCCTGATGCAAATACGGCAATTAATAATGTAAATTTAAATACTTTAGATATTATATATATAACTCTTTTATGTTGATTAAGTGCATTTGCTTCAGCAATTTCAGGTATTATAAGAGTTGAAAATGATGCTAAAAATATTGATGGAAAATTTAAAATAGGCAGAGCCATTCCTTTTATCATACCAAATATAGATAATGATGAAGCTGTTGAAGAACCATATCTTCTAAGTGCATCTGGTATTAGCAAATCTTCAATAGTTTTAAGTCCTGTTTGGATATAAGAGCTACATGCTATAGGGAAAGATATAGAGAAAATCTTAAAAAAACTATATTTATTATTTCTACTATATCCGCTTTTATATCCAGATTTTTTTTCAAATAAAAATAATATGCAAAAATAAATAGCAGAAGCTATATTACCAAGACTTGTTCCAATGGCAATTAAAGCACAAGTAAAGTTTAGGCCTTTAGGTAAGCATATTCCCATAAATGAAATAATAATTATCATCATTGTTCCAACTTCAACTATATCAGAGGAAACACTCTTTATTATTTTTCTCATTCCATAAAAATAACCATGGAAGCAAGCACTAATTCCTATAAATGGTAGGCTGCAAGATAATATTTTTATAGGTATTATAGCTCGAGAATCACCTATCCATTTAAGAGCTATTATATCTGCAAAGTTATAAACAAGTAAAAATGTTGTAGTACTAAAAAGTAAACTATATAGTATTGATTTTCTTAAAATTGATTTAATATTTTTTATATTAGATCTTCCAAGTTCTTCAGCTATAAGACGAGTAGTTGTTACTCTAATTCCAGATATAGCTAAAGTAGTTGTCATTACATGTATGCTCATTATAAGTTGATAAAGTCCTATACCTTCTGAACCGATTTTATTAGATAGATATACTCTAAATGACGTGCTTACAAATCCTATCATCATTGTTGCAAATGTCAGAATAAACGCATTCAGTATTAATTTTTTTCTCTTCATAGTTTTTCTCCTAATATAAATTGTTTAAATATATAGCATGTTCATATATATGAAAAAAAGTTACTAAATATTATTTAAATAAAAATTTTTAATATTGAAGAAAAAATCACATGAATATGAATATTAGATAGTACTAAAAATACTAATGACTAAACAATAAGGAGAACCTAAAATGAGAATAAGACTAGGATATGTAGCAATAGCATTAAATTTAGATAAAGTTACATCATCATCTACATTGACATACTCACGATATTTAAAAATGGATGAAGAAAATAGATTAAAAAAACTTAAAGAAGTAACTTACTCTAATATAGAAGCACTTGAAAAAATACTTGGATATAATATAGAAAATAATATACATTTTTATAGAATGACATCAAATTTTATACCTTTAGCAACTCACCCTGATGTAATGTGGGATTATTTAAAGTATTTTAAAAAAGATTTAGAATATATCGGAAAGTTGATAAAAGATAATAATTTAAGAGTTGATGCTCATCCTGATCAATTTAATGTTATAAATAGTGATAAAGAAAGTGTAGTTGAAAATACTTTAAGAACTCTTAATATGCAAGTTGATTTATTTGAAGCTATGAATTATGAGGATGGAAAAATGGTAATACACATAGGTGGTGCTAAAGGAGGAAAGGATCTTGCATCAGATAGATTTATATATAATTTAAAAAAATTTCCTCAGAGAATAACTAATAGATTAATACTTGAAAATGATGATAAAACCTTTAATGCAGAAGAAGTGTTAAAGATTTGTAAACAGACAAAATTACCAATGGTGCTTGATGTACATCATCATAATTGTAACAGCTGTGAAGAAGATATTAAAAGCTTATTACCAAAAGTATTTAGTACTTGGGAAGAGGAAAAATTACCACCTAAAATACATTTTTCAAGTCCTAGGGAATTTGAAAATGATAGAAAACATGCAGATTTTATAGATGCAAAAAAGTTTTTAGAGTTTATATATAAGGCTAAAGAAAGTGTTAATAAGGATTTTGATGTTATGCTTGAAGCTAAGAAAAAAGATATAACTCTTAACACATTAGTCAAAGATTTAAAGCATATAACTAAAGATATAAAATTTATAGACAACAGCACTTTTGAAATATAATTAAAATATTTTAGAAAAACGATTGCACAGATGATATATATTGTGCTACTATAAAAATATAAACAGTGCAATCGATTGCTCTGAAAAGAATAGGGGGATTAAAAATGGGATTAAAAAGAATCTTAAGTTTATTAACTGTAACAGTATTAGTAGGTACAAGTGTAGTTGGATGTAGTAGCTCAAATGGAGGCGATAGTTCAGGGAATGCTTCAGGAGACAAGGTTGTAGTAGATATATTCCAATTTAAAGTAGAGGCTAAAGATGCACTAGAAAAAGCAGCAAAAGTTTATGAGGAGAAAAATCCTAATGTAGATATAAATATAGAAACTGTAGGAGGGGGAAATGACTACGGTGCTGCATTAAGATCTAAATTCCAATCAGGTCAAGAACCTACTATATTTAATATTGGTGGACCACAGGATGTTGAAGACTGGACATCTAAATTAGAGGACTTATCAGATCAACCTTGGGTTAATGAGGCATTTGATGGTACATTAGGTTCAGTAACAAATGATGAAGGTGTATTTGGTATGCCTTTTAACCAAGAAGGATATGGATTTATATATAACAAAGAAATATTTGAAAAAGCAGGTATTGACCCAGCAACTATAACTTCTTATGAAGCATTAGAAAATGCTGTTAAGACATTAGATTCTAAAAAAGATGAATTAGGGATTGAAGCAGTATTTGCAGTTCCAGGAAAAGAAAAATGGGTAACAGGACTTCACTTACTAAATGTTGCATTAGGAAATGAATTTGAAAGTGGAAAGCAAGCCTATGAAGCTAAGAGCTTAAACTTTACATACAATAAAGAATTAAAAGAATTATTAGATTTACAAGCTGACTATGCATTTATGCCAGATGGTAAAAAAGGATCTATAAACTCTGTTGACTATGCTATGCAAATAGAGCAAAAATACTCAACTGGTAAAGTAGCTATGGTTCAAATGGGTAACTGGGCATATGGAGGAATAGAAGGAGTAAATGCTGATATAGCAGCTAACTCAGGAATATTACCAATGCCACTTAAGGGAGTTAAAGAAGACTCTATACCAGTAGGTGTTCCAATGTATTGGTCTATAAATAAAGATGAATCAGATGCAGAAAAAGATGCAGCTAAAGATTTCTTAAATTGGCTATATACTTCTGATGAAGGTAAAGAAATGATAATAAATGACTTTAATTTTATACCAGCATTTAAAGGATATGAAAGTGATGAATTACAACCAAAGGATCCATTATCAGCAGAAGTATTAAATTATGCTAACAATGGAAAAACTATGCCATGGGTATTTATGGGATACCCAAGTGGATGGGGAGAAAATGTTGTTGGTGCTGATATACAAAAATATTTAGATGGAAGCATGAGCTGGGAAGATTTAGTTAAAAATGCTCAAAAAACATGGGCTGAGGAAAGAGAATAAGATAATTAATATTTCAAAAGGAAAGTACACTTGTACTTTCCTATAATTTTAAAGGGGGGAATAGTTTATGTCACAAGCTAAAGTTGAAATTAAAGAATCAAAAACTAAAGTTAAAAAGTTAAATAAAAAATCTAAAAGTCAGCATGGTATAGCTTACTGGTCATTTGTTGGACCAAGTTTATTTGCATTTTCATTAGTTGTACTTATTCCATTAATATTAGGGATTTATTATTCATTTACAAATTGGAATGGTATAGGTTCTAATATAGAATGGGTTGGACTTAAAAATTATATAAAAGTATTTAATGATGAAGGATTTAGAAGTTCACTTTGGTTTACAGTTAAATTTACTATAGTATCAGTTATTTCTATAAATGTAATAGCATTTTTCTTAGCATTACTAGTAACTAGGGAATCAAAAATAAGTAATTTACTTAGAACAATATTCTTTATGCCAAACTTAATTGGAGGATTAATATTAGGTTTTATATGGCAATTCATATTTGTTAATGTATTTAATGCTGTAGGTCAATCACTAGGTCAAGAATGGATGATGGGATGGTTATCTAATTCAACTACAGGTTTTTGGGGAATGGTAATCATTATGGCTTGGCAAATGGCAGGATATGTTATGGTTATATATATAGCAGGTCTTCAAAATGTTCCACCAGAATTAAATGAAGCTGCAAAAATCGATGGAGCAAATGCATGGCAAAGAATAAAACTTATCACTTTCCCAATGATAAGACCATCATTTACAATAAGTTTATTCTTAACACTTTCGAACTCATTTAAGTTATTTGATCAAAACTTAGCATTAACTAATGGAGGGCCAGGTAATGCAACTCAAATGCTAGCATTAAATATTTACCAAACAGCATTTTCATATAACAAAATGAATTTAGCTCAAGCTAAAGCTGTAATATTCTTTGTATTTGTTTGTATTATAACATTAGTTCAAGTTTATATGACTAAGAAAGATGAGGTGGAAGCATAATGAATAAAAAATTAAGTAAGATAGCACTAGATATATTAGGTATAATACTGGCATTAATATGTTTATCGCCATTTTATATAATAATAGTAAATTCATTTAAGACAAAAGGGGAATTATTTGAAAGTACACTAGCTTTACCAGAAAAGTTTAATCTTGATAACTATACTAGAGCATGGGAGCAATTAGATTTTATAAAAGTATTAGGAAACTCTTTATTTATAACAGTTATAAGTATAGTATTTATAGTACTATTTGCATCTATGGCAGCGTGGATGTTACAAAGAACAAACTCTAAAATAAGTAATATGATATTATTTATATTTATATCTTCAATGTTAGTTACATTCCAATCTATAATGTTGCCTCTTATAAATATAATGGGGAAATTAAATTTACTTAATGTACCAGGAATTATATTTATGTATATAGGATTTGGTTCTGCATCTGCAATATTCTTATATCATGGATTTGTAAAGAGTATACCAAAAGAATTAGATGAAGCTGCATTAATAGATGGATGCAGTAAGTGGCAAACATTTAGATATATAATATTTCCGCTTTTAAAGCCAATATCAATAACAGTTGCAATACTTAATACAGTTTGGATATGGAATGATTTCTTATTACCATCATTAGTTATAAATCAAGCAGGTACTAGAACAATACCACTTTCAATGTTTTTCTTCTTTGGACAATACACAAAGCAATGGGATTTAGCACTTGCAGGTCTTGTACTTACAATAATACCAGTTTTAATATTCTATTTCTTTGCTCAAAAACACATTATAAAGAGTGTAACAGTAGGAAGTATAAAATAAATATAGGATTAAGATACAACATTTAAAAGTATACAAGTCAAATTGATATAATATTAGAGTTTAAATATATGCTTATATTTAAACTCTAATATTAAGATAATTATAGAAAGCATTATATAGAGGTGACGCCATGAAAGTAACAATAAAGGATGTAGCAAAAGAGGCAAATGTTGCAACATCTACAGTGTCTAGGGTTTTATCTAATAGCCCTAAAATAAGTGAAAAAACTAAAGAAAATGTACATGAAGCTATAAAAAAACTAAATTATAAACCAAATGCAATAGCTAGAAGTTTAGCAAATAATAAAACTAGAATACTTGGTGTAGTTCTTCCCGAAGATGCGGATAATATATTAAATAATCCATTTTTTATAAACGCTATGAAGGGAATGAGTATGTATGCTCAAAAGAAAAACTACTATATAACTTATACATTTAGTAAGACTCAGCAGATAGAAAGAAAGCATTTAAAAGATATAATAAATAGTAATTTAGTTGATGGAGTTATACTTCTTAGAGTAAGTGAAGACGATAAAAATACAGCTTATTTAAGAAGCATAGATTTTCCATTTGTTGTAGTTGGAAGACCTGATAATCCAGAGGAAGTTTTATGGGTTAATAATGATAATATTAGTGCAATGTATAATGTTGTAGAGAAGTTGATTAAAAAAGGTCATAGAAAAATAGGTTTTGTAGGGGCTATTGAAAATCTTAATATGTCTAAAGATAGATTTATAGGATATAAGAATGCACTTTTTGATAACAAAATAAGCTATGATGAAAGTATTGTTGTACATAAAGATGAATTCATAGAAAATGAAGGACAAAGTGCATGCAATGAGCTTTTACAAAATAAAGATATAACTGCCATTGTTACAACTGATGATCTTATAGCTTTTGGTATTATGAAAGAATTAAAACTAAAAAATATAGATAATATATCGATAGTAGGATTTAATAACACACCTTTATCAGCATATCAAAATCCACCACTTGCTACAGTTGATATAAATGCCTATGAGTTAGGATATAGTGCTGCAAAATTACTTATAAATAATTTAGAAGGTAAAGAGCATGCAAAAAGACACTATATAGTAGATACAGAATTTATAGAGAGAGAATCCTTTATATAATGATATAAACTCTGAATAAAAAGTTAAATTTAAGGGGAATTGGGAGTATGATAGATGCATTTATATTTGATTTAGATGGGGTGATAACTGACACAGCAGAGTATCACTACCTTGCATGGAAAGAATTAGCAAATAAAATAGGTATAGAAATAGATAGAGAATTTAATGAAACATTAAAAGGTGTAAGTAGAATGGAATCTTTAGAGAGGATACTTATACATGGAAAGAAGCAAAATGATTTTACTATTGAAGAAAAAGAAAAAATGGCAAATGATAAAAATATGTACTATGTATCCTTAATAGAAAATATAACACCTAAAGATATATTACCAGGAATAAGTAAATTATTGGAAAATATAAAATCAAATAATATAAAAATAGGATTAGCATCAGCAAGTAAAAATGCTAATATGGTACTTAATAATTTGAAACTTGTTAATTATTTTGATTTTATAGCAGATGCATCTAAATGTAAAAATAGTAAGCCTGCACCGGATATATTCCTTATGGCTTTAAAGGGTTTAAATGTTGAAGCTAAAAATTGTATAGGGATAGAAGATGCATATTCTGGAATTGAAGCAATAAATACATCAGGAATGTATTCTGTTGGAGTTGGAGATAAAAAAACATTAAAAAATGCAAATTTAGTAGTAGAAGATACAACATATTTAGAATTTGATACATTAATGGATATATTTAATAAATAAAAAGTTAACAGGGGGATATGTATGAAGCGTTTATTTAACACTATTGATGAGTGGAAGATAATTCAAGATAAAATAGAGTTTGAAGAAAATAGATTAGCTGAATCCATAATGAGTATAGGTAATGGATATATGGGTATGAGGGGTAATTATGAAGAATATTATAGTAAGGACTCTCATAGAGGATCTTATATAGGAGGGGTTTGGTATCCTGATAAAACACGTGTTGGATGGTGGAAAAATGGATATCCTAATTATTTTGGTAAGGTGCCAAATAGTGTAAACTTTATAGGTATTGATGTATATATAAATGGAAAAATATTAGATTTAGGAAAAGCCGAGGTAAAAGATTTTTATAGAGAGTTAGATATGAAAAATGGTACTCTAACTAGAAAATTTATAGCTAACATAGATGGATATGAAATAGAAGCTAAAGTTACAAGATTCTTAAGTATAGTAGCTAAAGAATTAGGAGTTATAAAGTATGAGATAAAAGCATTAAATTTTGATGGAGAAGTAATGTTTTGTCCATATTTAGACTCAAATGTAAAAAATGAAGATTCAAATTATGATGAAGCATTCTGGGTTAACGTTAGTACAGATTCTAAAGAAAACTATGGTAGTGTAGTAGCTAGAACTAAAGATAATCCATTTAATACAGAAGTGTTTACTATAGCATCAGTTATGAATATTAAATCCAATAAAGATGCTAAAAAAAATACTTACTCAAATAAAGAATACTATAGTGATAATACTTTAGTATTTGATATTAAAGAAAGTGAAATTATATATATAGAAAAGTATGTTGCTATAACTACTACAAGGGACTATAAGGAAAATGAACTTGTAGAAAAAGCTGAATGTATATTAAGTAAAGAAGCAAATAAGGGGTATGAAATAGTTTTACAGGAACAAAGTAAAGCATGGAATAAAAGATGGGAAACAGCAGATATAAAAATAGATGGTGATGATTTAGCACAACAAGGGATAAGATATAATTTATTCCAATTACTTTCAACATATTATGGAGATGACTCAAGACTTAATATAGGTCCAAAAGGATTTACAGGAGAGAAATATGGTGGAGCAACTTATTGGGATACAGAGGCATATTGCATCCCAGTTTATCTTGGTGTAGCATCTAAAGAAGTATCAAGAAATCTTTTATTATATAGATATAATCAGTTAGATAAAGCAAAAGAAAATGCTAAAAAGCTAGGCTTAGATGGAGCTTTATATCCAATGGTTACATTCAATGGTGAAGAGTGCCATAATGAATGGGAAATAACTTTTGAAGAAATTCATAGAAATGGTTCTATGGTTTATGCGATATACAACTACACTAATTATACTGGAGATTATGAATATATAAAAGAATACGGTATAGATGTAATAGTTGAAGTTGCAAGATTTTGGGCAAGTAGAGTGCACTTAAATAAAAGAAAAGATTTATATATGATTCATGGAGTAACAGGTCCTAATGAATATGATAATAATGTGAATAACAACTGGTATACTAACTATCTAGCTAAATGGTGCTTAGAATATGCAGCAGAAAATATATCTAAGTTAGAAAAAGAGTGTATAGAATCAGTAAATAGAAATAATGTAACTGAAGAAGAGGTTAAAACGTGGTTAAATATATCAGCTAAAATGTACCTACCTTATGATGAAGAGTTAGGTATAATAGTTCAACATGATGATTTTTTAGATAAAGAATTTATAAAGGTAAAGGATTTACCAAAGTGTAATCTACCTTTAAATCAAAATTGGTCATGGGATAAAATACTTAGATCGTGCTTTATAAAACAAGCAGATGTACTTCAAGGAATTTATTATTTTAGTGATAAATTTACTTTTGATGAAAAGAAAAGAAACTTTGATTTCTATGAAACGTACACTGTTCATGAGTCGTCTCTATCTCCTTCGATTTACTCTATAATTGCTTGTGAAATAGATAATCTTGATAAAGCTTATGAGCTATATTCAAGAACAGCTAGACTTGATTTAGATAATTATAATAATGATACTGAAGATGGACTTCATATTACATCTATGTCGGGTGCATGGCTATCTATAGTTCAAGGATTTGCAGGTATGAAAACAAATAATCAAACTTTATCATTTAGTCCGAAGCTTCCTGATAAATGGAATAGTTATAGCTTTAACATAAACTATAGAGAGAATAAACTTAAAGTAGAAGTAAATAAAGACGGTGTAAATATAACTAATTTAGAAGGTAATGATATAGAAATTAATGTTTATGATAAAAAATATATAGTAAAAAATAATGAATATATAGATAATAAAGATGTTGCATTAAACTAAAGTATGACGCCTTAATACATAAGGCGTCATACTTTTTTTATATACTAAATAAAAATTAAAATTTCATTATAATATGAGAGATATGAACCAATATTTTCATGAGTCAACAAAATACCTTGAATAAATAATCATAAATGTTATATAATGGATGTATATGAATAAAAATATATTATACAAAAGGTTACAAAAAAGATACATTATCTGTTAATTTTAAAGGAGATTGATTATGTTAAATAGAAAAATTGCGATAGGAGTAAGCGTACCTGTTATGGCCCTTGCATTATCAGCTACAGCTTCATTTGCAAATTCAAATGAAGGTACAGTAACGGCTGATGCATTAAACGTAAGAAGCGGACCAAGTACAAGTTATGGTATTACTACTAAGCTATACAAAGGAGATAAAGTAGAAATATTAGAAACATCAAATGGATGGCATAAAATAAAAGCATCAAATGGAAAAATAGGATGGGTGAGTGGAGATTATATAAAAGTTTCTTCAGGAAGTACTTCACAAACATCATATAAAGCAACAGTAACTGCAACTTCATTAAACGTAAGAAGTGGAGCAGGAACAAGCTATTCAGTGATAACAAAGTTATCAAAAGGAACAGTAGTAGATGTAATAGAAAGTGCATCAAATGGATGGAAAAAGATAAAAACATCAAATGGAACAACAGGATGGGTAAGTGGAGATTACTTAACAACGGGATCAGCTGGAAACTCATCAACAGATAACTCAACATCACAAACATCATATAAAGCAACAGTAAATACAGACTCGCTAAATATGAGAAAAGGTGCAGGAACAAGTTATTCAGTAATAACAAAGTTATCAAAAGGAACAGTAGTAGATGTTCTAGAAAGTGCATCAAATGGATGGAAGAAAGTAAAAACATCAAATGGAACAACAGGATGGGTAAGCGGAAGTTATTTAACAACTGGAGTAGTTGAATATCCATCAACAGATAACTCAACATCACAAACATCATATAAAGCAACAGTAAATACAGA
>OLNE01002396.1_pt1 | contig 11761 bp, 12 predicted proteins | sample 1672431 | NCBI WGS metagenome assembly OLNE01 (sample SAMEA3136685, study PRJEB25190) | human gut metagenome | reverse complement strand
TTCGTAATAGTCCCGAATATACTCAATCACACGATACCGATTAAACAGATCAATGACGTTTTTTCCATTCATCCCCTTTGCATTTTTATATTCTTCTATACAATATACAATAAAATTCGTTTTTTCATCCATACTCAGACCTCCTCTGGGTAAGTAATATGCCCGCTCTCCTTTTCCTCCAGCCACATTTCATATAAGGTAGGAATACTTAAATGCCAGAGCTTCGTTTCCTCTCGCTCTAACTGACGATAAAGGTCAGACGCATATAGCTGTGTTAAGGCTTCTTTCTCTGTAAGTAACTGTTTTTCCATTATCATACGGAGCAGGCGCGGTACGATGAGTTCCAACATTCCTTTGATTCCACGAATCTGTCCCTCAATTCTGCTTAGACGGTTGATTAATTTTTTTCGTTCCTCTTCCGAACGCATTGTTGTCTTTTTGCCGCAACTGCCCTATATATTTTAACTCTTTTAAAGAACTTGCTGTCGTAAAAGTCATCTGATTATACAGTTTTTTAACCTTCAGTCTGGCAATCGTCTCATCCTTTGTTAAAATACCTTCCTCATAAGCAATAAACGTCCGGTAAATAGTATCATTAGCTACTGGCCCGAAAATAATATCATAACTTATCCCTTCATAACTCCCATTGCGATTTGCAAATACGAAATCCAACCATTCTTCATTTGGTTCTGAAAAAAACAGGAGTTTATATTTGTTTTTCAGTTCTTCTAACTCGGCCGTTTCATACATACTGACACAAGGAATGCCTGTTTCCCTCCGGGCCGTTACTTTTTCTGCAAAATTTACTGCCTGGTCTTTATTGAATGTTGTATAGAAACCATATCCAAAATCTAATGTCCGATTCTGACGGACTAATCTTGGATGGTCTACTACCATATTGCTTCCATGATATACGATCATATGCAAACCTCCATCATTTTCTGTGTTATAGCATATTCTTCAGACAAGGCTTTCAGCATGACCTGAATATGCCTGCGCCGTTCAATCTGTTGCTGCAATCTTTCAACTTTATCTCCTGCTCTCCCGACATACTTTGAAATTGTCTTTTTCCCGCTGCGATACTGTAAATAGTAATATTGATTTCCTTTAATCATTTTGGCAATCAGAGCACCTTTCGGCAAAGTAGTAAGTTCTGTCTCATATTTCTTTATCATATACTCAATTCGCCGCTGCTCTTGCACAACCGCATTTTCCAATAAATTCATATTATCACCTACTTATAGTATAACCAACACTTAGATAAAGGTCAACCTTTTTGTATGGTAACTATCTATATCGCACATTACCCTTCATTTTCTCCTATTATTCTGTTATAATTAGCCAAATTGGTAGTTAAATTTCCAATATATGTAACCCATATAATGGTATCGTAATTTAAGACACTTCAAGAGACATTTCTTAATGAATCTGATATACTGTAAACACTACAGAAAGAAGGATTATTATTATGTCTCGAACAAGAAGAAATTTCTCCGCCAAATTCAAATCAGAATTAGTGATTGAACTGCTCAAAGGAGAAAAAGACTTAAATACAATCGCAACCGAAAACAATATTCAGCCGAATCTTCTCCGAAACTGGAAGAAGGAGTTCCTCGATAAAGCATCCGTAGTTTTTGATGACACACGAGAGGATAATCTGAAAGAAAAACTCGCTTTAGAGCGCAAGGAAAAAGCTGAATATGCGAAAAAAGTTGGTCTGCTCACCAAAAGGTGGTTTATTATTTTGCGACAGAAAAAGAGAATCAAAAAATATCAGAAAGGGCGTGTGAAAAAACGAGAGTTTTTTCATGCGTCCTTCTCTACAAATATAAATGGCGATTGTAAAGTTCACCTGTTTTGTTTTATCATTGTTTTTCATTTGTTTTATTACATGTGTTGTTATTAATTCACAATAGTTATACAAAAGTAATCGCGCATATATTCCTTGTTTAATAAAATCTGGTTTTCGTGCATGGAAACTTGTTAATCCTATGGCATATTTTAATTCTCTGAATGAAGTTTCTATTCCCCATCTCAAATAAAAGTTTTGAAATCAATTTTCCGTTTTCGAGAGAAATCGACATTGGGGTTTCGAAGAAATAAACATGGATTGTTAGCTAATTCCGAAATATGATTCTTTAGAGAATCTGAAACTTGATTAATATAATTGCTCATATGCGTTACCTCCTTGCAATCAAGATGTTCTTAATTACAAGGGCCGCTTTCGCTACTTCATTATCATTCAATAGCGAAAGCGGCCGCACATTTCGAATCATATGTCAAGCATTTATTACAAAATAAAAAGACCCTAGCATCATTTCTGATGCTAAGATCTTGATTGGTCATCTTAACTTAATGACATTGCCTTGTGGAGTCTCTTTTTTTTCTGCAAAAACATGAAGATATTTGTTCCTGTTATAATAAAAAATCTTTGTTGTAAAGATTGGAGTCGCAAGTTAATATATGATACATATGGCGGAATGAAGAGATCTATTTTCTGTAAAAAAGTATAATGAGAATATGAGTATCCGTAAAACGAAAGGAGATAGAAGATGAAGATAAAATCAGTTGCAGTTTTAGGTGCAGGGGCGGTAGGCTCCTATGTGATCTGGGGACTTTCACAGAAACCGGAAGTCCGGCTTGGCGTGATTGCCGAGGGAGAAAGAGCGGATCGTCTAAGGAAAAATGGATGTGCGAATAATGGCAGGATTTACCATCCGGAGGTGTGGTCACCAGAAGAAGCACATAATGTGGATCTGCTGGTGGTTGCTTTGAAATACGGTTCACTGGAAGGCACATTGAAGAGTATACAAAAAACAACGGGTGAACATACAGTGGTCATGAGCCTGATGAATGGAGTCGACAGTGAAGAAATAATCGGAAGAACAGTGGGCACGGAGCATGTCTTACCGGCACTGATCAAAGTGGCTTCACACAAAGAGGATGATGGTTATCATTTTGATCCGCTGACCACACTGGAAATTATTTTTGGAGAGCCATCTGCACCGTTTGACAGTGAGCGTGTGAGAGCGGTGGAAGCGTTGTTTACAGATACTGGGATTCATTTCCGGTCGACCGAGTACATTCAGGAGGAGATATGGTGTAAATTTCGCCTGAATGTATACAACAATCTGCCGCAGGCAATTCTGGGGACAAGCGTTGGATGTTACCGCGACAGTGTCCACATGAAAGCAATCAGTGATGGATTAAAGAGAGAACTGGAAATGGTAGCGAAGGCAAAAGGAATCGATATGAGTAAAACAGGAAGTTCATCTGGACGCGGAAGCGTAGTTCCTCCGACAGCCAGATATTCTACCTTACAGGATCTGGATGCCGGACGTCATACGGAAATCGATATGTTCTCCGGTGCGCTTGTGCGGATGGGAAAGGAGCTTGGAATCCCTATGCCGTACAATGAATATACTTATCATATGATCAAAGCGCTGGAAGAGAAAAATGATGGTAAATTCAATTATACCGGGAATCAAAAACCAATCATCGAAATAACTGTAAATGAGAATGCTGTGATACACTTTGAACTCTGGCCGGAAATCGCACCGATTGCCTGCGGAAGTGTTATGCAGCTCGCAGAGAAGAAAATATTTGACAGAAGAGCCATTGAACGTCTGGAACCGGGATTTGTCCTCCAGCCACTGTTTTTTGATGGTGTTGATCCACAGATCGATATCATGGTCGAACCGGAATTTAAAACCAATCCTGAAAATGCCAAAATCGTTTTTGAACGGGGGATTGTTGCCATGGCAGGAGATCCAGAGAACAGTTCTGGCAGCCAGTACTATATCACTCTTGCTGCTTCTGAGAGATTGAATGGTAATTTCACTGTAATCGGAAAAGTGATCGATGGCTGGGATGAGATTGAACGTCTGGAACATGTAGAAGTAGAAGAAGCCATTGAACCGCAGTCAGGATTTGTCTATCACAGACCGGTAAAAACCGAGATGATCACGAAAGTCAGACGCATAAAATAAAAAATAAATCCTTCAATAACGGAGATGTGTTATACTATAACCAGCATGTATTGAAAAATACAACATAATCCAAGGAGGAAACCAAAATGGGGAAAAAACGGATTCGGGACTTTGGGATTGTACCCGGAAGAGTAAAAACAGGAGAAAGGAATGCGATTACGGACGTGCCAGGTGTACGGGTAGGGCATTGTACGGTGAAGACAGAAGAAAATCATACCGGTGTAACCGTGATCGTTCCTGGACCGGACAATGCATTTGCCAAGCACTATACGGCAGCTGCATACATTCATAATGGATTTGGAAAAAGTGCTGGCGTGGTGCAGGTAGAGGAACTGGGGACCCTCGAGACACCCATTGCTCTTACCAATACCTTAAATGTCGGAAAGGTTTTGGATGCAATGGTTGATGTCGTGATCGAACAGAGCCGTAAGGACGGAATTGAGCCACAGAGTATCAATCCGGTTGTTGGCGAGTGCAATGACTGCCGGATCAATCATATCCAGAAACGGGCGATTGGCGAAAAGGAAGTGCGTGAGGCTTTTGCGGCAGCATCAGAAGAATTCGAAGAAGGTGATGTAGGTGCCGGTGCCGGTACGACCTGCTATGGCATGAAGGGGGGAATCGGTTCTGCATCCCGCGTGATCACGATTGGTGAAAAAGAATACACCATTGGTGTTCTGGTTCAGTCAAACTTTGGTGCAACGGAAGATTTTGTACTGAACGGAGAAGCTGTTGGTCCGAAGATTCTGGAATGGAAGCAGGAAAAGAGTGATATGGCTGCATCTGAAGAAGATAAAGGTTCTATTATGAGTATTCTGGCTACAGACCTTCCAGTGACAAGTCGTCAGCTCAAACGGATTCTGAAAAGAACCGGTGTTGGTATCGCACGAACCGGCGGTTACACAGGCCATGGCAGCGGAGAGGTTATGATCGGATTTACGACTGCAAACAGAATCCCATCCGGTTATGAGGAGGAACTTGTGCAAATATCAGCAATTCCGGAAAATATAATCGACCGTGCTTTCCTTGCTGCGGCAGAAGCAGAGCAGGAGGCAATCTTGAATTCCATGACCGCCGCAGAGCAGATACGTGGAATTGCAGGTGAACTGTATTACAGTCTTGCAGAATACCTTGAAGATAGAGAAAGCTAAAGACTGTACAAAAGATTAAGTGAAGGAATTTACGAAAAAGGCATAGAAGAAGGTATAAGCAAAATTGTACAGTCTGGATTACGAAAAGGATTAACTTGTGAATTCATTGCAGATAAATTCGATATTCCGATCGAAACTGTTAAGCAAATTGCAGAAGAAATGCCTTGTACTATGTAACAGTAAAAGAGATTCCCTTGTGGAGCAATGTCATTAAGTTAAGAATTTTGACATAATTATAAAACACATCATATTTGCAATTGTTTGATAAATATGATGTGTTTTTTCTTTTGTCTATTTTGCAGCACAACAAAAAGACAGATTGTTTATCTGTCAAAAAAATAGCATATTCCACATTCGTAAATTATCGGAACGTGATATATAACCACTTGCTAAAATCGATATCGCCACGCATATACATAACGAACATGGAATCCTCTGATTTAATCAAATTTATGGATTCTATTGCTTCGAACCCTTTGCGTTGCAACGCTTATGCCGTTATTAGTTCTTCTTTTAAAACAGCAAAGGAGTTTAACATAATAGCGCAAAACCCGGCACCTTACGCTGTTTAAACAATCCGTTCAAAGATGCGACAGAAAAAAAGAACGGAGACCAAACGCAAAACTTTTTCATTACAGCAATTACAAAATATTTTACTAACCTGCAAAAAAGAAGAACCTAATTACTATCTGTTAATGTTGATTTGTTCTACAACTGGCATCCGGATAAGTGAAGCACTTGGTCTTCAATTTGAAAACGTAGATTTTTCCAATCGTCATTTACATATTATCTGGCAAAAAGGACGAACTATTTACGGAGATGGCTGGGAATCTCAAATGGCTACAAGTCAATTGATCCAAACAAAAACATATTCTTCTGTAAGGAACGTTGAAATACCCCAGTTCGTGTTAGATGAAATTATTTTGGCAAAAAATAAGTATGATTACTTGAATCAAAATGATGTAAATTTTCATTATACACCTGATTTTGTTGTTGTGAATTCAAACGGAAGACCATTATCAAGAGATTCCAAAATCAGTCACGCATTCAAACATGTCCTTGAATTATGTGATATAAATCCTGATGATTATTGCTGTCATGACTTACGGCACCCGTATGTCAAGCCCACGACAAAAAAATTTATAACTTTTTTTGAAGTTTTTCGGGCAGCCTCATAGCTGCCCATAGCTGTTTCAAATGGGTGTTCACGGTTATACCTCCTTTTCAGATTCCTTTGTTTCTAAGAAATCCTGTGTTGCATATTCAATCTCAATCCGCTCTCCTGGAAAGACGTAAACTTTGTTGATAAGCCGGTCAATCAGAGCTTTTGTCAGCATATTGGCGTTTCCGACTTCCTGCATAATTTCCTGTTGTTTCAACTTGATTTCATAATCACTTTTTATCTGCTTTGTCTGTGCAGTAATGACAGCATGAACATTTTTGGCTTGTACCAGTTCCGTGTCATAAACCGCTTTTCGTGTTCGATAGGTTTCCAAATCAATCTCTCCAAGCGCATACTGCTCATAAAGATGCCGCTTGCTGTCTTGAATAGAACGGAGTTTTTCTTCATGTTCGGCCTGCTGGACTGTCTGCAAATCCAATTTATCCTTATTGCTGTCAATTCCCAATGCCGGACACATTTGAGCCCGAATTGTTTCAAATACAACCTGCTCCAGATCAGCCATCTTTATGCGCACACCATGACAAGGAAGCGTTTCAGCCACCTCGGAATGACGGCAATAAAACCACGCACCATTTCGTAGAGACATTGCATGATCGCAGCATCCACAGAATACCTTACCGCGGAGCAGATAATCACGCGGTTTTTTATTTGACAGAGAGAAACGCTTAATTGAAGCATTGGCTTTTTCAAATAGATCCACACTTATAATAGCCGGATGATGGTTCGGGATTTTGAACCACTCACTTTCATCCTTTAACTGTGTATGTCGGCTGCCAATCTCTTTTACCTTTCTCTTGCCAATTACATAGGTACCGATATATCTTTGATCTTCTAAAATACGCAGGACCGTTGATGTACTCCAAACGCCGTTTGTTCGGGAAACATTGTAATAGTCCTTGCCTTTAAGTTTGCGATATTCCCCAGGGGTGGGGATATTCATGGCATACAATTTTCTTGTGATCTCGGCTGCGGTGTTGCCTTCAGACGCCCATTGAAATATCATCTGCACATTCGAGGCAACATCCTCGTCCGGTTCCATACGTCCGTCTGCACTCTTGCGATAGCCGTAAGGACAGATGACACTCTGATATTCCCCACGACTCATTTTTGCGTATTTTGCACTTTTGGTTTTCATGGACATATCCCGGCTATAACACTCGCTGATAAGATACTTGAAAGCAATATCAATCCCTCCGGTATCACCTTTGAAATTAGCTGTGTCAAAATCATCACTGACGGAAATAAAACGGGTGTGGTAAAGAGGAAATACCCGCTCAATAAAATAGCCGGTTTCAATGCTGTTACGTCCAAATCGGGAAAGGTCTTTTACAATAATACAGTTGATTTTTCCGGCCTGAACCATTGTTAAAAGTTCCTGCACCGCCGGACGCTCAAAGTTTGTCCCCGTATGACCATTGTCAATAAATTCCAAAATCTCGCTGTTATCCCATTCCGGCAGAGACATAGCTTTTTCACGAAGAATCAGTTTTTGATTTGGTATGCTCAAACTTTCAGTTTTGAAATCTTCCACAGAAAGACGGATATAAAGAGCAATCACATAGTTGCGCACGGTTCCACCGCCTTTCCCTGAAATTCATTTTTGAAACGGAAGGTTACATGAATATTCCGCTCGTGGTCGATCTCAATTCGTTCAATGAGCCGTTCAATCAGTTCTGCAGTCAGCACATGATCCTGTGCCAGTGTTTTTGCATCCTTTTCCATTGCACGGTATCGGGCAAGCTGGTTGTCTAGGGAGTCCATAGATTTTTCAAATACTTCAATCTCACCAGACAGAGCATTGATAGCATATTCATAATCCGCCTTCAATTCAAAGTATTCATCATTTGTCAAAATACCCTGCACAAAATTTTCATATAGACCACGGATCAGCCGGCGTGTTTTTTCAATTTCCTGCCGTTTGGCCGACATCTGAATTTTCAGCTTATCTTTTTCCTGTTTTTGTCTTGCCTCCAACTGAAAGAGTGGCAGCGACATTCCCAGCGCAACTGTCAGCTCTTTTTCAAGAATAGCCGTAACAGTAGAAATCAGTTCCTTTTCCTGCATCGTTGCGCCTTTGCAGCTATCTTTTTCTACCCGGCTGTTTGTAAGGCAGTGGAACCAATAAGTATCGGGGCCTTTCCGGCGCTCGGCACGTTGCCGGTGAAGGCTTCTGCCACAATCAGCACAGAACACTTTGCCTTTGAAAATGTTTGGCGTGTAGGGGCGTTTTGGAGTTGCTTTGCTTTCTTCACAGATCTGTTTTCTGTATTCCTGAACTGCATTAAACAATTCATAGCTAATGATCGGTTCATGGGTGCATTTGGCAATAATCAAATTATCTTCTCCAGCCTTGACCTGCTGATGATCTACAATCTTTGTTTTTCCTTGCACCAGATCACCTGTATAGACTTCGCTTTCTAAAATTTTCATCACTGTACGGGTCTGCCATTTGCCGCTTCCAATCAGGCCCGGACTGGTAATCTCGCCAGTGGCCTTTTTATAATGGCTCGGTGCCGGAATCCCCATCTCATTTAGATTGCGGACAATCCGGTTCAGAGACACATGCTCATGTGCCCATTCAAAAATCTGTTTTACCACAGGGGCAGTATTTTCATCAATCAGAAGTTTATGACAATTATCAGGGTCTTTCCTGTAACCGTAAGGTGCCCGTGCACCAATATAGTCGCCATCTTTCATAGCCTGCCGCGCTTGTGCTTTGATTTTTCGTCCAATGTCCAGAGCATAGGCTTCATTGATCATATTTTTCAAAGGCAGCATGATACCGCCATGAAGATTTCCGGAATCCGCTGTATCAAACTGATCCGTAACAGCAATAAAGCGAACATTATGTGCATGGAAATACTGTTCGATATAATAACCTGTGTCAATAGAATTTCGCCCTAATCGGGAAAGATCCTTAACAATCACACAGTTAATGTGGCCTGCTTCAATATCAGATAGCATTTGCTGAAATCCAGGGCGGTGAAAATTTGTCCCTGTAGCCCCGTTGTCGATATAGGTATCATACACAACGAAGTCCGGTTTATCTGAAAGAAAGTCATTCAGTACCAGCTTTTGGTTTTCTACTGAGCAGCCCCGCTTTTTGTTATCCTCCACAGAAAGACGGATATACAGAGCCACATGTACATACAAAGATGGTGCCGGCATAGGTGCCGCCGTCTGTTTTCTGCTTTTTCTTGCCATTTAGCCCACCATCCTTTCTTCATTTTTTGTAGCAATCTGTTCCGCCAAAGAGATTGCTTTCTGATATTCATCCTGGTAATTAAATTCAATATGCAGTTCATCTTTACCCATTACCCGTATGCTTCGGATAAGCTGCATGACTGCCCGGCGGTCAATATCCTCCATAGTAGAAAATCTCATAAAATGGTTGATCCAACGATTTCGTTCGCTTCGGTTTTCCAATACATCTGTAAGTTTATCGTTCCATTCAGCGATTGCCTTTTGGAACAGTTCAATATCTGCATTGTATTTTCGCTTATAAGAGAGAAATTCTTCCTTTGTCAGAATTCCACTCACCAGATTTTCATAGAGTTTTGCCTTAAAGCCCTCGGTCTGTGCCACACGCCTTTCATTTACTCTGATCTGTGCGGCATATTCCTGCGCCAATTCCCGGTTGATCCGTTCCTGACTGATACTGGACAGCAGGGCATCCAGAGAAGCAACATTTTCAATATGTCCTTTCAAACTGTCCTGCACACATTCAATCAGATCCGACTCTTTCAGCATGACCGACGATGTGCAGCCATTCTTTTTGCCGGTCGGGCAGTAATAATAGTGATACTCTTTATCTTTATAGCGGTTCGTCTTGCGGGTCATACGGCAGCCACAGCAGCCGCAGATCAAAATACCGGAAAACAGGTAAACTTTATCCGATTTGGGAGAAGTCCTTGTGTCAATCCTGCGGAGGCGTTGCACCAAATCAAAATCATGCTTCTGTATGATCGCTTCATGGGTTCCCTCCACACGAATCCATTCCGAAGAAGGTTTGTCCTCGCGCTCTTTTAATTTGAAATGGGGCGTTGTCTGTTTGCCCTGGACCAGTGTTCCGGTGTAAGTTTCATCCTGCAAAATGCGGATGATTGTAGTTGCAGACCATTTGCAATCCTTTCGGTCTGTATAGCCACCTTTTGCATGAGGCATTCCGTGATTGCGCTTATACGCCAAAGGCGAAAGAATTCCTAATCGGTTCAGTTCATCCGCTATATGGGAAGCGCTGAATCCCTCCAGCCGTTTTCTGAAAATATCCCTCACAACATTAGCAGCATATTCGTCTACTTCCAGGCTCTTGTGTTTATCGCCGACTTTCACATAACCATAGATGGTAAAAGCACCTACAAAATCCCCGCTGCGCCGTTTTACTTCCAGGGCGCTCCGTGTCTTAACAGAAATATCCCGACAGTAAGCCTCATTCATAATGTTTTTGACAGAAACCGTGAGATCATCGGCAGCGTCATTTTCTGTGTCCACATTATCGTTAATTGCGATAAAACGCACTCCATAGGCTGGAAATACCCTGCGCATATAACGGCCTGTTTCTATGTACTCACGACCTAAGCGGGAGAGGTCTTTGACAATCACGCAGTTAGCTTCGCCTTGTTCGATCATCCGCATCATTTCCTGAAATGCCGGGCGATCAAACAAAACACCACTATAACCATCGTCAATTTTTTCTGCCACAACCTCAATTTCCGGGTGTCGGGCTATGTAGTCATCGATCAGGCGCCGCTGGTTAGCAACGCTGTCACTTTCTACTGTTTTATCATCCGTATAAGAAAGACGGATGTACTTAATCGCTTTGTAAACCTGCATAAAAAAACACTCCTTTCGTTGCACAGAAAAATCCCCGCAATTCAAGAAGTGTGGTTAATCCATATTCAATTCCTTTTCCGATTCTTATTCTACCATGCTTTTACGGAAAAGTCAGCCCCTTTCTTAAAATTGCAGCTATCGCAAAATACCCTTGATACATTCTTCCAGGGTAGCACCTTCAGCAGAAAAACTGGCTTGTACAGTAAAACGTCCACACTTAAAATGGTATGGATTTTTGATTTGCTGAACAAATTCTGCAATCCGTTCATCACGAGAAAGTTCTTTGTTGACAGAGACATCCCGAATGTCTACCAGCGTACCCACTTCACTGACAATGGTGTTCAATTCCATAGTATCAACTCCCTTCTGAAAACTGTGTTATCAAAACCACATGAATAGGTCGGATCTATGGTTATTACACACATAAATCCGGCCCATTATATCTGATTTCGATTTTGCTGCCGTATTTGCCACGCACCCCGGCAAGTCCTTCTGTTATAAGGACGGGGCTGTTACAGGCTGCGGATAGCGTCACCGCATCATAGTCCCACATACGCCGCCGCTTTGCCAGAGCAAGCAAACGCCGCAGGAACTCTCCCCAAGTC
>OLNE01002393.1_pt1 | contig 11768 bp, 8 predicted proteins | sample 1672431 | NCBI WGS metagenome assembly OLNE01 (sample SAMEA3136685, study PRJEB25190) | human gut metagenome | reverse complement strand
CCGTATCGGCAATGTTTACCAGAGTTCCGATCAGATTTTGGATCATGATCGGAAATGCTAATTTTGATGCATATTTTAAAAAATCTTTTTTATTCAGCATCGGTCAGATCCTCCGTGAATTCCGATAAGATATTTACTTATAAAGAATAGTATATCATATACCCTACAAAACCGCGAGGTTTTTTCAGTATTCTTTCCAATATAATCCTCAATTGTATACTATATTTCACCCTCTGGTCATATTTCCATTGTACATAAAAAAAACAATATCACTTTAACACAAAAAAGCATTCTATTTTTTCACTTCTATGATATAATATTTTATTGTGAAACTAATAAAACGAGGTGAACCAGGTGAAGAAAAAAACAATTGTACCTCTTATCGTTTTTTTACTGGGCATATGCCTTGTTGGTTTAATTGTATACAAAATAGACTCACATGAAACTGAACAACAACACATAAAAGCACAATTAAATGCAACAACCTACGGCGAACGTATAAAAAATGAGATTACAAATGGAATTGCGATCACAGATACGCTAAAGCAGGTCCTGATCAGTGAAAACGGAAAGATCAGTCAGTTTGACACAATTGCGGAAAATATTATGTCTGACGTTATTGAAAGCATACAGCTTGCTCCGGATGGTAATGTAACAGATATTTATCCTTCTGAGGGAACGGAAGCGAGTAAGATCGATCTGCTCCAGGATAAAGATTGCAGCAAAATTTCCTGTTACGCAAGAGACAATCACGTGATCATTACACAAGGTCCTTTCGATTTAAAACAGGACGGCTGTGGAATTGCTGTCCGCAATCCAGTCTACCTGAAAGATGAAAACAACCAGGAATATTTCTGGGGATTTACCATTGTTATCCTGCGTGTTCCTGACATTTTTTCAGATGCGAGCAGTGCACTTTCGGATTTCGGATATGAATACAGGCTCTCAAAAACCGACGCTCCCTGGAGCGATACTTATAAAGTTGTTTATCAGTCAGACGACCAATTAACTCATGCTGTTTCTTATGGTTTTACGATAGGGGAAGAGAACTGGACATTAGAAGTAGCTCCTGAAAGCGGATGGAGAGACCTTAGATTACTGGTAATCGTCGGCGGAATGTTTACTACTGTCGTTTTACTTTTCTCAGGTCTTACCCGGGTATGGTTAGTATCGAAAGAAAATAAAAACAAATTTCAAATACTGGCACACACAGATTCTCTCACCGATATTTACAACCGCTATGGATTTGATGAATTAGCCGAAAGGATGATCACTAAAAATCCAAAAACGCATTTTGTGGCCGCACTCCTTGATATTGATGACTTTAAGTTTATTAATGATATTTACGGACATGTCTATGGAGACAGGGCACTAAAGAGTCTTACAGATAGCATGAAGGCTTTTTTCCCAAAAAACACATTACTGGGAAGAAACGGTGGCGATGAGTTCTGCATTCTTCTGCCGGATCATACCTATAAAGAAGCGGGAGAACTGCTGCTGCAATTTACCAAGCTTCCAAAGACATTTTCATGCAAGGGAAAAGAATATCCGTTTTTTATTTCTCTCGGATATGCAGAATATCCAACCTTTGCATCCAGCCGTTCACAGCTTATGCGCTGTGCAGATGCAGCACTTTATGAAATAAAGCTTCACGGAAAAAACGGATGTATGGCTTACAGGGAGGGGCTCCGGTCAGGAGTCCGCAAACAGCTCGGATTTGCATTCAAGGATATCTCTGAACACCTTCCGGGTGCATTTATCATATACAGAGCGGACAAAGATGATGATGAACTCCTGTATGCAAACCATGAATTCCTTCAAATGACCGGATATAAAACTATAGATAAACTCTTCAGCCTTACAAATAAAAGCTTCCACAACCTGATCCGTGAGGATGAACAGCAGCAGATAGAAGCAAGCATCTGGAAACAGATCGATGCCGGCAATAAAAATGATTACATCCACTTTCATCTTCGAAAAGCGGACGGCTCTTACCTTTCTGTTCTTGATCACGGAAGGATCGTGGACAGCCAGCAATACGGAAGAGTATTTTATGTATTATTTATGGACTGGGAAGCCATGCATGTTCATTACAGTGATAAATTTTCCGGCTAAGGTACAGACATCTCAGTCTGTGTCTTAGCCGGCTGTTTTTTTCCTGAACAATTCAACATCTTATAATATGTATTCCATCTGTCTTTCTTTTGTCCGCATTCCCATTTTCTCATAAAATTTTTCTGCTGAAGTATTTCCTGTCCATACATTCAATGTCACTTCATAACATCCCAGCTGCTTTGCTTCATTTTTTACATATTCAAACAGGCTTTCCCCAATATGCTGACCTCGTGTCTCCTGATCGACACACAGATCATCTATAAAAAGGGACTTAAACGGTACCATATTGTTTGAAAAAGGCTGCTCCTTTAATTGACAAAATGCATACCCCACACAAACATCAGCCTCATCCGCTGCAACATATATCGGCTTTTCTTCGTTTTTCAGAAGCTCTGTCAATTCGTCTGTCGTATATTTTGTTGTGCCCGGAATAAAAATATCAGGCCTTATATCTGCATGGATCTGCAGCACCTGTCCTAACAATTCCAGGATCCTCGGAATATCTTTTTCTTCTGCTTTTCTGATGAGCATTTTTTTCCTCCTGTTTTTCAATAACTGGTTTCATAGATTCTTTATACATACACCATAATACCATCGTGTGAACGCTTATAACAATAGAATCACTTTAAGCAGTCTCACTTTCCTTTTGTATTATAATGAAAAAGTTTATCGTTTTTCGTAATGTATATCACATTTTTATTCCTGAATCCGTATCATTACAGACAGTCAACTCAAAATGGTTTCTGTTTGTTTTTATAAGTCCTTCTTTTTGCAGCTTTGATATCTCCGAAGACATTGCCGCACGGTCAATGCAAAGATAATCTGCCAGCTGCTGCCGGTCAAAAGGAATATCAAAGGATAACGATGCCTGTCTGATAGATACCGACGACAGATAGGACAACAGCTTATCCCTTGTCGTTCGCTTGCCCACATGTGTGATCTTATCGTTGAGGATCAGGATCTTATTTGCCAGGACACCGACCAGGTTACGGATCAGCTTCTGATGATGCTCACATACTATTGGGCAGGAAACCAGAAGCCTTTGAACATTTAATAAAATAATCTCACAATCTTCGTCTGCTACCACACTGACATTCAGAACAGCTCCCGGACTTGCTGCATATGGTTCACCAAAAAAATCTCCCGCATGACATTTTGACAGAATATTCCGATGTCCCCACAGGTCTTCCTGAATAACAAGAACACAGCCTGCCACCACAAGTCCCATTACTTCGGTAGAGTCTCCGGCTCTGAAAATATAAGAATCCCGTTTTCTTGAGATCGTTGCTGCATTTACACAATGCAGTATGGATAATATTTCATTGTCAGTAAGACCTTTAAAGAAAGGACTGGTTCTTAAAATGGGTAAATATTTTTTCAAAATTAATCCTCCTGTTGGAAATCAAACATACACGTTGTAATTATTATACTATACTCCTAACAGAAACCAAGGATAAATACTACTAGTCGAGGATAAAATAATAAGAAAGATCCTTCGAAAAAATCACAGAATAAAAGGAGAATACAATAATGGATAAAAAAATGTTTTGTTTTCAGTGTGAACAGACAGTCGGATGTACCGGCTGTACCGGAAATGCCGGTGTCTGTGGAAAAAAAGCAGATACAGCGAAATTACAGGACGAACTGACAGGTGCATTAATCAGTCTGGCTAAAGCTGCCGACAGCACGGAAACTATTTCAAAAAGAACCGGACAGATCATAATCGAAGGACTGTTTACTACAGTTACAAATGTAAGTTTTGACAATGCAGCAATCGAAAACATGATACAAAAAGTCAGAGCTGAAAAAGAAAGACTGGCTCCTGACTGCAGAACAGAGGAATATGATCTTCAGCAGCTGTGGAATGCCAATGAAGATATCCGCTCCTTGAAATCTCTTATTCTCTTTGGTATCCGCGGAATGGCTGCCTATGCCTATCATGCAAATGTTCTGAATTATGAAGATGCCGAAGTGAATCAGTTCTTCTGCGAGGCATTATCTAAGATCGGTTATGAAGAAAGCACAGAAGCACTGCTTTCCACAGTACTCAAAACAGGAGAGATCAATCTGAAGTGCATGGCACTTCTTGATAAGGCAAATACAGAAACCTATGGAACACCAGAGCCAACTGATGTTACACTCACAGTAGAAAAGGGTCCTTTTATTGTCGTAACCGGACATGATCTGAAAGACCTGCAGCTTTTGCTTGAACAGACAAAAGGAAAAGGAATCAACATCTATACTCATGGTGAAATGCTCCCTGCCCATGCCTATCCGTTCTTAAAAAAATTCTCTCATTTAAAAGGGAATTTTGGAACCGCATGGCAGAATCAGCAGAAAGAGTTCGATCATCTTCCAGCTCCGATTCTCTACACTACCAACTGTCTGATGCCGCCAAAAAGCAGCTATGCTGACAGAGTATTTACAACAGAAATGGTTGCTTTCCCAGGTGCTGTTCATATCGATGAAAAGAAAGATTTTACGCCGGTTATTGAAAAGGCACTGGAACTGGGTGGTTACAAGGAAGATCAAATACTCACAGGCATCAATGGCGGTAAAAAAGTGACAACCGGTTTTGGTCATGCGGCTATTCTGTCTCATGCAGGTACTGTAGTAGAAGCTGTAAAATCAGGAGCAATCCGCCATTTCTTCCTGGTTGCCGGCTGTGATGGTGCCAAACCGGGCCGAAACTATTACACAGAATTCGTAAAACAGACACCTTCTGACAGTATTGTCCTCACCCTGGCATGTGGAAAATTTCGTTTTAATGATCTTGAGCTGGGAGAAATCGGTGGTCTGCCACGGCTGATGGATATGGGGCAGTGCAATGATGCTTATGGTGCGATTCAGGTTGCTGTGGCACTTGCAGATGCATTTGGATGTTCCGTAAATGAACTTCCACTCTCCTTTGTTCTATCCTGGTATGAACAGAAGGCCGTCTGCATCCTGTTGACACTTCTGCATTTAGGTATCAAAAACATTCGTCTTGGTCCTTCTCTTCCGGCGTTTTTGTCTCCTAATATTCTGAATTTTCTAGTGGAGAATTATGGCATTGCACCTATTACCACACCGGAAGAAGACATTAAAGCACTGATGAACCATAGCAAATAAAGTTTTAACGGTTCAGCACCTTTACAGTTGCATAAGCTTTCGAGTTATCTATCAATTCAACAAAGCCGGTACTGGATTCAAAATCCTCCACCGGCTTTATTGATTGTAATCCCCGAAGTGAAAACTATCTTATAATATGTATTCCATTTGTCTTTCTTTCGTTCGCATTCCCATTTTTTCATAAAATTTCTCAGCAGGAGTATTTCCTGCCCATACATTTAATGTTACTTCATAACATCCCAGCTGTTTCGCTTCACTTTTTACATATTCAAACAGACTTTCGCCAATATGCTGGCCTCGAGCCTCTTGATCGACACATAGATCATCAATAAAAAGAGACTTAAATGGCACCATATTATTTGAAAAAGGCTGCTCCTGCAATTGACAAAATGCATACCCCCTGCAAACATCGTTCTCATCTACTGCAACATATATCGGCTTTTCTTTATTTTTCAGAAGTTCTGCCAATTCATCTATAGTATATTTTGTCGTACCCGGAATAAAAATATCAGGTCTTATATCTGCATGAATTTGTAACACCTGTTTTAATAGCTCTAAAATTCTTGGAATATCTTTTTCTTCTGCTTTTCTGATAATCATTTTTACTCTCCCATCATTGTATCAATATCATTCAACGGCTCATTCTTTTGTCATAATCCCCGTAAACTGTTCAACACCAAATCGTCTCATAAACATCTCACATTTACACAAGAACAGGTAATAGATATTTAATCCACAACCGCTTAATCCTTCATAATTTCCCTGTCCTTTAGAAATCAATAGATCCGCATTCTCGACCTCATCCATTGCTTCCTTGGATATTGCTCCGATCACATTACCCGGCAATCCTGTACCGTTTCCGATTACCTTTTGCGCAACATCTTCCATGTGAATGTGTTTCGCATCTTCCAATGTGGCGTCATTTAAAACCGGTTTTCCTCTTACAATCACAGTTATATGTAAATCAGGATTAATATCGCGAAGGGTTGAAATCAATAACTTATCTGTTACAATTTCTCCGCAGTTATCCGTAAAATAAACCAGCCTTTTCGCATTGACCAAGTCGTTTTTAAAAACATCCAACAGCTTAGAATCTATATTTATATTTATTGCTTCATCTAATTGAGCTTTCAGCTCACCTTCATTTACATTTTCTAAAGCTCCAAAATCAATATAGTTTCCAACCATTGCATACTGTATTGCTGTTTTTAAATGATTTTCAGATGTATCAACTTTATTTTTCATATACGGAAAGTAATCGAGCATTAATTGATTATAATGCTGTTTGATTTCAGTATAATCTATTACATTTCCAAAAATCTTTCGCCGAAGGTCATCCATTTTTTCTGCAACCTGAGGTGTAGATAATCCGTCACTATTTTCTACAATTTCTTTCACTTTATGTTGGTATTCTTTTATTTCTTCTTCAGTCGCATTGAGTGGGTACTTATCAATATTTCGTTTTATCTGACATACTTTACAATTCTCATTTATAACCATAGTTTTTACTCCGCATATCATATTTGTTTTCTCTATCTACTTATGAAAAAACAACGTCAATCTATTGTCCAGTATACCACATCACTGTTAAGAATACCAATTTTCCTATACGGATAAAAACGTACTTTTTCAGATACTTTTTCAGATTTCAAATATACACATCCTTCCAAATATGATACGATATACCCAACAAATTACATGTGAGGAGAATTTTATGAAAGCCTATGAACGTTTACTAAAATATGCTGTTATCAAAACCCCTTCTGATGAAACCAGCACTTCAACACCTTCTTCCGCATGCCAGTTTGATCTGGCCAATCTTTTAAAGAAAGAGATGGAAGCGCTTGGAGTTTCAGACATTCAGCTTACTGAAAATTGTTTCCTCTACGGGAAACTTCCCGCAACAAAAGGATATGAGAATGCACCTGCTATTGGCTTTATCGCACATATGGACACTGTAGCCGATTACTGTGAGCAGCCGATTCGTCCAATTATCATAAAAAATTATAACGGTAAAGAGCTTGCTCTTGGCAATAGTGGATTGACCTTAAGTCCTAAAATGTTTCCACATTTAGAATCATTAAAGGGATACACGCTCATTACAACAGATGGAAATACTATCTTAGGAGCTGATGATAAAGCCGGAATTGCAGAGATCATGACGCTAGTCGAGCATTTACAGAAAGAATCCATTCCTCATGGTCCTATTTCCATTGCCTTTACTCCTGATGAGGAAATTGGCACGGGAGCTTCTCATTTTGATGTGGAGTTATTTGGCGCAGATTTTGCCTATACATTGGACGGTTCTACAGAGGGAGAACTGGAGTATGAAAACTTTAATGCATGCAGTGCTTCTTTTGATATTCATGGGGTAAGTGTGCATCCTGGTTCTGCCAAAGATACAATGATCAATGCCTGCCTTCTTGCTATGGAAATTAACAGTCTGCTTCCTTTACACGAGACACCTCGTGACACAGAAGGATATGAAGGTTTCTATCACCTGATTAATATGAATGGCGATTGCGGACACGCCACGTTAAATTATATTGTCCGAGACCATGATACAGAAAAATTTCAATACAGAAAAGATAAACTCATTGATATTACAAATGAGTTAAATAAAAAATGGGGAGAAAATACGGTTGAACTCCATATAAAAGATCAATACTATAATATGAAAAATATCATCGAAGAACATATGCACTTGATTGATAACGCAAAACTTGCCTGTGAAAGAACCGGACTTGCTCCAATTATCTCACCGATCCGAGGCGGCACTGACGGTTGTCAGCTGAGTTTTCGCGGTCTTCCATGTCCTGACATTGGTACAGGAGCTTATGGCTATCATGGACCTTATGAACACATTTCCGCACAAAGTATGGATAAGGTTGTTAATATGATCATTGAACTTGTGAGAATATATTCAACTTTTTCAAAAGAAAAGTGAGGTTATTTCCAAATTAGTAAATGCTTAAAAGGCGCTGCTCTTAGGAATGAGTAACGCCTTTTAAACATCTATTTCATTAATAAAATTGATTATTTTTAATATCCGTTATATTTATGACATGCAGCTTTATGTCCCGGCTTTACTTCCAGACGATTTTTATACATGCAGATTTTTCTGCATCTCTTCTTTAAATTCTCTTCCCTTGAACAAAATCACTGCTACAAGGAATAAGAAACACGTCAATGCTCCAAACATACTCACTGTTGGATTTTTTACCACCCCGCATAAAAGCAGGATTACCGGAAGAATCAATCCGTATCCGGCGGCCATAATTTCATAAATAAGATACTCTCGTACCGGACTTTTCTGCACTTTAGCGGTTACAAACATTGCTGCAAGTGTAGATACACTCATGATCGGCAACACAAGATCTACAGACCAGCTGTGCCATCCAGTCAGTGCATCCCATATAAAACAGATGATTGTACCGATAATAAGCTGCCACATCGCATTTTTCAGCAGATTATAACGTTTGAAAAATCCGATTGAAGAGGCAATCCACATCGTCACAACGCCTCCTGCTGTAAATAAAGTCCATCGAATTCTTGGGTGGAAATTCAAATCCGTAACAAGCATTGCCGCAACAATTGCAATACACAGAAAACTATAGATCTTATAGACTTTCATTTCCTGTTCGCTTGGCTTACCTGTCTTTGGAAATTCAGGTTTTACTTTTTCAGATATAATTCCCTGTTCTTTTAACAACCGATAAAAGTTACGTTCAATATTCACTGTATCGTATCTAGATGTAAATGCAAATGATAATTTATCCTGGAAGGAACACAAACATAATTCAAGCTTCGGGGTATTTGTATATACGCCAAATCGCTCAATATAAGGCACATAACTCTCCGGCATTTTAACTGCGCTCATATTAGAAAAGATTGCTGTTGTATTCTTCTCCGAATATTTTGCGCCTGCCTGAATACAAAGGTTTTTAAGTTCCAATGGCGCAAGTCTCAAAATCGGATGCAATTCCAGTGCTAGTAACTCGCTGATATGTGCTGACATTTTTTCTTTCGTTAATTCTGTCTCAAAAAATTCTTTCGTATATTTCAGAACTGCTCCAAAGCTTTGATCCTGTGTTGTAAAATTATATCCCGGTTCGATCCAATTAAAGAAATTCAGCATCGATGTAGATGGGAAAAACTTTCTTAGGTTAACTGGAACCATTAACACGACCGGCTTTTTCTTCTGCATCTTAGACATTTCTTCATTTATCGCCATCATAAATAATGCTGTCAGAAAGATAGTCATAGATACTCCGAGTTCTCTGCTTCGCTTTAATACTGCTTGAACTGAAACAACAGATTCGTGGACATGCAGATGATTTCCATCTTTCTTTTTCCTTCGTATCTGAAAAGCATTCAGTTTTCTTTTTTTCGGTCGTTTCTGATTTTTTGAATAATATTTTAAGAAACTGTCATCTTCCTGATCTTGTACAGTCATATCTTCTGGCAGTAATGTAATCTGTTCTAATCCTTCTTCTTTATGCACAAGGTATAAATAATTCTTTACCAGCTCTTTTAAGAATTCGGTTGCGCCTGTACCATCCGTCAATACATGGAACACTTCAAAGTTAATACGTTTTTTATAATAGGTCACTTCAAAAAGTAGTGTCTTCTTATCTCTTATATAGAGTCTGCTGCAAGGTTCTTTGTACTCTTCTTTTACAATCGGCCGCAAATTACATGGCTCAAGATAATGCCAGAATAATCCTTTGCGAAGCACCATTAAAAACGTAGGAAATGTTTCTATCGTCTGATTCAAAGCTTCCTGCAAAACGTCAGAATCTACTTCTTCCTTCAATTCACAGTAAAAACGGAATACTCGCGTATCTTTTTTATTACTGGCAGCAGAATATAATTTCGCTGCATTGTCTAATTTTCTCCAGCGTGCATTTTTCTTACTCACTGTGTTTCCCCTTTCAGAAATTCATTAATATAGGTGAAACTTTCCTGTACATGAAGCTGCTTGATCCCTAATGCAAAATATCCGTGAAGTGCATCTTTGATACGATGGATCTCCACATGATTTCCAGCCTCTTTCAAGCGTTCCCCATACGCTTCCCCTTCATCTCGAAGTGGATCAAATTCACATGTAAGAATCAATGTATCCGGCTGATTCGTTAAATCTTCTGCAATATATGGTGCAAAATAAGGATTCTTCTTATCCTCCTCATTTCTCGCATAAAGATCAATATAATCCTGCATTTTCCCTGCTGTCAGCAGATAATCCGTTCCATTTTCCTTAACAGATGCAAATGGTGAAGTCTCTGTATAATTGTTATATGTAGCCGGATAGATCAGGATCTGTCTTTTTGGCATGAATTCCCCGCGGTCTCTTGCCATCAAAGATAGTGCTGCGCAGAGATTTCCCCCGGCACTGTCTCCGATCAAAGTAATGTTTTCTGGTCTTATATTTAACATAAAATCTCCAGAATATACCGCTTTTGCAACAGCATAACAATCTTCCAGACCTGCCGGGAATTTATCTTCCGGTGCCAGTCTGTATTCAACTGCAACTACATATTGTCCGGTCGCATCTGCAAGCCGGGCGCAAATTCTTTCATAATTATCAATACTTTCTGTAACCCATCCACCGCCATGTATGAACAAAAGCAATTTTTTATCCTGAATATCATGCTTCTTTTCTTCAATTTCTCGAAAGCTTTTCTCGCTTGGAAAAAATATTCGAATCGGAACTGCATGACTTCCGTTATATATTTTCTCGTCTACTTTCTTATAAAAAATCTTCATTGGATCCAGTCGTTTTAAATCCGCCATATGACGAAATGCTTCCACTTCTACTCCATCAAAAGATAATGCTTTCAAAATTTTCTTTGCTGTCTGATTGATCAATAGTACATTCTCCTTATATCCGTTCTTATGTCTGTAAAAGACTACGAGCCCATTATATCATAAAGTGCTCTGAAAAATAAATTTAATGTTGAAAAAAGCACCAGCCAACTGAATGACCGATGCTTCTGACATCAAGTTACCTTTATTTTTTATAAAGTGTATTGCCTTTTGCAATTACTTCAACAAGATGAAGTTCCTGATCCAAGATACAAAGATCTGCATCATAGCCCTCTTCAATCTTACCTTTTCCTTTGAGACGAAGAATCTCTGCCGGGTTAGATGTGATCGTAGAAATAGCTATTTCTAAAGGAATCTCTGCCTTAAATACACATTCTTTTACTTCTTTGAGAAGACAGCTGGACTGTCCAACGCCCATTCCAAGGAATTCACCGTCACTGCTGTACATCGGAAGGCTTCCCTGTCCATCAGAAGAAATTGTCATGCGATCCGGCTTCACTCCTGCGTCAAGCATACGTTTGATACCATTACATACACGTACCTCATCACAAATTGTCTCCCAATAATCAATATCTTCATTTCCGGTAAAATCTACTGCTCCGCCCTTTAAAGCGTACTCAATCGACTTACAGAAAAGCATCTCATTTCGATTGATATGTGTTGGAAGTATTTGAGAAGCCGGTATCTCTGTCTCATCTTCCACTCGTTCAATAAGA